>SL_3KL_010_SEDDRAFT_10002824_pt1 | contig 15809 bp, 17 predicted proteins | sample SodLakKL_010_SED_2_FD_10381 | JGI IMG/M metagenome (IMG submission 10381) | reverse complement strand
GGGGGGGGGGTGGGGACGATGACGGGGAAGAAAACGGCGCATGGCGGATGAACATCCACCTGAAGCTCTCCCGGCTGGGCAATCTCCATGTCCTGCTGCTTTTCGAGAATGACCGGGACGGGAATGGCCGGGACGGGGATTGCGTGGCGCTTCGCCTGCGCGTTCTGTGTGAAAGCGACGAAACAGTGCGCATTGTGTCGAAGGCATTGCCGTCGCTTGCCGATCGGCTTTCCACGGTAAAGCTTGCGGGATATTCCGTGGGTGGCGGGGCGAAAGACCCCGTTGCCAGCCTCCTGAAACGCCTTGCGCCGCAAGGGGATCACTTTCTGGAGGTGGAAGTATGACGGTTTTCAATTTTGACGGCTTCGTAAAGGTCCAATATCTGCGTTACGCGCAGCTTCTCAGAATTTGCGGCTTACGCCTTGTAAACATGCACGTACGCCAGGTATTCTGTATTCTTCGAAATCGCGCAAGGCTTGATCTTGAACTTTTTACAAAGCCGTCAGATCGTGCGTTTTTACGAATGCATCAATTTTACCGCATCTACTTTGTCGGCGGATGTCCCGCATAGCCCTCTATAGCGGGGCATCCGCTTCCACGTATCTGCGGCAAACTTGAAAGTCGTTCAGATTAGGTTTTTAAAACCCGCCTGATCGAGACTTTTACGGGAGCACTAAGCATGACACAAAAGACGCAAGGCCCCAAACGGGCGGCGGCTTTGATCTACGATCGCCTTGCAAATGATGCGCCGGTGGTGGCCGCGGCCGGAAGCGGCGAGATCGCCGGCAATATTATCGCCATTGCGGAAGCTGCCGGCATCCCGATCCGGGAAGATCCGGACCTGGTGGAAGTGTTGTCGAAAGTCCCCGTGGGAGAGGAAATTCCGGTGGAACTCTACCAGGCGGTGGCCGAGATACTGGCTTTCGTTTACTCCCTCAACAAGGGGTGACGGCTTCGTAAAAGTCCAGTATCTTCGTTACGCGCGATTTCTCAGAATTTGCGGCTTGCGCCTTGTAAACATACACGTACGCCAAGTACCCTGCATTCTTCGAAATCGCGCAAGCCTTGATCTTGAACTTTTTACAAAGCCGTCAGATCGCTACTTTTTACGAGTGCATCAATCCTTGATCAAGGAATAATGCGGGATGGCCGGGGATAACAGGCCACGAAGGATTTTTGGCCTTTATTTTGCATAGATATAGTGTGCAATCGGAAAGAGTCAATATGCAGACACTATAAAACAGATAGAGGAGAAGAGGAAATGGGTAAATCCGTTTTGATCATCGACGATTCAAGTACCATGCGGAAGATCGTGAACCGTTCGCTGCGCCAGGCCGGACTGGAATTCGATACCGTCCTGGAAGCCGGCGACGGGCTGGAAGCCCTTGATATCCTTTCCGGGGAAAAACCGGATATCATCCTGTCGGATATCAACATGCCGAATATGGACGGTATCGAGTTTCTGAAAAAAAAGGCGGAAGACGCCTCAATCAAGGATATCCCGGTGGTCATGGTCACCACGGAAGGCGGGTCGGAAGATATGGTCGAGCAGTCGAGGTCCCTTGGCGCCTCGGGATGCGTCAAGAAACCGTTTACCGCGGACCAGGTCAACGACGTGCTCGGGCCGCTGCTCTAAAACCAGATTACAGGAGTTAAGATGGATTTCACGGAAAAAATCATCGATGCGACCCGCGAGATTTTCGAAACCATGATCATGGTCGATGTGACGCCGGGAGAAGCCCTTTCCGAGCACGTCTCAAAGTTCAAGTTTTCCCTTTCCGCAATGGTCGGATTTGCGGGGTTCAAGCAGGGCAACCTGGCCATCCATGTCCCGGACAAGGTGGCAATGGGTCTGACCGGCGATTTCCTGGGCGTCGAGGTGGACGAGATCAACGAGGATGTGCAGGATGCCATGGGCGAGTTGGCCAACATGCTGGCCGGGTCCCTCAAGCCATTTATCGCAAACGACGGGGGCAAGGTGGAACTCTCCCTTCCGTCGGTGGTTCACGGCGAGGAATACACACTGACGGTGATCAACAAGGCGGACTGGATCATCGTTCCGTTTTCCGTATCTCACGGGGACTTTATGGTGGGCCTGGAATTGAAGAAGCAGTAGCTGAGCCGTTTTTCGTATAAACGGCAATCCATGGTACCAGGAAAGACGATGGCGGAAGGCGATATGGGCAATCCGGATCCATTCGAAAGCATTTATCCCGATGTGCTGGAAAACAGCGCCTCGGAGGTGGGCGACCTGATCGGTCAGGCCCTTGAGTTGCGGGATGAATCCGCCGCGGCCGGGACCGCCCCGGAGGTGTTCTCGCCGCCGAAAAAGCCCTTCGGCCTGGCTGCCTTCAGCGCAAAAAATGCCGAGGCCGATCCGGTATATCTTCTTTTCGAGATGGATCTGGCCATTGAACTGGCCGGACGTCTGATCATGCTTCCCCAGGACGAGATCAACGCACTCAAGAAACAAAAAGCTCTGGACGGGGATCTCCTGGATGCATTCGCGGAAATTGCCAACATCGTCAGCGGTGTGCTCAACCAGGTGTTTCACGAGTCCTTTGCGGAAAAAAAGATTCGCCTGATCAAGGGAAATATCGAAACCTATCCGGCCAAGACGAAAGACATTCCGCTGCCGGGGGGTATGCTGAGCGCTCATTCGGGAAAGCTGGCTCTAAAGGGCGAAAGCCTCGGGTTTTTTCAGTTGTTTTATCCCCACGGCATGCTGATGCAAGCGGAATCCGTGGAAAAGCAGGATGCCCCGTCCGCTGTTGATACCGAAACCCAGGGTCATACCCCGTCCGCTGCCGGCGGCGACAGTGTCGATAGCGGCCCGTTGCCCGGTAAGCCGGCGGACGTTTCCGGATCGCCGGTTTCCGATGACGCAATAGATGCGCCCGCCCCGGCGGAGACGGCCGGCGAAGCGGCCGGCGCGGACGCCCTTGCTTCGGAAGACCTGCTTGGTGAGGACTTTGTCCGGGCGTTTCTTATCGAAGGTCTGGAGCCGGTCCGCGAGGAGCTTGAGGCCCTGCTGGGTTATCTCGTGGCGTTCGAGGAGCAAAAGACTTTCTGGCGGAAAAAAAGCGAATTGCTTGCCCGGACGCGAGGAAAGCAGGTTTTGACCCGGATCAGGGTCAGCGGTGAGAAAGAGGGTTACGGATATATCCTGCTTCCCCTGAAGGATGCCGTCTATTTCGGCGGGATGCTGCTGATGATGCCGGCCGATTCCATCGCCCAGGTGGTCAAAAACGGGACGTTCGACGGCGAGGTGGCCGATGCGTTCGGGGAGATCGCCAATATCCTGGTCGGCTGCTACTCCAACCAGTTCAAAAGCGCCTTTCCCCGCAAGCTTGCCCTGAAAAGGGACAGCCTCGAGGCGATCGTTTCCGGAAAGATGGACCCCGAAAGCGATCAACCGTTTCCGGAGGATGACTATTACCTGGTCTCAGCGCGTATCCGCATGGGTGACAAACATTACGGGCCCATTGAACTGTTTTTTCCGGCCGGAGTCGTGGGATTATCGGTGACCTCCAGCTTTGAGCCCGCGCCGGCCCCGGGTGCGGCACCGGCAGCGCAAACGGCAGCGTACATCGGAGAAGGTCAAAAACCGGGCGCTCAAAAAGCCGAAAGTCAAAATCTTGACCCATCCGCGCAGTCCGGGGGTGTATCCGCAGTCCGCCGCATCGTCACCATCATTGGCAGGGATGACGCCGAGCTGGAAAAAATTGAAAACAGCATCCGGGAGACCGGCGCTGAAATCAATCGTCTCGATCCGGATGAAAACCTCAAAGACGCCCTGGCCGAAGACACAACCGGGTGCGTGTTTCTGCTGGTCAGCAAGGTGAACGACCAGGGTCTTGCCCGGGCTATCCAGGTCAAGGCGGCCATGAGCAAAAAACGTCCATTGATCCTGGCGGGGCCTGAGTGGACGAAAACCATGGTGATCAAAGCCCGGCGATACGGCGCCGACGATATCCTGGTTACGCCGGCGGATGAGGCGCTGATACGGAAAAAATGCCGGAAATATATGGAATCATGAAACCAGCAAATGATGGACTCGAAAAAAGTTCAGCATCAGGGCTTGTGCAATTGAAGGAGAATGCAGTGTGCTTAACGTACGAGAAATTCTTTAGAATTGCGTCCAGTTGCGGATATTGAACTTTTTACGAGGCCGTTAATAAACCATTACAGGATTGACCACGCATATGAACCAGCAGGCAGTCAGGCATTCCATCAAAGATGACGTTGAGCAGCTCGCGGAACAGTTTATCATGGCCGATCTCTCGGATGCGGGCGTTGTGGAAGAGCTGGTCCGCGCATTCGGAGCTATCGCCGCAAAAATTGAAGAGCCCTTTCCCCGAACGTCCTCATCGGTTCGTACGGTGGCTGCCGCCCTGGAACAGGTTGCCGCTTCCGGCGGCCCCCCGGGGGAGGCAGACCTGCGGGCCGCCGAAAAGGTCCTGACGGCGATCCAGGCGCTCATCGACCGCGATGCCGACGAGAGCGAACTCGATCTTCCGGGATCCGCGCCGGCAGATGACGCCGCGCCATCCGGCGGGGGCTTGGGAAGCGGCGGCACTGCGGTCGACGATTCCGTGAAGCCCGCCGCCGCCGGATTTGCCTCCGGCGTGGACGAGGATATCCTGGACGAGTACCTGGCCCATCAGGAAACGGTCATCGGTGAGATCGAGGAACTGATCCTGGAGTATGAGCGGCATCCGGATGCCCAGATTTTAAAAGAACTCAAGCGTTATCTGCATACGGCCAAGGGCGAGGCCGGCGTTGTGGGACTCAACGCGGTCGAGCGGGTCTGTCACCAGGTGGAGGATTATATCCAGGACGGCGGGGAAAGCCTGGATGCGGACCCTCTGCTGGAGTTCAAAGACTGGTTCGACCAGACCATCGCGGCCATCAAGAACCGCTCACCCCTGCCGCTATCTGAAACACTCATGGCAGCGCTTCGTCAGGAAGTCGCATTCAATGGTTTTCCGGCGCCTTCCGGGCCGGATGCCCACCCGGAACCGGAACCGGAACCGGATATGGACGCAGGCGATCCGGCCGCGGAGGATGCTGCGTCAAAACGCCCGGGCGACACACCTGTTTCGCCGGTAAAAGCGGAAAAAGAACCGGAGGCGGACACGCACGGCCGGGAGGATGCCGATACGGCGGAAGAAGAGGCGGAGTCCCTTTTGACCCCGGTTATGATCGAAGATCCCGAAATAACGGCGGACTTTGTCTCGGAAACCATCGAGCATTTCGAAGTGTCCGACGAGAATCTTTTAACCCTGGAAAACGACCCGGAAAACGAGGAGGCCATCGCGTCCATATTCCGGGCATTTCATACCATCAAGGGAACCACATCCTTTTTGGGGCTGACCCCCATCGCCAGGCTGGCACATGTTGCGGAAAATCTCCTGGACGAAGTGCGCAAGAAGCGGCTTTCCTTTGAGGGGGCCGTGGTGGACGCAACGTTCAACGCCCTTGACCTGCTTAAAAAAATGACCCGGCAGCTTGAAACGGCCCTTGGAACAGGCGACATGTTCATCCCGGACAACGACCTGCCGGATGTGTTTCTCCAGCTGAAAGACGCCCTGGCCGGCGGGTCGGGGCCGGCAGCGGGCGGAGGTCAGGCGGCAGCCGGAAAGCGGTCGGAAAGCCGGCAGCCGGAAAGTAATGCCTGGCAAAGTGCGTCGCCTTCCGAAAAGCCGCCGGAGGATAAGGTGCAGTCCGCCAATGATCAGGCGCCATCCGGAAACGGTATCGGCAAGACTGTCAAGCAGACCATGAAGATCGACGCGGACCGGATCGACCTGCTGCTCGAGACCATCGGCGAGTTGGTGATCGTGGAGTCCATCGTCAACCAGGAAGCCGCGATGCGCAGCGGCGAAGGCTCCGGGGAACTGGAGCGGAACCTGGCCCAGCTTACCAAGATCACCCGGAGCCTCCAGGACATGGGGATGTCCATGCGGCTGATCCCCATTGACAACACCTTCCGGAAAATGGGCCGGCTGGTCCGGGACCTGGCAAAAAAATCGGGAAAGAAGATCGAGCTCTCCATGGAAGGCCGGGAGACCGAGCTGGACAAGGGAATGGTTGAAAAACTGGGGGATCCTTTGGTCCATATGATCCGAAACGCCGTGGATCACGGCATCGAACCGACGCCGGAGGACCGGACTGCCGCAGGAAAGAATTCCGTGGGGCAGATCGTTCTGAAGGCTTTCCACCAGGGGGGCGGGATACATATCGAAATTCGGGACGACGGCCGCGGTCTCGACCGGGACGCCATCGCGGCCAAGGCACTGGAGCGCGGGCTGACCACCGGCACCGACAACATGACCGACGAGGAAATCTTTTCTTTGATTTTCGAACCCGGCTTTTCCACCGCGGCGAAGATCACCGATGTTTCGGGGCGCGGCGTCGGGATGGACGTCGTGCGGAGCAATATCGAAAGCATGCGGGGCAACGTGCGCATCCGCTCCGAAAAAGGCAAGGGTTCGGTGTTTACCCTGGTGCTTCCGCTGACCATGGCCATCATCGACGGCATGATCGTGCGGATCGGATCGGAAAGATACATTCTGCCCCTGCTGTCCATCATCGAATCCTTCAAGCCCACGGAGAAAATGATTTCCACGGTATCCGGACGGGGAGAGACGGTTCCGTTCAGAAGCCGCTTGCTGCCGCTGTTTCGGCTTTATAAGCTGTTCGGGATAGACGACGCCGAGGCGGATCCCACCCGGGCGCTGGTGGTTGTCATCGAGGACGCCGGCCGCCAGGTGGCGCTGCTGGTGGATGAGCTTTTGGGGCAGAACCAGACGGTCATCAAAAACCTGGGCGCCGGCCTCCGAGCGGTGGAGGGAATCGCAGGGGCAAGCATCATGGCCGACGGTAAACCGGGACTGATCATCGATGTCAACGGCCTGGTAAAGCTGGCCACGGCGTGAGCAATTTGAACAATTTTTAGATGCAAAACCGGGCAGGACAGGCTTTTTACCCCGTTAAGCAGAAAGTGGCCGTAATGAAACAAACTTCAGGAAAAACGTCTACATGAGCGATAAGCTCGCCAGGATCATCAACCCCATCGACCCCATCGGGTTCCAGACGAACCTGCTGGCGCTGAACGCCTCGGTGGAAGCGGCCCGGGCCGGCAAGGCCGGCAAGGGGTTCGCCGTGGCGGCCGAAGAGGTGCGGAACCCGGCCGGAGGTGTATATCTTCCTGGATGAAGACGATTATAAGGATTTTTGAATGCAGGCACACGCGGACCTTGATAAAAAGACGTTCAGACGGTTTGCCGATCTCATCTACCAGGAGGCCGGCATCCATTTGGCGGAGCACAAGCACGCGCTGGTTTCCGCGCGGCTGGGCAAGCGGATGCGGGCGCTGAAAATCAGCGACTACGATGCTTACTACGACTACGTTCACCGCGATGACAGCCGTACGGAGCTAAGCGCGCTTTTGGACGCCATTTCCACGAACGTCACGTATTTTTACCGGGAGCCGGATCATTTCGAAACGCTGGGCGCCGTCGTGAAACAGTGGGCGGATTCCGGTCAGCGGCGGTTCAGGGTGTGGTGCGCGGCCGCCTCCACGGGCGAAGAGCCCTACACCCTGGCGCTTACCCTGGCGGAGAACATCCCGGATCTCCGGGATGTCAAGATTCTTGCAACCGATATTTCCACATCGGTTCTCGAGATTGCAGGAAAAGGGGAATACGAGGCCAAAAAGCTTGAAAAAATCGCGAGAAAGCGTATAGATCGGTATTTCAGCCCGATTGCGGAACGGAGCGGGGCCCGGGTATACAGGGTGAAGCGGGAGATACGGGACATGGTGCATTTTGCCTGGCTTAACCTGTCGACCCCGCCGTTTCCCATGAAAGGTCCCCTGGACGTGATCTTCTGCCGGAACGTGATGATTTATTTCGACAACGAGGTGCGTCAAAGACTCGTCAACGATATGTACAGGCTGCTCAGGCCGGGGGGATACCTGATGGTGGGCCACGCAGAGAGCCTTTCCGGGCTGGCGAGCCAGTTTAAACCCGTGCGGCCGTCAGTCTATATTAAGAAATAGTCAGGAATTGTTATGTCACTGGTCGTTGTTGACATTGCCGATATGCGGATTTCGGATAATCCGGGGGATACGCTGGTTACCTACTCCCTGGGTTCCTGCCTGGGGGTAAGCATCTACGATCCGGTTATACGGGTGGGCGGCATGATTCACTGCATGCTGCCGCTGTCCAAGGTGGACAAGGAAAAATCCCGTCTCCGGCCCTACATGTTCGTGGATACGGGCATGCAGGACATGCTTGGCCAGCTCTACGAGGCCGGCATGCGCAAGGCCAGGGCTGTCGTGAACGTGGCGGGCGGCAGCCAGGTGCTGGACAGCCAGGGGATATTCAAGATCGGGGAACGCAATTTCACGGTGCTCCGGAAGATTCTCTGGAAAAACGGGCTTCTCATGAATGTCCAGGAAGTGGGCGGCAACAAGTCGAGGACGATTTCCCTCGATATCGCCACCGGCCGATTTTCTATCAAATCAGGAGGAAAACTGGTCCATTATGAACTACCTTGACATCATCGAACAGCATATCGCGGCGTTCCCGGAGATGCCCTCCCTGAGCCAGAGTCTTTTGGGATACCTGGATGACCCGGATGTGGATTTTGTCGTTATACACGACATGGTGCAATACGACCCCGGCCTGACCGCAAACGTACTGCGGCTGGCCAACTCGGTCTACTTCGGCGGCGCCGGCACGGTGGGCTCTTTGCAGCAGGCATTGGTCCGCCTGGGAACCAAGCGGATCCTCGAGCTGGTGCTTTCCCTCACGGTATCGCCCCGGCTGGTGCCCAACCTGCCCGGCTACGGCCTCCAGGCGCGGGAGTTGCTCCGGCACGCTATCTGGACGGGGCTGGCCGCCCGGGAGCTTGCCCGGCTTTTGTCGATTCCCCATGAAGACACGGTCTTCACGGTCGGGCTGCTTCACGACCTGGGGATTATTGTTCTGGATCCTTTTGTTCAGGAGGCAAGAATCGATTTCAACGAAAACTTTGAACGGGGTCGCGGATCGTTCGAGGCATTCGAAAAGGAGATCCTGGGGATCAGTCACGCGGAGGCGGGCGCACGGATTCTGGAGAACTGGCACTTGTCTCCCGAGATCGTGGCGGGCGCCCGGTGGCATCACGAGCCCGATCAGGCGACGGCTTTCGGGGAGATTATCAACCTGGTCCATCTTGCGGATATGCTTTCCATATCCCAGGGGGTCGGAACCGGGATTTACGGCCTGGCGCACGAGGTGTTCTCGGAGTCGGTGCGGACCGTGGGGCTTAAAAAAAAGCACCTGGAATACACGGCCAGCAAAACCCTGGACAGGATGCGCGAGCTTGATATGATATTCAGCTGACATTAAACAATACTGAAGGTGTATCAACATGGGTTACAACGTTTTGATTGTGGACGATTCGCCGATTATCCGGAAAATGGTGGCCAAGACGCTGAAGATCTCGGATCTGAACATCAGCGGGTATCATTTTGCGGAAAACGGCCGCCAGGCGCTTACCGTGCTGGAGGAGAACTGGATCGACATCGTCTTTGCGGATATCAACATGCCGGAGATGAACGGGATGGAGCTGATAGAAGAGATGGTCAGGCGGGACCTTATGGCCACCATACCCGTGGTGATCATTTCCACGGAACGCAGCCGGGAAAGAATCGATTCACTCCGGGAGATGGGAATCAGCGCCTATCTCCACAAACCGTTCGTTCCCGAGGAGTTTGCCCGCGTGGTACGGGATCTGCTGCATTAGGAGTCGAAAAACATCTCTCTGATCCCTATGCGAATGCACTATCGGGTGTGTCCCGGATATATCACGGATGCCAAAGGAAATATGGCAGGAAAGGATTTGGAAATGAACACACTGAAAAACCCCGACAATGAAATCGTATTGCGCGTTTTGTCCGAGGTTTTCGAAGGTTTTGCCTTCATGTTCGTGGAAGAAGAACCGGATTTCGACAGCGAGGCGCCGGTGGAGTGCCTGTGCGCGCGCATCGGATTTTCCGGCAAAAGCGCAGCAGGCGTTTTCGAGATTGTTTCGCCGGTTGATTTCTGCGAGGAGCTGGCTGAAAACATCCTGGGCGCGGAAGCGGACGAGCTGCCGCCCGATGCGGGTGAAAACGCCTTGAAGGAAGTGGTCAACGTTGCGTGCGGGTATCTCCTGTCGGAAAAATTCGGCACCGAGGAAGTCTTCGATCTGTCCATTCCGGAAACCGCTTCCGTGGATCCGAATGAATGGCGCTCTCTTTTCGTGGGCGGATCGTACGCGGTGTACCTGGTGGAAGAGTCCCCGATCCTGGTACGGCTCGATTCGGCGACGGCATGCTGATTTTAATCTTGACGGCTTCGTAAAAAGTCCAATATCTGTGTTACGCGCGATTTCTCAGAATTTGCGGCTTACGCCTTGTAAACATGCACGTACGCCAAGTACTCTTCATTCTTCGAAATCGCGCAAGCCTTGGTCTTGATCTTGAACTTTTTACAAAGCCGTCGGATCGAGACTTTTAAGAGTGCATCAATCTAAATACAGGCTGAAATTTCATGATAAAGGTTCTGATTATCGACGATTCCGCAATCGTGCGCCAGGTGCTTTCCCGGGAGCTGGCCCGCGCGGAAGATATCCAAATCGTGGGGACGGCTCCCGATCCCTACGTTGCGCGGGACAAGATCGTCGAGCTGCGGCCGGACGTTGTTCTGCTCGACATGGAAATGCCCCGTATGGACGGATTGACGTTTCTAAAAAAACTGATGAAATATTATCCTTTGCCTGTTATTATCGTATCTTCATTGACGACCAGGGGCGGCGAGCTGGCCCTGGAGGCCATGAACGCCGGCGCCGTGGAGGTCATGTGCAAGCCGGGATCGTCTCTTTCGGTCAATGACATGTCGGACGCCCTGATCGAAAAGATCCGGGCCGCCGCATGGGCGCGCGTCCCGAAGGGCGGAGGGGCGTTTTCGGGTTCCGGAAACACTGGAGGCCGGTCGGCTGCTGCGCCGGTGCGCATCTCCCAGGCGAAGATGACGGAAACCGTCATCGCAATCGGGGCTTCCACCGGAGGCACCCAGGCGATACAGGAACTGCTTCTGCAGATGCCCGCCAACTCTCCGGGCATCGTCATCGTTCAGCACATGCCGGAACAGTTCACGGCGTCCCTGGCGGCGCGATTGAACCAGATCTGCGCCATGGAGGTGCGGGAGGCGAAAAACAACGATTCGGTGAAACCGGGCATCGCCTTGATCGCTCCCGGGAATTACCACATGCTTCTGCAGCGAAGCGGCGCCCGCTTCTACGTGCAGGTGAAATCCGGCCCCCTGGTATGCGGGCATCGACCCAGCGTGGAGGTGCTGTTCAAATCCACTTCCCGGGCGGCGGGCAGAAACGCCGTGGGCGTTATCCTGACCGGCATGGGCAAGGACGGCGCCGGCGGCCTGCTGGAGATGAAAAACAACCACGCCCGGACCATTGCCCAGGACGAAGCCTCCTGCGTGGTCTACGGCATGCCCAAAGAGGCGGTGCGGCTCGGCGCCGCGGAAGCCGTGCTTCCCCTGGGCGGCATACCGGCGAAAATTATTGAGTACGTAAACCGGAAAGAGTAGGGAATTCAATGCGGCAAGGGCGTGCCGGAGCGTATCGCCCGCAAGAATCGCCCGGGAGAATTATTCGGGAGAAGCGGCAACAGCAAATAAAGCCGGGGAGAAACACATGGAAGGCGGGGAAAAAAACAGGGACAAATACCGGGTCGGGGATGCGGATCTGAGCAAAATCCGTAACCGGAACGAGCGTCGGGTGATTTCGCATCTGCCGGATATCCTGGCAGGCTACCCGGACTTCGAGCCCGACGTGATCGCCATACAGGATATCTACGCCCTTGCGCTCAACCGGCTTCCCGCCCGTTATACGCAAGCCTTTTCCATTGTATTGCAGGAGCAGGTCTCCGATGAAGACATCCGGCAGGCTGTTCGGGAAGCCGTCGTACGGGTCATGAACAATCCCACGGATCATGATGAGGGGAGAGGGCCCGTGCAATGGTGATGCCGCCGGACATCGAAAAACGGCTTTCGGCGATCCGGAACCTGCCGACCCTTCCCAAGGTGATCGAGAACCTGGGCCAGGCGCTCCGGGATCCGGACGTCCAGGCCAGCCGCATCGCCGAAATTATCGAGGACGATCCGGCCATCATGACCCGTATCATGAAGATCGTCAATTCGTCGTTTTATCTGGGAAACGAAAAGGCAACATCCCTGAAGTCGGCCATTGTGCGGCTGGGATTCCAGGCGGTCAGCAACATCGCCATGTCCGCTGCGGTCTTTTCGACGTTTCCGCCGGGGGGAAAGGCAAAGTTCGACCGGGCCGAATTCTGGCGCCACTGTATTTGCACGGGAATCGCCGCGGACGTGGGTGCAAGGCGTCTGCCGGAGGTTTCCGGGGCGGATGCTTTCGCCTCCAGGGACGGGCTGCATTTGTGCGGCCTGCTTCATGATATCGGCAAGATCATATTCGAGCAGTATTTTCACGACCGGTTCGTCACGGCGCTCGCCGCCAGCCGCGAGGAAAAAATCGAGCTTTCGGAAGCCGAAAAGCGCGTGATAGGCATCGATCATGGGCAGGTAGGTGCCTGGCTTGCAAAAAAATGGAAGCTCTCCCCCCATCTGACGGTGGTTATCCGGTGGCACCAGGACCCGGAAAACGCCCCGGGGGAATACCGGAAGCTGGTCCGCATCATCCGGCTGGCCGACCGGGTCGCCAATGCGGGCCGCCTGGGAGACGGCGGCAACGGGTGTGTTCCGGAAATCACGGACGTGGCGCGGGAATTTGACCTTGACGAACAATTTTTGGTACAAATGGTGGATTCCGTCCGGGTGGAGGCGGAGAAATCGACACTGCTGATGTCTTTTTTGAAATAGAGGCAGGCATCCACCGAATCGATTGCCCAACAGCGGTGGTTTTAAATGGATCTTCATTATTCTGAAACTTTAACGGAAATTACTATCGACAACTACAGCTTCAAGGTGACGTGGTCCGCTGCCGTGGAAAACTGCTGCATCCTGTGGATGCAGGATACCGATATCATGGATCAGTACGAGGCCCTGGGGCGTTTCAGTCAGTTCGATAAGCGCAATATTCTCGATTTTATCGTACGCTACGTCACGAACCAGTCGCTGCGGGAGGAGATCGGCAAGCGCCGCTTCTCCTTGTATGTGGAAAGCCTGTCGCCGACGTTTTTCGAGGAGATACAGCGCCTGGAGTACAAGGAAAAGGTCAAGGCGCTAAGCAACCTGTTCAACCTGGATTCTATAATTGACGAGGCGGCGGATCTGCGGTGGAAGTGGGGATTGATGGCCAAGAAGTTTCATCCCGACGCGGGCGGCAGCAACGATGCCATGGCCCTGATTAACGAGGGGTATGAGATACTCAAATCAAAGAAAAAGTAGATCGGTTTCGACCGGTGGGTAAGATTGCCGTAAAAAATATTACGCCTGGAATGGTGTTGTCCGGGGATGTCAAGGACCCCCAGGGACGCATGCTGGCTCCGGCCGGCCAGGAAATAAGCCCCAAGTTGATCCGGGTTTTCAAAATCTGGGGAATCGGCGAGGTGCCGGTGCGCGCGGATGCGGAAGAGGAACCGGGCAAGGCCGAAGAGCGGGCCATTCCTATAGAGATCCGGGAGAAAGCCGATGAAATTACCCGCTACCGCTTTCAGTACAATGATCTCAACGACCCGTTCATTTACGAACTCTTCCAGGCAAGCTACCTGGAAAAAGCGCGAAAAATAAATAAAACCCCGGATGCGCAGGACATCTCGCTCCCGGAACCGGATGAAGCCGACGCGCTGCAAGACGGCAGGAGAAAAAAAACCCGGAAAATCGATGCGGAACAGTTAATTCACAAGACCATCCGCCTGGGGACCATCCCGGACGTTTACTACAAGACCATTGCGGCCATCAATAACCCGGAAGCCTCCCTGGATGATATTGCGTTAATCGTCAGCAAGGATATGACCCTTTCCGCGAAGGTGCTTCAGCTGGTCAACAGCAGTTTCTACAGTCTCCGGCAGAAGGTCGACACGCTTACCTGGGCGCTGGCGCTGATCGGAACCAATCAGTTGATGACCATTGTCTCCGGCGTATCAGCGGTCTCGTTTTTCAAGAAAATTCCTTCCCGGTTTATCAACATGGTTTCTTTCTGGGAGCATTCCATTGCATGCGGTACCGCCGCGAGGCTTTTGTCCAGCTATTTTCCGGAAAGGATCGAACAGGAGCGCTTCTTCGTGGCAGGCCTTCTCCATGATATCGGCCGGTTGATCATGGTGCAGAACCTGTCCGGAGAATATTACGAATTGCTTCGGGATGCGCGTTCCGAAGAGATTTTTCTGTTTGCGGCCGAGGCAAAACGTTTCGGCCTGGACCATTCGGAAATCGGGGCGCAGCTCGCCTCCCTCTGGAACCTGCCGGAAAGCCTGTGCCAGATGATCCGGTGCCACCATTTCCCGGGTCATGCGGGCGCGTTTCACGAAAATGCCGTTATCAACCTGGCAGATATTATCGTCAACGCCCTGGAAATCGGAAACAGCGGCGAATTTTTCGTGCCGGTGATCGAGCCGGGCGTTACCCGGGAGCTGGGGCTGGACCGGCATATGATTGTGCCGGTAATCAGCGAGATCGACTACCAGCTCGCCGACATATTCGAAATTATTTATAAAACGGTTGAATAGGCATACTTTGAAGAAGATTCCCGATAGTCCTCCGGAAGCGGGACCGGAATCCGGGCGTTTCCCCAACCCGGGTGTCGGCCCGGATATCAATCAGGTGCAGCGCCTGGAGGAGATCGCACGCTATTCCCTGGAGGCTCTCGAGCTGTGCGCTTCCATGGGAGACTACCAGAGCTCCCTTACCAAGTTCAGAAACCGGAAGGACATATTTGAGCGTGCCGTACAGGGTCTGCGCCAGATTGTGCCCATCTCGTTTTATGCCTTCTACTCCGTCAACACGAGCGACCTCGACATTGTGGTCGAGCACGTCGACCGGCCGGAATGGCAGGATTATATCGGGGAAGCCATCGATTTTCTTATCGAAAAGAATGTCATAGCCCGCGCGTTTCGGGAAAAGCGGACGATAACGTCCCGTACGCCGGATCGCAAATATCATCTGCTGATCCATGAATTGACCACAACGTCCAGGCCATACGGGCTTTTCATCTGTTTTCTGGAAAGTACCCCGCCCCGCATGAGCATTGTTGACAAGATAACGACCATTGTCACCAAGTCCGCCTGTTACGCACTGGAAAATTTTGATCTCTACCGCCTGATCGATCAAAAGAACGCGGAGCTGACCGATAAGAACCTGCGGCTTTCCCAATCGGAGATCATTTACCGCAACACCTTTGAAAACACGGGTAATCCCACGGTCATCGCGGACAAAAACGGAATGATCCTGTTTTCCAACAGCCGGTTCGTCTCGTTTTCGGGATGGGAAAGAGGCCGCCTGGCGGGAGGAAAGAAGTTTACCGACTTCATCATCCGCTCCGGCCGATTCGATTTTTCCGTCCTTTTGAAGGAGGCCGGCCGCAACAACCCGACCGATCCCACCTCCTATGTTTTCGAAACCGGCTACGCCGAAAAGAAGATGGTGTTTCTCAATGTTTCTCCCCTGGGTATTGACGATCGTTACATTCTATCTATCACCGATGTCACCGTCATCAAGGAAGCGGAAAAGAAGCTCCAGCACCAGGCGCTTCATGATCCGCTGACCGGCCTGCCCAACCGG
>SL_3KL_010_SEDDRAFT_10002823_pt1 | contig 15809 bp, 15 predicted proteins | sample SodLakKL_010_SED_2_FD_10381 | JGI IMG/M metagenome (IMG submission 10381) | reverse complement strand
GAAAGCGGGGAGATCCCCAGGTAATTGCGTATTGGTGATACCCCTCGGCAAGGGCACGCCGGGCAGCCGCAACCAGCTCTGGTGGGGGATCAAAATCGGGAAATCCCTGGGATAAATTGATGGCATTGTATTTATCTGAAATGCGAGTCATTTCACGAATGACCGACTCAGTAAAGGACTCCAGTCTAAAAGCTGTTTTCGGCATGGTTTGCAATCTCCTATAATTTTTTGCCCCCTCCCTCAAGTGCCAGGGAATTTGGTTTCGGGTGTCGGGTGTCAGTTTCGGGTTTCACGTTTCTGGAATTTGGGATGTTTCTCAGGTACCTTTTCAAAACTTCTTTTTCAGAATAAATTGACATTTTATACCGACAGCTCTAAATTCTCAAAAGACTTAAGTTGAATTAAAAATATGCCCCTTATACAAGAAAAAAAAACATCATGATACCATTTCCAGATATTGATCCGGACATTATTAGCATCGGCCCCATTCGAATTCGGTGGTACGGTGTGATGTACATTTTGGGCTTTTTGGCCTCTTATTTTCTTATACGGCGGCAAAAGCGCGCTCAACAAATCGGATTAAAAGGAGAGCTTGTTCAGGATCTCATGATCTACCTGATTATCGGAATGGTTTTGGGAGCGCGCCTCGGTTTCTTGATTTTTTACCAGTATGAACAATGGGCTTACTATGTTTCTAACCCCTTGGAAATTATTGCTGTATGGCACGGCGGCATGTCTTTTCATGGAGGCTTTCTGGGAGCAATTGCCGCAGGATGGTTGTTTTGCCGGAAAAAAGGTTTACCCCCCTGGGCTGTGGCCGATTGTGTAATTGTAACGGCCCCGGTGGGTTTGGGACTGGGAAGAATTGGAAATTTCATCAATGCGGAACTCTACGGTCGTCCGACAGATGTCCCCTGGGCCATGATATTTCCCGGCGGCGGCAACATCCCTAGGCATCCTTCACAGCTCTATGAGGCGATTTTGGAGGGGCTGGTTCTTTTTATTATCCTGTGGGTTTTGAAAAATAAGGATTTCAGAGATGGGATGATGGTTGCTTTTTTCTTATTCTTTTACGGGGTATTTCGGTTTTTTGTAGAGTTTTTTAGAGAGCCTGATCCTCAACTTGGTCTTTTGCTGGGACAAACTGTGACCATGGGACAAATTCTATGTCTTTTCATGATAGTCGCAGCAGGTATTCTGGCACTGTTTATATACCGCAAGACATCGTCTTGAACGTACTGAAATGTTAAAAAAAACATCCAATATTCTTGGAAAAAACATGTTCATTAACAAACTTATTACGGGATTTATTCTTGCAGTTCTCATAATAATTTCCCAAGGATTGCAAGCTTTTGCCCATGACATTCACCATCGCCTTCACATTGAACTGATACCGGAAAAGCAAAAGCTCAGGGGCACCGACCATATCGGGATAAAAAAACATGATGGCAGAAATTTGTTATTTCGTCTCTCTGAACGAGCTGAAATTAATAGCGTTTCTGTTGATGGGCAAAATGTTTCATATCGGTTTTCCGGGCAAATGCTTCATGTGCCTGTAAAAGTGGAAGGGGGCAAATCAATTGATGTCCGCATTGAATATGAGGCAATCTTTGATGACCCTGTGCCTCAAATGCCCGTAAATATCGACAATCCCGGCTTTGGGGTCACCGGGGTAATATGGGATAAAGGCTGTTTTTTGCTGGACGGCTCCGGATGGCGCCCGGTAATGCCCAACACTGAACCGAGCATATTATTGACTGTCAAAGCGCCCAAAAATATGATCGCTGTTACGGCCGGAGAGCGTTTGGGGGAAACCAATGATGGCAATCATACAATTTCACGATGGGAAATCAAGCACCCGGTCAAAGGACTCTCACTTTCTGCCGGATATTTTCAGGTTTTCCAAAAACAGGCTGAAAATGTTGTCGTTTACGCATTTTTTTATCCCGATAACGCCCATCTGGCCGATGATTACCTGAATGCCTCAGTGAAATACATTGCCAATTATGAATCCTTGTTTGGCCCTTATCCGTTTCCGAAATTTGCCATTGTGGAAAATTTTTTCCCAACCGGCTATGGTTTTCCATCCTACACACTCATTGGAAGCCGGGTGCTCAGGCTTCCTTTTATTATCGATACCAGCCTTGGCCATGAAATTGCTCATTGCTGGTGGGGCAACGGCGTTTACCCGGATTATTCCAGGGGTAATTGGAGTGAAGGATTAACCACATATGTGGCTGAACATCTTTACCAGGAACAAAAGTCTGAAGAAGATGCCCGGAATTACCGGCTTCAAATGCTCAGAAACTATGCCACCCTGATAGATGCATCCAACGATTTCCCATTGGCAGAGTTTACCAGCCGTGTCAATCCGGCAACAAAAGTCATTGGGTATGACAAAGGCGCCATGTTTTTTCATATGCTTCGAAAGCAGGTTGGAGATAAGGTTTTCTGGGATGCTCTCCGGGAAGTTTTTTATCGGCATCTTTTTGAACAAGCTTCATGGAATGATTTCAGAAATGTTTTCGAGTCACTCTCCGGAAAAAACCTGGAAATGTTCTTTGATCAGTGGATAAAACGTGAGGGTGCTCCGGAATTGGTTCTTGAAACGGTTGATGTTCAGTATATACCTTCTTCAAATGGTTTCCATGTCAGTGGAAAACTTGTGCAGAAGCCTCCCTTTTATCATCTGAAAGTACTTATGGTATTGGAAACTGACATGGAAAAGATTTCGAAAACTGTTTTCCTCGATGGTGAAAGCACATCCTTTGAATTTTATATGGAAGAAGCAGTTCCGGAAAAGCTTTCAGCAGATCCGGACATAGATATTTTCAGAAAACTGCATACCTCTGAAATTCCCCCAACCATCAACAGCCTTAAAGCTTCTGAATCCATGCTGGTTATTTTGGGTGACATTGCCGATAACATTTCCGTTGAATTTGTCAGATTGCTGATGCAGGGATTGGGGATAAAAAATTATCAACTCGTTTTTGAAAAAGACGTGCACAAGGAAAAAATTGAAAACCATGACCTGCTTTGGATCGGGTTACCATCATCGAAAAATTTGATTTCATTTTTGCCTGAAAACATTGTTTTCGAAAAGGAAGGTTTTTTTCTTGACGACATCAAATATTTTTCGGGTGATACTGTTTTTTTTGGTGTTTTTCCACACCCCGGTTCCGCTTCTCGCGTGGCAGGCCTGTTTGTACCCTTTTCTGCGCGCAATCCGATGGCAACAGCCCGAAGAATACCTCATTATGGTAAGTACAGTTATCTGGTATTTGAACAGGAACTCAACGTAAACAAAGGAACATGGTCGATCAAATATTCACCTCTTGTTTTTCATTTTAACCATGTGAAAAAACAGCATCAAAAAAAGTAAATGACACCAATTTTTGAAAGGAATTTTTATAAGGCATGATCAAGTATTGCAACAATTGCGGAAAACCAACTATCCCCATGGCGCCAAACGGTGATGACCGGCTAAGGGATGTTTGCAGCGTTTGTAAAACCATTCATTATGAAAATCCCAAAGTGGTTGTGGGTTGTGTCCCCAGGTGGGAGGATAAGGTTTTGCTGTGCCGGAGAGCTATCGAGCCGCGATATGGAAAATGGACTTTGCCGGCGGGTTTTCTAGAAATTGGAGAAACAGTTGAGGAGGGNGCAAAACGAGAGGCCTATGAAGAAGCCCGGGCCCGTGTCATTAAACTTGTCCCTTACACCCTTTATAACCTGCCTTTCATTGGTCAAATTTACATCATGTTTTTGGCACAATTGGCCGACACCCATTTCAAAGCCGGTCATGAGAGTTTATCGGTCGACTTGTTCACCGAAAATGAAATACCCTGGGAAAACATCGCATTCGGAGCAGTGAAAAAAACATTGAAGAAATATTTCACGGATCGAAAAAGAGGTGAATTTCCTTTTTCCATGGGAGATATTCAACCCTCATAGGCCTTTGCCACAAAACAATCAGCAAGCCGAATATAGTCACGGGCTTCTTTCAATCGCCCTCGTTTTTGACATCCTGCGGCATAAATCAGACACTTTTCCTTAAGCTTTGCCACGGCAGCCTGCTGCTGGTCTTTTGTCAGCTTACCTTGGTGAATTATTTTCTTAATGGCCTCTATTCGATATTTATCCAGGCCCGGAGAGCGGGAAAGCTGATCACTGTGCCCTCCACGCTTAATAATCAAGAATTCGTCAATCAGGTGTACAGGAAACCTGCTGCTGACCCTTAGCCACAGGTCATAGTCTTCACAGGCAGGAAGTTTTTCATCAAAAAGTCCCACCATGCCTGCAAGTTCCTTTCTAAACATCACCGCTGAAGGGCTTACCAGGCAAAGGCTCAATGAAGGCACGAAAATTTTTCCGGAAAGCTTTTTGTGACGTTTACCCGGGTTGACCCGTTTTCCGTTTCGAACCCACATCTCTTGTGTCTGGCATATCAAAGCCTTTGGGTACTCCCGAAAAAAAGCAACCTGACGATCCAGTTTTTCCGGAAGCCACAAATCATCGGAGTCCAACAAAGCGATTAGCTCTCCGCTACTGGAAGCAATTCCCCGGTTCCGTGCTGAACTGACTCCTTGGTTTTCCTGATCAATGACCTGGAGTCTGCCACTGTACTGATTTAAAACGGCAGCAGTTTCATCGGTGGAACCATCATTTACAACAATTAATTCATATCCCTTGTATGTCTGCGCCAAAACCGAATCAATCGCTTCTTTGATAATCCAGCCCCGGTTATACGTAGGAATAATCACACTGACTGACACCATTTTTGTAATCTTTTTAAAAAAAAATTGTTTTTATAAGAAAATATTGTTACGTTTAGAAACTAACGGGTTTTTCATAAAAGACCTTTCATATTCTTAGCATAAGGAGAATATACCCATGGCAGGAATCTTAATCCGGTGGCTGATTCTTACAGCGGCTATCATTGTAACTGCTTACTTACTGGATGGTATCATGATAAGCGGATTTGTCTCCGCCTTTTTTGCCGCTGCAATCCTGGGCATTTTAAATGCATTTTTCAGGCCGATTCTTCTGATCCTGACGCTTCCCATCAATATTTTAAGCCTTGGTCTTTTTACGATAGTTATCAACGCACTCCTGCTTATGATGGCTTCCGGAGTAATTCCCGGATTTATGATCAGCAGCTTTTGGACCGCTTTGCTCGGCGCACTTCTGGTAAGCCTGGTCAGCTTCATTCTCAATACCTTTATCGGAGGACATACTCGTCCTGTGGTCTATGTGGATACAAGAACAACCAGAAAACATCCATGGGAATAAATATATGCTCAACCAGGCTTTATGCTTTCCGTTTTATGCAAACAGGTTAAACCCGTTTTATTCCCTGGAGGAGTTCATATGAAAAAACATGCGTTCACGCCAAAGTTCATCCTCAAATATACAAACATCTCCTTTGTCCTGTCTTGAGGCCACTATGGTTCCAAAATCCGCCGGAACCAAATCGCCGCAGGCATCACCAGTCCATTGAGAAAAATCAGGATCAACTGAAATAAATTTTTCAAACCGCTCGGGTGTTACCTTAACCTGGCATCCTGCATCGGGAAGCACAAATGTGTCTTGCTTGGTCTTTTTATCATGTACAAAATATGCGATCATTTTTTTCTCCTTAATTTATTTTAAACAATATGATAACCACTATTCATCGTTTGGCGAAAAAATTAAATTGCACGAAAAGCAATATTGGTCAATATTTTTACATTACACTAAAAGATTGTCAAACAGGTATTTGTTCGATAGCATTTGCCCCGAGCGTCATTCAATTCATGTAACCAGAGAATAATTTTTATACCCTATTTCCCACACAAAGTATGGCAACGAGAAAAAAATGCAAAAGCACAGCTTTTGCACTCCCTTCAACAAGTCACCCCCAAATCCGTTATAACCAGACTTTTTTGGTGAGGCTACGTTCACTTTACAACCCGGACGTAAACATCCTGACGGCCCCAGTTTAAAGCTGTCTGGTGAGATTTGAAAAAAACATCCAACCGATGTTTCCCTTTTATAGCTGAACCGCGATCTTCGACAACCCCATAGCCGTATCCCGGAATATGCATTCGGGTTCCAAAGGGATAATAATGGGTATCCGCAGCTAGGGTACCGTCTTTAGGAAGAAACAGCCAGGGAAAAAAAACAATTCGAACAGGAATCATCCATGGTCTTTTTATACTATCTGCAGAAAACAGTCCCAGCTGGGGTTCACGAGGCTTTGTTCCACTGGCTGTAAGACCTGTATATGGCCTTCCTTTGTCGGGACCCTTTGAGACATAACGATTCCAAAAATCGAGTTTCAAATATTTCCAGTTTCCCCGCTCCCATGCACAGCACTTGGAACATCCGCAATATGCTGTCACTTCCATGTTCATTCCCAATGGCTGCTTTGCACATCCGGCCAGAACGAATAACAGGAATATTAAAGTTACACCCATAACTTGTTTCATAAGGGTCTCCTTTACACCAGTCTCCTGAATAAATGCTTCCAATTTTGGTTGAATAAACAATCAAATAATTATACATTTTATATTTAATGACGAATTATTGGCAAGGATTATGCATAACAATTCGGGATGCAGGTAAGGGACGTGGCAAAAAATAAAAGCAATCCAAGGCTTATACCAAAACAGGAATTGTTCCATGACATATGACCTGGCTGATAAGAAAGTTGATAAAGATTCTTCTAAAGTACCTGATCATCATGATTTTGAAAAGCGCGGCTGCAAAGACCGCCGGCAAAGAACCATCCCTTCCTTGAAATTTCTTTTTTGGGGCGGAAGGCGAAAAAAAATACGCCGTGAAGACGACATGCAAAAAATTGCCATTATGGACTCATACAGCCAGCCACTTTTTGCTGTCATTATTGCAATTTTGTGCTTGAGCCTCATGGATGCCGCCATGACCCTTTATCTTATTGGACTCGGAGCCAAAGAACTTAATCCGATCATGGATTATTTCATTCAGAAAGGCCCTGCAGTTTTTATCACCGTCAAATATATTTTCACCAGCGTGGCTGTCATTATCATCCTGTTGATTAAAAACACCTACCTGCCCCGAACACAAATTCGCACCAAAAATCTTTTTTTCTTTGCCCTCATTTCTTTTGGGCTTGTGGTCCTATGGGAAATTTATCTGTTTTTCAAAGTAGTGGTTCTTGCATCTTAGCTTCCCATTTCCACTATTTTATTGGCATAAGCGGATTTTAATTCGTCCATGAATGTACCATCAATCCGGCCTTTCCAATTTTCAACTTCATAAAAGCGTTTTGAAATTCGAATGGATGATGGATCATAACCTGTAGCAAGCCGGTTTTTCCATCTGAGGTTTCGTATATTTTCGGCCAATTCCATTTGTTTATCAGCTATGTGAGCAACGCCCACCGACTCGAGACACTGTGAGATCCTTTCGGATGTATAGACTTTTCGTGCAAAAAGGCAGGCCACCATCGAGGTGAGGAGCACACGTTCTTTCTCATCTTTTACAAGAAATTCCAAGGCCTTATCCACATTTTTGTTGTTTTCCATTTCTTTTTTCTGATCGAAAGAGTATCCCCCGGTATCCAGATGGGAATGACGTAACCCAAGTGCCTGGGAAACAAAAAAGGTTTCTCCGGTGGCATACCCGGCCATCTCTTGACCAAGAACACAGGCAAAATCTTTTCCGCCATATTTTGCAGCAGCTTTTTGCACGCCGTTTCCCAAAACACGATAGAATTCATTTTCACACCGTGCCATATATTCCAAAGCTATCCTGTAGTTTTTTCCATGGCCGAAGGGAATGGAAACCAGGGTTTGCTTTTCGGAAATCATGCCTTTTTCGAAAGCTTCGCTGGCCCATGCCAGGGCAACCCCTGCGGACATGGCATCCAGTCCGGTTTTTTCAACCACATCCAGGAGCGCTAAAAATTCAAAAGGATCGTTTATTTCCAGCATGCACCCCAATGCAAATATGGGCTCAAAATCATAAGCCACCTGGCGGTAAAGATAATGGTTGGGTTCCATGAACTTTTCGCGCACAAAGCCCACATGAATGCATCCCACAGGACAGCCCGCGCAGGCCATGTTGCGAAGCAGGGTCCGGTCTGCAAATTGTTCTCCTGAAAGATTTTCAAAGGCCTGATCGCTGGTTTTGCCGAGATTACGAATGGGAAGCGCTCCTAGAGCATTGAGTACGGTTATGTTTTCGGCTGTACCCAGATCGTGGTATTTGTGCATCATTCCAGCATCGGTGATTTTCTTGTAGATCTCTTTGTAAAGTTTTTTGTATTGCTTACCGGCCGGCAGTTCAAAACTTGAATTTCCTTCAATTATAATGGCTTTCAGGTTTTTTGACCCCATCACGGCTCCTGCGCCAAGTCTTCCAAAGTGGCGGTAAGTATCCACATTGATGCCTGCGGTGGCAACAAGATTTTCGCCGGCAATACCAATTCTAAGGATACTTCGATGACCTGATCCCGATGACATGCGCCGCAGAACCTTTCCGGAACTCTGGATATCAGTTCCCCACAAAAAACCGGCATCTTTTAGCTCGATATGACGGGCTCCTAAAGACAGGCATACCGGATGAGCGGCTTTTCCCACGATCACAAGAGCATCGATACCGGCAAATTTGAGGCAAAGAGCACTTCTGCCCCCGGCATGGCTTTCTGCAAACTGATCGTGGTAAGGCGATTTAAATGAACACACCGTTTTGCTCATCAACGGAAAAAGGCCGGTCAAAGGACCAATGGCAAATATCAACGGTTGCTGAGCATCATCCCAGGGCCGGTCGATCAATCCGAATTTTGCAAACAAATGCGCTCCAAGACCACTTCCGCCAATATACTTGTCCCTTCCGTCAACATGGATTACCTGTCCTTTTCCGCTTTCCAGGTTTATCTTTAACACACGAAAATAATCCGTGAGTATCATTGGTTCTCCTCCGGTTCATCTGTTGTTTCTACAGCAGGATTTTTTTCAATCATTTCCAAACATTCATGGGGACAAAAAGAAACACATTGTCCGCAATGGATACAAACAAAAGGCGACCCTTGATCATCAATATGGATAGCATCGACCGGACAGGCATCGGCACAGTCACCACATCGGATACAAAGCCGTTTTTTTACCAAAACCCCCCCTCCTTTTCGTGATAAAAATGCCCCCGTAGGACAAACTGCGGCACAAGGAGGGGGATCACAAGCAACGCAGGTAACCGCCTCAAAGCCAGTGGATAATCCGCCCGAAGATCTTATGCGTATACCGCATGTGTTCCAGGAAAGACGATTGTGCACCAAACGGGCACAAGCCAGAGAACAACCATGACAACCGATACATCGTTCCATCAATGAAGCTTTAAGGATTTTCATTTATGATCCCAATTTTTTCAGGTTTAAATTTGCAGCTTCTCAAAAAGAATTTTTTACAACGATTAGCATATTATTGTCAAAAAGGATTTTGATTTGTGTATCAAAATCCTTTTTACCGGCAGCAGTCAACTGAACCGCCATGAAATGTGAATTTTACCCCCAACCATGAAAATCAGAAAACGGACATGGTTTCGACACCGTCCTAAAGTCCATCTTGTCCACAAAGTCCATAATGTCCATTCGGATTTTCACGGTAAATTGTGCGATTCCATTTCGGGAATGCTATGGTGAGAAGATGATCGGCAAAGGTTCCCCCCCTTTTGAAAAGGGGGGCAGGGGGGATTTGGGAGGTTTGCTAAATCCCCCTAAATCCCCCTTTTCCAAAGGCGGACTTGCTCTACCATCCTTTAGGATGATGCCTAATGGCCTCCCACCATGTTTGATGAGGGTATATTGAATCGGGATCAGAGGGATAACTGCAAATCGGTGAGATTAAGAGGGAAATATTTTTCACTGCGGGTTTCTATTTCGAAAAAGCCAAAGTTTTCATGCCACTGCCTCAGTGCGGTGTCATCGGTGAGAATGGTTGAAACGATACAGTTGGCACCTGCTTTTTTGGATTCCATAATAGCTTTTTCCAGCAATTGAGTTCCGAAGCCTCTGCGGCGTCTTCCCGGAAGCACCCCCAGATGCACAATGCTGCACATAGATTCAGAAGTACGTTCCAGTCCCATATACCCGACAGGGATACCCCGGTCTATTTTAATAAAGAAAAAAATCCCGTTGGAAATAGATTTTTGAACCGTTTCCACAGTGCTGTTGGACGGATGGCCCGGGGCGGTCTCCATCGTGATTCCAAAACGCCGGGCGACATCTGAAAAGCATTGGCGAACAAGAAAGTTGAGCATGGATGCATCCGAAATTGTTGCCTTTCGAATGTCTGAATCTTTTATGCGCATAAAAAAACCTTTTTATAAAATTTCATATTGGAAACACTTCATAAAATATTTTGAGTATAGCCTGTTTGTATGAAATATCCTGAAAATCCGTGAAGCTGGAGTGCGAAAGTTGTACTTTCTCCTAACCGGCTGCAAGCCGGTTCTCCTGAAAAACTGATTTGTAAACCAGAGATGGATTTAAGTTGTTTGGAAAAGGGGGAACAGGGGGATTTGAGACTTTTTTAAATCCCCCTTTTCCAAAGGGGGACTTTCTACACCACCCCTTAGGTTGACGCCTATGCCTATCCACGGTACACTTATCTAAGTTGAGCGATTTGAGCATTGAGTATTAATCATCTTGTTACGAAGGAAACTTGATTTTTATTTTATTTTTATCATCACCCTCTTTAACTTTGATTTCCAGATTGATACTGCTATCGCGAATGCCGAGTGCAAGATCGGTCTTTCCTTTTTTATCTTCAATATGAGTAATATTTCTGACTGTTTCAAAAATCTTATCGGCGACTTCGGCGCCTGGAGAGGGCAATTCCACTTCCTTGTATTCTGCAACCACCTTGATGTTGCCGCTTTTATCTTTGGAAATGGTAACCTCTTTGGCGCTGTCGTTTACACCGTGAAGGGCGGCAAGGGCCAACCATTTCGTGGCAGCTTCTTCCAGGTCGGTCTCATTTTTGACCTTCGCCATTTCCGACAAATAGTCTGTGGTGGCAAAACAATCACACTGTTCCTGAACTTTTTTATGTAAACTTCCACTGTCTTTCATAGTCGTCCCTCCTGTTTATGGTATAAGAATTAATATTGAAATGACTCATATACAGGAAAATTAACCACCCTTGGATAAAAAGCAAGCGATATTTTTTATCGGAAACATAAAATTTACAAGTTGTAACTTGTTAATCTCCGGGTGAAACTTCCGGAGGTTCTTGCGTTTCCACATCGGGTACTGTTTCAAGCTCAGGTATTAAGGGAACCCTGGGTTCTATTTCTTCTTCAGGCAGTGGAATTACTGTTTCCAGGGCTCTTTGTGCCAATATAAGGCTGTTGAGACGTTCAAAGGCTCTTTCCAATGTGACATCAATGACCACGAATTCGTCAGCACTCACAATGACACGCTTTAATTCCGGAATTCTGGGTTCTCCTGTTGCTTTCATATAAAAAGGCTGAATATACAGAATGTGTTCGCCGAGTGGAAAGATAATCATTTTGCCGCGATCGACCTCCGAACCAAGCTGATCCCAAAGAGTGATATGTTCGGCGATTGTGGTGTCCTGATCAATGAGCGCGTTGATTTGCGATGGTCCGAAAACCTGGCGGCCTCTTGGAAACATATAAGCGATAATCCGGCCGTAGTTTTCCTTATCGCACCCCACAATTGCCAAAGCCCTGAGGTTTTCACGATTTATAGGTAGCAGGGGGGTAAGCAGCAAAAATTCCCGTTTGCCAGGCTGTATGAGATCAAGGGTTATGTAATAGGGCCGCATGGTTATAAGGCCTCTGCCTCCATAAAACTGGGCAAACTGAAGTCTGTCCTCATCCTTAAAAAACGTTTCCGGATTGACCTGGTGGTATTTGGAATAAATTCTCATTTGAATCTCAAACAGATCCCTTGGATATCTTACCTGCTGCCGCAAATTTTCAGGCATTTCATCCATCGGTTTGATAAGCCCCGGATACATGCGCTGATATGCCCTGGCAATGGGATCATCAGGTTCTGCAAGATAATAGGTTACAGTGCCGTTATAGGCATCTACCGTAATTTTAATTGAATTTCTGATATAGTTCAGATCTTCATTGTAAATTGCAGCGTAAGGGTACCACCTGCTCATGGTGTAGGCATCCTGAATCCAGAATAAAGTGTCCTCGGTGACCACAAGGTAAGGGTCCTTGTCAAGATCAAAAAAAGGCGTCAGGGTGCTTATGCGTTCCTGAATATTTCGCCTGAAAAGCATGCGGCTGTCGCGGTTGGTTTTCGTGGTGAAAAAAATGTTTANGTCATNNAAGTAAAAAGCAAACAGTGCTTTTTTAAACAAAGAGGAAGCAGGCACGCCTCCTGTGCCGTCATAGTTATGGAGGACTTCTTCTTCACTGCCGGGAAAATGGAGTTCTCCACTGTCGTTTGGGGCAATCGCATAAGAATAATTGCCCATGCCATAATAAATACCCGGCTGATTGATTGTAAATCCGTAATTGGATTCCGGCGGCATTTCACGTATATACCACCGCATTCTTTCTTCACCCCTTTGAGCTGCGGGAATCATGACCGGAGCATATCCATGGGTATACTTCAGATGCATGTTTATCCAGTTTTTAGCAGCTTCGGGAAGTTTATCCAGGTTGATTTCCCTTCCGGATAAATAAACCTGGGACAATTGATTCCTTACGAGATAGCGGGCAACATCCGGCTCAGAGAACTCGTAGTAAGGGCGAATTGCCTGTACTTCCTGAAAAACATCAACTAACAGCTCTTTATCCCACAGAGGAATGTTTTCCAAATCTGTTCTTAATGCAGGATCATCCAGGCCTCTCATGTTTGCCTGTCTTCTGTAATCACGTTTTTCTACATCGGTGAGATTGTAAGATGCCAGTGTCGAATGAACAGAGTTTTGGATATAATCGTATTGCCGGGCCAGTTCGTTTGGTTTTACGATATATCTTTCAACGGTATTGGGTAGAAGTTCCCAGGTCCTTCCCAAATGGGAGAGGGCAAAAAGAAGCGTAAAAGCAACAAGGGGATAGAGTCCCTTACCGCTGTGTACATACAAAATCAGTGATATGGCCATGGCCAGGAAAAAAATTGCCGAAAGCCAGATCAGCGGAAGAAGTATATTCATTTCCAGATAGCCCGGCCCATAAAATAATGGCAGGTTGTTGGTGTTGAAAACCAATCGGTGCCTTTCAAGCATATACCCCCAGAACTGCACTAAAAACGCAAGAGAAATTACTACAGAGAGATGGATTTTTGCTGCTTTGTATAACGGCTGATTTTCAACGGCCAGCATACGCCGTTCTATGTAGTAAAGAATAGACAGTAATACAAATAGGAGCAATAGGGTGATCATGAGCCGGTGCTGAAGAAGACTGTAAACCGGAAGAGAAAACATATAGTAGCTGACATCGATGTTGTAAAGCGGATCGGTGATTCCGGTATCGGGTCCGAAAACATACAACAGAGCGTATTCCCATTGTTTATAAAGAGGAGTGGCTAAAGGTATGGCAAGAATAAGGGAAAGAGGCGTATAGGCTTTCAAAGAGCCGGTACGAAAGGCCTGCATCAGCTTTCCGGTGGGTTTTGCTTCAATTTTACACGCATTTGCAAGAGTGCATCCAAGATATCTTGAGGCTACCCAGAAATTAATAAAAAACACCAGGAAAAAAATAAGGGTCACCCCGATGAATATCAAGTATTTATAGGCTAACTTGAGCAGCAGCAAGTTTGTATAGCCCTGTTCGCCATACCAGTAAAGGTCTACGAAAAAATCGACAAAAATAAAATTGAGTGCTACATAAAATATGGCTAATCCGACAAGGGTTATTAAGCCTGCCAGAATCCACTTTTTCCAACGACCCATTCTAAACTCCTATTAATATTAACAAGATTATATAATCATTACATATTATAAATCGCGCATTATTTAAGGTCAAGACGTGTGGGAGAAAGTATGTCGATATTTGTCAGCGTGATAATTCTGATGGGGGTTGAAGTTTACAGAGAGGATGTCATAGATTATTGCATCCTCTCTTTTGGTGTTTGTGGAATTTTTTAAAGATACGCTTATTTCGCTCTCTCTTTAAATTTGTTAAAAGCTGCACTTATGTTGAGAGTGAGGTCTTCCAGTTGCTTTTGAACCCCGATTTCAAGATCTTTCCATGTCTCTCCCGATTTTTTTATATTCTCTATCTCCATTTTCAATATGTTTTTTTGGTCTTCCAAATCTTGGGCTTCTGATTTAATTCTTGTGCTATCCGATGTTACTTTGGTAGCAAGTTCTTTTAACTTTACAATTTCATCTTCCAGGCTTTGGATTTGCTTTTCCAGAGATGCCACCAATTCATTTTTTTCTGCCATAGTTGATCTCCTTAAAAATGTAGGATTATTAAATTAAATAACAACGTATTTCAACCAAATTTAATAAAACAAATCCATATCGTCAACTTGTTTCCTTACTTTATAGATGCAGAACATAATATTTTTCCGAAAATTATGTGGCATGTTGTCATAAATGTTCAGTGCCACTGTCAAAATCCGTGGGGAGGATAATTTCCATCATGTTTTATTGGGAACTGTTCTTGACTTTAAACACTTTTTCGAGGCATAGTGCCAAATTTAGGATAAGAAACTATCTCGTAAATCAAAACTGATAGAGATGGAGGAGAAGGTTAAAATTTTCCAGCACTCCGGTATAAAGGAATCCGATCGCGATTTCGAAAACATATCAAGGAATGACCAAAATGGGAGAAAATTTTAAACGTATTGTATTGGCTGAAGATCATCGGTTATTACGAGAAGGCTTGAAAGCGCTTTTGCTAACCGAAAAAAATCTGCAGGTGGTAGATGAGGCCGAAAACGGTCTGGAGGCCGTAAAATGTGTTGAAAAACATAATCCGGATCTGATTCTTCTGGACCTGTCCATGCCCAAAGTAAGCGGAATTTCAGTTATTAAAGAACTTAAAAGCCGTTTTCCCAAAGTGAAAATACTTGCGTTGACTATCCATGAATCGGACCAGTACGTTTTGGAAGCTTTTGAGTCCGGGGCAGATGGATACTGCCTGAAAGATGCAAGCCGGGATGAACTCTTACTTGCCATTGAAAGTGTTCTTAGCGGGAAAATATATATCAGCCCGGGGATTTCCGAAAATGTCATGGAGGGATATCTCGAGGGAAAAAAGACGTTGAAAGGGTCCACCGCCTGGGACAATATCACACAGCGGGAAAAAGATGTGCTCAAACTCATTGGTGAGGGCCATCGAAATAAAGAAATTGCAACTGTATTAAATATAAGTGTGAAAACTGTTGAAAAACACAGAGCAAACATCATGAAAAAACTGGATCTTCATAATGTTTCCGCATTGACTGCCTATGCCATAGAAAAAAAACTGGTTACAAAAACTTATTAGCATACGAGATTCTCAAAAAATTTTGGTTAACGGCATTGCCAGCAATGCCTGAAAACTGATATGAATTGGTACATGGTATGATTTATGATACTCAGACAATTTATAACGGTTCTATTTATCTCCATTTTGGTAACTTTCGGCTATTATCTTATCGCTAGAAAAAAAGAGCCTCTGACAAAATTTATATATGCCGGCTTGATTATTTTTGCAGGAAGTTGGGCGGGAGGACTTTGGTTAAAAGCCGTTTGGCCCATGATTTTTCGTGTTAATTCAATCTCTTATTTGATAGTGGCTTTGGTTTTGGGTTTGGTTTTTACATTGATTTCCATGCGCCGTCCTCCCAGTGGACGTTACGAAACCCTTGA
>SL_3KL_010_SEDDRAFT_10002822_pt1 | contig 15809 bp, 12 predicted proteins | sample SodLakKL_010_SED_2_FD_10381 | JGI IMG/M metagenome (IMG submission 10381) | reverse complement strand
GTCAGGTGTCTCCGAAAATCCCCATCCGTCCAAAATTATCAGTGCTGCTTTCTTCATCTGTCAAAATTTTACTCAAAGGTACAGCCGGAAAACCAAAAAGGCGCACACTTTCAAAATCTTCCGCAAGATACCCTCTATGAATACCAATCTGCATTCCTGGGTTATTGTAAACTGCTATTGAAAAGGTTCCGCTAAGGCGATTTCCCTGTAAAAAACTTTCAATCCGACTTTGGCACCTTCTTTGCCATTATCTTAGAGAAAGTCGATTTGAAAAAAATTGTTCAGTCGGACTTATGGAGCAAATCACTTTGCAAAATGGTCCGGCATCAAAACAAATGAAATGCGAAGCGCACTTCTGATAGGATTATTGAGTTCACTTTCCTGGACCGCGATGAGCCAGGATTCACAGCTCTTTTTGAATGCCATGAACGAGGGCAATAGCACTGCACTTTCCATGTTGGTGGATCAGCAGGCAGATTTTCAAATCGGGGACAGCCGGCAGAAAGTCAACCGCAACCAGGCAGAAAAGATGCTGGAAACCTTTTTTGCCCCAAAAAGCGAGCTGCGATTTCTATTCTGACATCAGAGCAACACCAATGAAAATAACGGCACCCGTTATAAAATCGGGATGTTAAACGCGGACAATGAGCGATACCGGGTTTTTGTGCTTTTCAAAATGGATTCCGGCAACATGAGCATAGCAGAACTGGCTATTGAATCACCTTAGTGGCCTCTGCGTTAAATCCTATCCTGGTTTCGTGACCCTTTATTTCAAATATTTTACAGAAAAACAATGAAGTGCAGAATCCAACCTCCGCGCCTTCTGCGTGAAACCAAAATCCTATACATCGAATCACCCATAAATCCCTCCTTCCTGCCTGGAGGTTAGAACTCTCGCCCGAAAAATTATTGTCAACTGTCCATTGTCCATTGTCAATTGAAACCCCCAATTCGTAATTAAACAATTCGTAATTCGTAATTGATTAATTCGTAATTTACTGACTCACAATCGAATAAATCGCAAAGGACAATTATTCGTATCTGAGGGATTCAATGGGGTCCAGTCGCGAGGCTTTTACTGCAGGATACAGGCCCGATCCGAGACCCACTACCGTGCAGGTCACTAAGCCGAGTATTATCCAACCCCAGGGTATGATAAAGCTGCCGCCAAGCAAAAGAGTGACCACATTGCCCACTGCAATTCCGAGGATTATACCCATGACCCCACCCATTTGACAAATTATGATGGCCTCGATCAAAAATTGACCGATGACCGTTTTTCGGGTGGCGCCAAGTGCTTTGATTATGCCAATCTCACGGGTTCGCTCAGTGACAGATACCAACATGATGTTCATCAGGCCGATTGCAGCTCCGAGTAGTGTTATAAAGCCGATTGATACCGCTCCGATCCGGAGTGTAACTGTATTTTCTCGAATGATGGAGACCAAATTCTCGCTGAAGGCGATCTCAAAATCGTTTTCTTCCCCCACGCGTAAGCCCCTGGCATTTCGCATGACTCCGATGGCGTGTTCCCTCGCTTCATCAAGTGATGCATCGAAGGGCACCTGGACGCTGATGCGAAAATTGGAGCGGTCAGTGGCGTAAAAGCGCCTTGCGTTCAAAAGGGGAATCAATACCAATCTGTCTGTGGCCTGGGTTATTGCAGCACCCTGCCTTTTCAGTGTTCCAACCACGGTATAGCGTCTGCCGTCCACGGTGATGTGCCTGCCGATTGCACGCTCATCATTTCCGTTGAATAGCATAGATACCACATCGCTACCAATTACAGCAACATGGCTTCCATTGTCCACCTCAATTTGTGAAAAATATCGGCCAGCTTCGAGTTCCCTTCCAAACACAAGCGGGTAATTCTCATCCACTCCTTCCAGGGTTACGTTGGGGTTGGTCTCCTGATTACCGTGAACTATGGTGGCATTGCCTCTGCTGACAAAAGTAATAGCGGTTGCAGACGGATAATCCATATTGGTTTTAAAAACGGAAGCCTGCCTAAAGGAGATGGGATCGCCGACCCTTACTGTTCGTCCACCTCGCCGGCCTGCTGTTTCCACGTTTCTTTGCTCCACGGTAAAAGAATTGGCGCCGAGAGAGGCAAAATTATCACTCATGGAGTAAATGGCCGCATCGATGGCTGTCAATATGCCTACAATGGCCATAATACCAAATCCGATAATCAACATGGTGAGGATAGACCTCAGCAGATTAGCGTGGATATTTTTTAGCGAAATTCTGACATTTTCCCAAAATCCGGTCATGCTACAAATATACACTCAGTGGGGGGAAATTTGGAAAGCTTTTCGACCATTGGCACCGGTAGGGGGATAAAATCACCCAAAAACTTTCTCAATTTTCCTGAGCATGGGCTCGTGGAGCATGCCATTGGAGGCAATAATGGTTCTCTCGCCGACAAAATCGCCGGTATTTTTCCAGCAACTTACTCTTCCCCCGGCCTCTTCTACAATCAGGGCCCCTGCGGCGACATCCCACTCTTTCAATCCGTATTCAAAAAAACTGTCAAACCTACCTGCGGCTGTATAAGCCAGATCGAGGGCTGCACTTCCAAGGCGTCTCACGCCTCTGGTCTCGGATAAAAACCTGTAGAGCAACTCCAGATAAGATCCGAGCTGACTGAAATCCTGGTATGGAAATCCGGTAGCCAATAGTGCATTTTCCAGATTGCGGGTTTTGCTTACCTGTAATTTTTCCCCATTCAATTTGGCACCACTTCCCAAAATCGCTGAAAAAGTTTCTCTGAGATTGGGTTCTGCAACGCAACCCATTACCAACTCTCCCTGGTGTTTTAGGGCAACACTTACGGTGTAGAGTGGAAGTCCATGCACATAATTGGTGGTTCCATCCAGTGGATCCACGACCCAGGTGAAGTCCCTGGAAACATTTTGGGTAACATCCTCTTCGGTGAGAAATCCAGAGCCGGGAAGCAAGGTGCTCAGTTTTTCAACCAGCATATTTTCAGCCTTGCGATCAATATCTGAAACAAGATCATTCCTGCCCTTGTATTCAATGTCGGCATTATCGAATTCCGCTCTCTGGCGGAGTGCCCAATGGGCCGTTTCCTCAACAATTTTCAAAAAATCCTCCTCCAGCTCTGCAACGCGGGTTAATGGATCCATACAGTTGGTTTAAGGGAAATTATCCCATTTCGGCTTTTACTTCTTTAACTTGTGGAACCATCCTTTTCAGCATACCTTCTATACCTGCCTTTAAAGTGACGGTGGATGAGGGACAACCACTGCAAGCTCCCTGCATTACGAGGGTAACCACGCCATTCTCAAATCCCTTGAATTCAATATTGCCGCCGTCCATTTCAACAGCTGGCCTAACGTAGGTATTGAGCATTTCTTTGATCTTCACAACAATCTCTGCATCATCTCCGTCGTATTCTTCGGTCTCCTTTTCCCACTCCAATTTGGCCTCCATGTAGCCATCTTTGACAATGGTATTACCCTCCTCTATGTATTCCTTAAGGATGCTTTTCAACTTCAACATAATATCCTCCCAGGCATAATTCATCTCCTTGGTCACTGTGACGAAGTTGTTACAGACATAAACGCCTTTGACGAAAGGCAAATCAAAGAGATGTTGAGCAAGGGGACTCCACTCTTCTGCTGATTCAGCATCCTGAAAGTCGGCAGTTCCCTCAAATAACATTCTGTTGGTCACGTATTTCAGTGACTCCGGGTTTGGTGTTTGCTCGGTGTATAGTAATACCGGGCTCTTTGTTTTTGTACTCATGATCCTTACTTTTATCGAACTAACGAATGACTCAACGGATGGTTGTATTGAATCTATTAAAGTATTCGAATGATTTTTGCAAAGGTATGAAAAAGCAACCATCTGGTTTGCGGATTGGATTGGCTGATGGCCGTTGGCCAGTTATGAATTGGTGAGTCTGCTGATGGGTTATTGGCGGATGGTTGATGGCCGATGGCCTGTTGCAACCGCTACCTCGATGTGGCCGGCAGTTTTTTTAATTCGCGGGGGTTGTTGGTTTTTGCGGATATTTGCCGAAAAAAGGTTCCTTTGCCCCTTTCTTTGCGCCCTTGCGGCTTCGCGAGAAACCAATATCCGGCACACCGAATCACCCATAAATCCCTCATTACAGCCTGAAGGTTAGAATTCTCGCCCGAAACAAAAATTGTCAACTATCCACTTTCCATTAGCCTGCCCCCTACGTTTTGGGGGTCAATTGAATTCTCCGTGATCTCCGTTCCACTGTGGTGAACCAGGCGGTTATTGGCGGATGGTTGATGGTTCATGGCGGATGGCGAATGGAGTTTTGAGTTTTTAGTTGTGAGTTTTGAGTTGTTTTTGCGCCACCTCGATGTGGCCGGCAGTTTTTCGAATCGGAGGGGTTGTTGATTTTTGCGGATTTTCCTGTCCAAAGGGATTTTCATGAAAAATCAAAGCAATGCGGATGCGCAAGGCATTGTTTACATGCGGGAAATCACTCATTTAAGGGTAAAATAGTAGTGGCAATTTAACCCTGAAAACCAATCAATTGCGATTGTTGATTTGCTCCTGGATGTGAGAGAGACCTCTTTTTACCGGATTGAGGTTGGTGTGGTTTTCGCTTTGGTCGAGTACGACCTGGTTCATGGCAAAAAAGTACCTGTTACCCGTAAAGGAGGAGATAGAGACAATTTCCGCTGCCTGGTCTCTGGGCAGCAAAAATTGAGGATTGCAAATGTCGTTATTTTTGGACCATGAGTTTAAGCTGATGACAGAATTGTAGTTGCTCATGATGACATACAGTACAGTATTATTGGAGGAGTATCCTTCAGGGAGTGAAGCACAGGCCATCACTTCAGGCTCCAGATCAATCTCTTCTGCCAGTGCATGCCAACCGGTTTGACCCACTGAAAACCGGATTCCCTCCTTTTGCACTTCTTCGCCATCATCATTTTCTTCATACCACACTATGGTTTCGATATTTGAATCTGATACAGGGGACCAGGTCGCCATATCTCTCTCACCTTCCATTGTGAAAAGCGTTTTATCGGTCATCGTCTGGACATTGCTGTATTCTACCCGCAATGAGGGAGGATTGTCCGGATTGATGTTGAGTTCATTACCAAGGCTGTCTTTTGCAAGCAGTTTATTGGCAGAAAAGACGTCCAGCAAGCTGTTAACGCCCATGAAGGAAAGTTCAGAGGCAATCCAATCAGAGGGCTTCCTGGTGACCAGGAAAAATACCTTTATGTTTTCATTGGCGGGTTCTCCGGCATCGTCAAGAAAATTACCGGGATTGACAATCAAGGAGGTAACATCATCAATTCTTAAAATTTCCTCCTCTTCAATGTAAAGATCAGCAAATCCTGTGTAAGAAGGCTTTAGATCGGATTTAAGATTTTGAATATTGCCTGCGTACTCAAAGTCACCATCGGGAACAAAGATGTCCTCGTCCTTAAAACAAGCTGTCAGAAGGAGCATGGTCATCACAGTGGCAAGAGCAACAGTCGAATTTATGTTCATCGGTAAACTTTTCAATATTTTTTATGCATAAAGCAAATAACAGACATCAGACATCATGAGACCATGGTTTTGTTGCCTGAGCAAAAAAAATTATCTAAACCGGTAGCGAAGACCTGCCTGTACACCGTAGGTAAAATAGTTTTGGGAGACTGGATGCTCGCTGACGGTAATAGGATTGACGCGATAAATAAACCTGGGTTCCACCATAATGGAGTAACGGCTATCCAGGCGATAGCCCACTCCAAAACTACCGGTGACGCTCATTCCCAATTTAGCCCGGAAAATATTTCTGCCTGTTTCCTCGTCCTCAAATGTCATGGGGCGGCCAGAGGCGGAAATTATTTCGCCCCTGCGTGCAAATGCAATATTGAACATGAAGCCTGCCGATGGGGCAAAAGTCCAGTTTCCGGAATTAAATTCGTAGCCAAATACCACAGGGATGTCGATCATTTGGTAGCGGTTATAGACCGTGCGCACCCGCTCACCGGTCTCAATGACTGACAATGTATCAAAGACGAAAGTGGTATCCATAGGCGCGTTGATAATGGTGTCAATCAAGACATTGACTACCCTTCTGCGCTCCTCATCGGGGTCTACAAACCTGAATTTTTCATTGATCTGATTGACAGACACCCCGGTTCTCAGTGCAAAACCATTTTGAAGAATGGCTGATATCCTGGCTGTGGCACCGTAGGAAATAGCATAAGATTCGGTTTCTTTTCTGGCATCGACCCATTCCCTGAACTCCGAAGAGGAGGGATCCAGTGTCTTGCTGAAAAAATCGGGACCGGCCATGACGTCCAGAGCGAAATATCTCAGCGGAATCACTGGTTCAAAACAATTGGGGTTGTTGCGGATTGCGCAGTGGTTGAAATTCAGCGCCGAGTGTTTTTCCTCCGACAGGCGTTGACCCATGGTTTCTCTCCATCTCTCCACACCTAGTAATTCCATCGCAGCTTTTCTGACAAAGGCGGCTTCTACTTCCATTCCTTCAGAAGCAAAATCAGCCTCAGATTCAACAGGCTTTGACAGTATGCTTTCCTCTAATGCCAAATCATCACTCAAGCCGGGCAACATATCTTCACCGGTTTCAAAATAATCGCCGGATGAACTGCCATCGGGTGATTGACCGGTAATATCGGGGCCGGAGGTATGAGAAGTCTCAGAAGCACTGCTTGAGGTTCTTTCAGAACCAATAGGCATTTCATTAGTAGTAGCTGTTGACTCGAAGTTTTCGCCCATGCGATCTGAGCGAGTATCGCTATGCCACTCTCCAGACATCGTAGTTTCCGGAGAGCCGGTTATACTTTCATCTTCATAACCGGACTCAGATTGACTCCAAATCTCCCGATCTCTATCTTCAGCATCTGCAGGTACTCCGTATGTTTGAGTGGGCGTCGGGTCCGGGGCGGCATCACCGGCAGCAATAGTGGGGAAATCTCCACGGGTGGGGAGCAGCAGCCATATCATAAGCGCCAGAAGCAAAGCGATGAGCAAGCCAATCAGCAACTTTCGGCGCAGAGCGGCCATTTTGCGCTTGCGGACTATATTGCTCCAAATATGACCGGGCGGCTCTACCGCATGGTTGCCCAATTTGGAGCTAAAGAGCTTATCGATATATTGTTGACTCAAGTCCATTCATTTATTTTAAATCAAAATCAGCTGTAAATTTTTCAATGCATCCTGGAGGAACTTTCTGGCCTTTAGCAACTGAGACCTGGAAGTACTTTCCTGGATTTCCAACATATCTGCAATTTCACTGTGTTTGTAACCCTCGATCACATACAGGTTAAAAACTACTTTGTAACCATCCGGCATGGAGTTTATTAGTTCTAGCAATTCGGCCTCTGAAATATTCTCTACCGCTTTGCTCTCCACTTTTTTCTCCTTCACATCTTCAAGCGTACTAAACTCATTTTTGTTTGAACTCTTTTTGAGAAATTTTATGGCGGAATGCACCATAATTCTCCTAATCCACCCTTCAAACGAGCCTTTGTGCTTAAATGTATGCAATTTATTATAGACCCGGATAAAACCATTCTGCATGATATCTTCCGCTTCCATCCGGTTGCGTGCATACCTCAAGCAGAGTGCGAACATCTTTGGGGCGAATCGCTCGTAAAGCAGTTGTTCACATTCTCTGTCCGATTTTAAACAACCTTCAATAATTTCGCGGTCAGTCAAGTCTACCGGGTTATTACAATTATGAGAAACCATTAATACAAAAAACGCTGCCTGTCACTTACATCATTTGGAAAAAATTTTGTGTGACCTGTAGAGACAAGCTAATATTATGAACGCAGGCCGGGGTACATTTATTAATGAAATACTAAATTAGGAGAACGGAAGATGCGAAAAAATGTTCCCCCTTACTTCACTCAGCCATTGCAGCGGGCTGACCTTCTCTTGCCACGAGCTCTTCGAAGGGGATGATTACATCCAGTCCTCTGGCTTGAAAGTAGGAGGCGACATTGCCGGGCGGAAGTGGGGAGGCTACCAAAGCAAAATCACCACCCCAGGCACCGAGGCTTTTTACCACTCCTTCAAAATCGCTGAAAAGCTCATCCTGAACTCGTGTTAGACCAAGCAGAGATGAAACCAGGTTCTCTGTCTCTACCAGATTGCTGGAAAACTCTTCCAAAGTGGTCGAAGCTGCACATGCTCTGCTGAGTTCGCTGACCTCATCGATCTGTGTTTGCTTAATACCTTTAGACTTTTTCTCAAAATGATCAATGGCCTCACGGCTGTTTTTTTTCTGACCCAGATAGACGAAATGTAGGTTATTGACAAAGCCGGGATTGAAATCCAGGTAGCTGATTTTTATGTTTTCCTCGTTTCTGGTGTAAAGGAGGGGCGAATCTGCGCGGGCGCAAGCAATATCGTAACCTGAACCACCAAATGTGCGATCGTAAAGTTCGTAAGGCTCCACATCGGCCCATTGTGCAATGCAGTAAACCAGCGAGGACGAGGAGCCAAGTCCCCACTCCCTGTTAAATTCGAGCTTCGTTGTTACTTTGAAGCCGTACCACTGGGATAAAAAATCGGAATTCAGCCTGCAGGCTTCGTTGAGTATGGCAGATAGTTTCTCGGCGACCTGCTCGTCCGTGGACTTCTCGAATTTCATATCAAAAAGCGAGCAAACGCCCTTAAACCAGGTGTTCCCGTCGGGGTCCAATGCATTCCACTTTATATCTGATCCCCGACCCTTTTTCACTTCCAGCTGCTGACCGACCCGCACAGGCAACGCAAATGCAGTGGCACCCCTGAGCACAAAATACTCACCGGTCACCATCAACTTACCCTTTCCGTAGTACGTTTCGATCGCTTTAGTCAATTTGGACCTGTAATTAGGAACATTTCTTGTTGCCGCAAATATATGACATTATTATATGTTAAAAAATTTTATACGGAAAATATGAATAAAATTATGAAAAACTTAGTGGAATAATTTTGCCCCTGAAAAACAAAGAATTACGAATAACAAAAGCCCCTATTTTACAGGCCTGGCACATCGGATATTTTCCAGAAAATTTCGCACTGAATTGAAGGAAATAGTTTGGGACTCAAAATAGAGGGCTGCTTTCTCAGATTCTTCCGGGGAGGCATTGAGGTGGTTTAGAATATTTTCCAGGTGCATTTTCATGTGTCCGTACTGAATACCGGTAGTGATAAGCGAGCGTATGGCGGCAAAATTTTGTGCCAGTCCGGTACAGGCTGCTATTCCCATCAATTCGCGGGCACCCGGATTGCCGAGCATTTCCAACGAACTTTTTGCAAGTGGATGAAGACAGGTCAAACCACCTACAGTTCCAATGGCAAGTGGAATATCGAGGCTGAACCTGAAAACGCCATTTTCCAAACTGCATTTGGTCAAACTTTGGTAACGGCCACTCCGGGAGGCAAAAGCATGGCCGCATGACTCCACTGCCCGGAAATCATTGCCAGTTGCCAAAACCACCGCATCCAGGCCGTTAAAAACTCCTTTGTTGTGGGTGACAGCCCGGTATTTGTCCAATTGCGCAATTTTAACTGCCTTGTGGAATCGATCGGCAAATTCAGTGGCTGTGAGTGAAGATTGGGGGTGGTGAAGGGAGTCCACCGAACACTCCACCCAGGCTCTGGCCAGACAATCCGGGGTGTAATTTGAAAGAATGGCCATTAGAAACTCAGGCTGATCTCCATTTTTCAGGTCATCGCGATTGGCAAAAAGCCATTTCAATCTTTTGAGGCACTCCTCCAGTATGGTGTTGATAAAATTGGCCCCCATGGAATCGCAGGTGTCAAAGGTGAGAACCAGCTGGTAGTAATCGTCTAGTTCCGTGGTTTTATCGGTGAGTTTGATCTCTCTGACCCCCCCGCCTCGCTTTTCCATATTGCGGATAAAGGGCTTGATATGTTGATTCAGGTCATTTTTCAGATCACTGTTGAAAAGTTGTTTTAAAGAGGCGGGGTCTCCACTCCAGAAGAAGTGAATCTGGCCTATTTTTTCCACATCTTTAATCTCGTAGTGAAAACCACCCCTTTGGGCCCAGAATTTAGCGGCACTGGAAGCTGCTGCCACTACCGAGCTTTCTTCGATGACCATGGGGATGCAATAGGTCTTATTGTTGATCAGAAAATTGGGAGCCACACCATAGGGGAGAATGTGGTTGGAGATGGTATTTTCAGAAAAGCCGTCGAAAATGTTTTGCACATCGGGGTCACTCAAGTGAAACATTTCAAAAGTTTCCCTCGCACTTTCAGAATCTCCGAAGAAGTTTTCGCACACCCAGTTCAGTTTTTCCCTTTTGCTGAGTCTCGAAAACCCCCTGATCGATTTATCGTTTTTTCCTTTCATCATTTCTAATGGTCTTCAGCAGGTTAAACCCGCCGTCTAAAAGACTTTGTGGTGCAAAGTTGGCAATTTATTTAATCCGCAAAAAGGCTTTCGCCAAATAATATCCGCGCAGTTGACTAATTACATGCGCCCTGAGGTCCTCGTAATCGCCCGTGGCGTGCTTCAAAAAACCGCTGGCCTGTCCGTAAATGGCGCGAAAATGCGACTTTTGAGAGAAGTAGTATCCGTCCAGATAATCTCTTACCCCACCGGAGACAATCAACTCCCCAACCCGGCACTTTTCACCGAGTTCTTCTTTCAACTCATTGGAAATTTCAACCATTTCCTCCGCAGTGTGACCGATCTGGGTGAGTGGTGCAAAGGTCTTCATTTTTTGCTCGTCGGATCTGAGCAGTTCCAGTTTGCTGAAATTGGTGCCTCCGTGGGCCCCGAATTCCAGAGCCTGAAGGGGCAGTTGGAGTAATTCTGACATACTGGCCCTGCCGAAGCCCTGCCCCACCTCTTTGACGACAATCCTCAAGCCGGTTTTTTCCACAGCTGAGCTGATAATGTCAAGGGGGCTGAGTTCAAACCGGTCTCCCTCGGGCTGCATGGCCTCCTGAAGTGGATTCACGTGAATGACCAGCCCATCTGCACGCAGCAACTGCACCAGCTCTTCCACCGGGGTCCAATTCCCATTTTTTGCAAAGGGGTGCAATTGGGCGATGCCGAGATTGGCGTAAAAGGGCTGGTCGTCACCAATGGTATCGCGAAAATCAAAATCCGGTAGGCGGGATTTGTCGCCCTCCAGCAGACTTCTGCAGGAACCCAAACCAAAACCCATTCCGAATTCCCGGCAAGCCCTGCAAAGGTTCCGGTTAATGGTTTCTGCCATTTGGGTGCCGCCCGTCATACTGGATACCCAGACAGGCACCCTGAGTTTTTTGCCGGCAAACTCAAAGGGTTCGGCTTCTTCAAAAACCGTGGGATGCGGACTGAGCATAGGTTCGTACCAAAACCTACTGTCGATGGCCGCAGCTTCCTGCCTCGCCTGAAACGCGAGTTCTATATGGTCTTTTTTTCGAGCCTCTGCCAAATCTCCTGAATTTTTATCTTTCTGACGCATTTGGTCTTTTTATTACCAGGTTTCAAACAACCGCCCGGCGAAAATTGATTTACAAATCACCGGATTTTATTTTACAACAATTTCTTTTTGGGGTTGCTTTGCAGGGCGTATTTGTCTAGCTTCTTTTTGTCCTGCTTGTCAATTTTCCCTGCTTTTGCCATAAAAAGATGTTCATTGGAGCTGAAGGTATTGTCCACACCGACTTTATTGGTGATATTCCAGCGGTCGAGTTTATCGCGAACAGGTCCCCTGGCTCCGGTTATATATATTTCCAGGTTTCTCCGTCTCCAATCCAGTATCCAGTCCTGGAGTGCATGAGCAGCAGAACTATCAATTGAGGTGAGCGTGTGGGCATTAAAGACTACCATCCTGAGGTCATCGCCTTTTTGTCTCATCCAATCGTCTATCCGGCTTTTCACAAAATCGAGATTGGCAAAGTAGAGGGGGCCGTCGATGCGGAAAATGAGGATTTCGTCCGACTCCTCCAGATCACTGAATCGCTCGGTATTCCTGTAGAGATTGGTGCCGGGGACCCTTCCGAGTTTCGCCATGTGCGGCACTGAAGCTCTGAATACCACCAGTACGATGGACAGCAAAAGTCCAATTACAATTCCTATTTCGATACCTCCAAAAAGCGTGGACAGGAAGGTGACGATCAACAACACAAAATCCGCCCGGTCCTTTTTCCAAAGTTTTACGGGTTCTCGCACATTGATCAATCCGATAACCGCCACGATAATGACGGCGGCCAGGATGGCATTGGGGAGGTAATAGAAAAGGGAAGTGAAAAAGAAAATGGTGCCGATGACAAGCAAAGCACTGAATATGGCAGACATGCCGGTCCGTCCTCCGGTGTGAGCATTGATGGCGGTGCGGGAGAAACTTCCGGTAACTGGGATCCCCTTGAGAAAACCGGCGGCAAAATTGGCCATTCCCAGTCCCACCAACTCCTTATTGGAGTCCAATTGGTAATTTTTTCGCCGGGATTGAACTGTTTTTGCCACTGCATAGCTCTCCGCAAACCCAATAAGAGTTATAGTTAGTGCGATGGGCAGCAATTGGGCTAATACACCACCCTCCAATGCGGGCAGCGATAATCCTCCAAATCCGGCCTTCACTTCCCCAATCACCTGCACTCCGGAATCCGCCAGGCCCAATGGACCTGCAACCAGTATTCCCAGAACCATGGCAGCAAGCGCACCCGGCATCCCCCTTCTCAGTTTGTAGGCGTATCTGATGGTAATAATGCCTCCGAGACCCACCAGCGCTGTAAGCCAGTGAATATCACTGAAATTTACTACCACATCCAGTAAAATCTCATGAATGCGGTCGCTGGCGGCAATATCGACTCCCAGCAGATGCCGCAATTGGCTCAATCCTATAATCACGGCAGCGGCAGATGTAAAACCGATTATCACCGGATTGGAAAGGAAATTGGAAATGAATCCCATTTTCATCATTCCCATTAGGACCTGAAAAAATCCCACCATAAAGGCCAGAGTAACTGTGTACATCAGATAGTCAGAATAACTTTCCGGCTGTAGGGAACCCACTCCCGATGCAGTTAAAAGGGAGACAATTGCCACAGGTCCTACCGCGAGATGCCTCGAAGTTCCAAATAGTACGTAAATGATCAGTGGGATGGTGGAGGCATAAAGGCCGTGAACAGGCTCCAGACCCGCGAGCATTGCGTATGCCATCCCCTGTGGAACCAGTAATATACCCACAGTCAACCCCGCTATGAGGTCGAATTTCAAGTATCTCGCCTTGTAGTTAACCAACCAATCGATGGAGGGCAGCAAGCCGCTGAGCCACTTGATCATGGGCTTTTTGTTTGATTAAAATGCGCCGTGTGCTATACTACAGCAAAAAACCAAAGCTGTTCAACTCGGTGAGGCATATTGCCTACTACCTGCCAAAGCCAATGGCTTTTCTCGAAAATACGAGTTGGTTCTTTTCCAGTTTCAAATGTTGCACATCTTCGACCTGGATGACCCGGCTCTGTTCCACTGTTACTTTTTTTCCTGCATCCCGGGAGAGCCTCAGGTTTTGGTTTTTGATTATATCGCCGACTATGTTTCTCACGGTACGTGCATTGCCAAAGTACTTGTCTCTCAATTCGTAAATAAAATTCAGATAATCAGACAGGTGTTTGGCTGCATCACCGGACAGTTTAAGATCACTTTCGGCAAACATTTTTTCAGCTATCAGGATCAATTCAGCGGGTTGGTAATCCTCAAATTTGAGGGTTTTATCAAAGCGGGAATGCAGACCGGGATTGGCTTTCAAAAATGCCTCCATATTGTCTGGATATCCCGCGGCAAAGACGAAAAATTTACCTCTGTTGTCCTCCATACGCTTGAGAATGGTCTGAATGACTTCATTGCCAAAATCTCCGGGTGATCCGGGATTGGAATTCAGGGCGTAGGCTTCGTCAATAAAAAGTACCCCACCGGATGCCTCTTCTATTTTTTCAGCGGTTTTGAGAGCGGTTTGTCCCACGTAACCTGCGACCAAACCCTGGCGGTCGGTCTCCACCATGTGGCCCCTTTCGAGTATGCCCAGCGCCTTGTATATACGTGTCAAAATTCTGGCTACCGTTGTCTTTCCGGTTCCGGGATTCCCCACAAAAAGAGTGTGGAGAAAAAGCTTGTTGAGCACGTCCCGCTGCATCATGTGGTAGTATCTCACCAGGTCAACCAACTCCCTGATCTCTTTTTTGATGTTGTCCATTCCGATCAGGCTGTCCAGTTCTTGCAGACCTTCCGCAAGCAGTTTTTCATCGATGGGTATTCTCGGGCGCTGACGGACCATGGACCAGTTGATTTTCTCCACATCAGAGGCCAGGATGGTTTCCAGTTTTTCCCTGTCCGGTTCGGTCTCTTCTTTTTCCTTCATGATGCGAAGTCCCAGATTCACCTTTGCTTTGTCCAGGATATCATAGACAAACCTGGCATTGCCAAAACTCCTGTCGCGGTCGCGGTAGGCGTCCACTATTATTTTGTCGATTAACTCACCCGCCTCTTCACTCAGCACCACTTCTTTTTCAGCGGCGGCATAACGGGCAATTTCCTGTAGCTCCTGAGGCAGGTAGTCGTCGAACTTAAAAAACTGTTTGAAGCGGGATTTCAGCCCCGGATTGCTATCCAGGAAGTACTTCATCTCTTTGGGGTAACCTGCCACGATGACAGCGAGGTCTCCCTTCCCATTTGACATCTCCTTTACAAGTATTTCGATTACTTCCCGGCCAAAATCTTTTGTATCGTCATTAACTCTGGCCAGCGCGTAAGCTTCATCGATAAAAAGCACGCCGCCCCTGGCTTTCTCGATGGTTTCCTTGACCTTTGGCGCCGTTTGTCCGATGTACTCTCCGACCAAATCCACGCGGTCCACCTCATAGACGTGCCCCTTTGACAACAGGCCCATTCGCTTGTAGAGTTTGCCCATCATTTTGGCAACCGTGGTTTTACCGGTACCGGGATTTCCGATAAAAACGGAGTGCAGGTTGATGCTGTCTTTCTCCTTAAAACCCTTTTGCTTACGAAGTTTTAGAAATTGGATATAACGGGCATGGTCACGCACCTGCTTTTTTATGTGGGCCAAACCAATCAACTTATCCAGTTTTTCCATCAACTCATCAAAAGAGGTGGTCTGGTCTTCGCCTGACAGGAACAAACCCGGATTTCCCGGAATGGGGACCTGCACTGTGCCGAGGCCCTCCTCAAATTCCTCACCCACTTCAAAGGGCAGAACTGCCAGCAGCTGATCCATAAAGATCACTTCCACGGTGTAGTTGCCCCTGCGCCAGGACCCCTTGACATTGGAGCCCCAACCGGCTGTGATGCGCACCTTGTCGTCTTCCTTTCGCACCAATTGCAATCGGACGATTTGTCCTTTCAGTTCACGCGCCTGATTGTAGAATTTGGTGTATATCTCGCACTGCCAGTCAGATTTGAGGTTTTTATTTTCAAAAATGATATCGGCGTAGATGTATCTTGTCTCTTCACTTGAAAATTTGCGGTAATAGGAGCGGTCTTCCTCTGCCACATCATCGTACTGTCCCTCGTAGAGTTTGATAGAGTCCAGTTCGAGAAAGGGGTTATTTTCCGGGGTGATCGGATAGCCGGCATCTTCCACATAAAAGTACTTGGTGGCGACTTTTTGGCCATTGATAAAGGCCTCCCAGTAGTAGGTGCCGCGCTTCCAAAATACGCCCTCGCGTTTGTTGCCCCAGCCCTCCCGGACAAAAACCAACGGATCGTACTTGCTGACTTTCCGTCGAATATTCAGGGAGCACATTTCCCGGTTGTTCCTGTTGACCGAATAGCACTTGAGTTCCACATTGACCTCCCAGGA
>SL_3KL_010_SEDDRAFT_10002821_pt1 | contig 15812 bp, 16 predicted proteins | sample SodLakKL_010_SED_2_FD_10381 | JGI IMG/M metagenome (IMG submission 10381) | reverse complement strand
ATCGCATAAGCGATTCAACGACAAGAGCCGTATGACGGGAGACTGTCACGTACGGTTCTGCGAGAGCCTTGGGGTGAAACTCCCCTTGGCTACTCGACTAAATACAGCAATGCTCAGTTACGGTAGCTGTGGAAGCTTTGGCAGTGAGGAATCATAACGAAACTACAGCCTCTCATCAAACCCGAAATCCTTTATCTCCGAAACACTGACATCCCTGATTTCAGGGTGGTTCGGGTTGATAAGGATATTGTACTCATCCCGGATAATAGCTGAAGGCACCTTTAGGAGTAGGGTTTCACCTTTTTGAATCCAATCGTCTCCGTTTTTCCGGCAAAGGGGATAATTGTCAATCTTATGCCAGCCATCCGGCATATCCGATTCACTGATTACGGTGGCAGACGCAGAATCGGGGATCTCATACTCCGTAATTTTGAATAGACCGTGACGGCCTTCACCTGACCGGTGCACCAGGTTTTCAAGGCAGGCGAGGGACCGTGACGATGCCGCGTAAATCACGAACACTCCCTTTGAATTCCAGCGAGCAGGATAGCCGCTGCCCGACAGCACACCGGCCCATTTTGCGGTTGTTATTCTGTAAACCTTCACCTGCCGGTTACGCTAAGGCTCCGAACTCGATTCGGAGCAGTTCATCATGGATGAGATCGATACCTCCGGAGGTTTTCATGAACTGGATTGGCTCGTGACTGCCAAGCCCGGCAGACGGTTTTCTGAGCCAGCGGTTAAAAGATTCGAGATCTCCGAAAACCTCTTCGGCTTTCTGGTAGAGTGCAATCATTTTTAAAAGCTGCTCGCTGTTAAGCGCATTCAGCTTTTTGCCGTCTTTTTCGTATCGCTGGATGGTTTTGAAGGAGATATCGAGCAGGCTTGCCAGTTCATCGTTTGTGAGGCCTGATACGGCTGCCAGATCGAAGAAGGCGGAAACGCTGATGCCTGCCCGCGCACGGTTTGCCATGGCAAAATCACTGCTATCGGATACATTGTATTTTGCGGCAATTTCCTGAACCATACCCGGCGCCGGAGGATTGGATGTGTATTTGACTGACATGATATACTCTTTATATTGGCAAGGAAATTTGTCTATTAAATGTAGACAATTTTATCAAAACTGCCAAGTTCTCATCTTTCAGTTCCACTGTCATCCCCGGCGTGATGTTCGTTGTAGAGTGTTTCAAGCTCGCCGCACGAAAAGCCGAGCTGTTTCATGTCACGGAAGAATGAGGGCAGCTTCTCCCGGATAAACTCCTCCCGTTTCAGTTTCAGTACTTTTTCGCGGGCCTTGTCGGCAACAAAGTAGCCGACACCCCGCTGGTTCAGAAGAACCTCCTCTTCCTGCAGGTTATGAAATGCCCGGATGGCGGTATTCGGATTCACCTCCATCAGCACCGCAATTTCCCTGACCGACGGAATGCGGTCGCCCGCTTTCCATTTGCCTGAGAGCACCTGTTCACAGAAGTGGTCTGTGATCTGCTTGTATATGGGTTTGTTTTCTGAGAATTCCATCACGCCACCTGCCGGTTTTTAAGCTGAAGCCAGGCCAGCCAGATCATTAGTAATGCAATCATAAAGCCGATTCCATACTGCACGAACAGAGGCAGAGAAGAGAAATTAATGACTAAATTTGTGCTTGCTAAAAATGCATAAAGACCCATACCCAACGAAAAGAGTATGAAAAGGACAATCAGAAACACAATGGTTTTCAAGAAATTCAGCTTTCTGAAGTAGACGGCACCAAACAGAAAGAATCCCTGATACAGTAAGTAGCCGAACAAGTTAGAAAGTAAGTCGTCGAACAGGATGTTGTAAAGACTGAACGTCAGGTCTGCTTCAACCGTAACTAGGGTTATGAAGTAAATGACCGGAACCAGGATACTGAATGCCACAAATGCGGCAATGGAATAGAGCAGATAACCGGTGATCCAGGCTGAAGCTATTTTTTCGGATGCCAGTGCCGGCAGGGTGAGACCAAGCTGTGCCGTTCCCGCCTCATGCAGCTCGTCGAAAAGGCCACTGGTTAGGTACAGGCCGCCGGCTATATAAAAGAACATGAAAGCCGGAGTTAAAGCGTAGGTATTGTAGCCATGCCAGGCTTCTGAAGGAAGCATTATCGGGACAAACCAGATTGCAGCGATAAGCCCGCCAATGGCCAGGAAGCCGATCGTCCAATTATGGACATTCAGATTGATCGTTCTTTTAATAAGCTGAAACAGACGCGGGGCAGAGAATGTGTCGATTGCGGACAGAGCTTTCATGATGTCACCTCCATTTGAAATGCACGGTTGATAGAATCCGGAGATTCAACGACTGCCGAAAAAAGAAATTCAAGGTCAACAAGCGTGTCGTTATCACCGGGATTACGTTGGGCAATCACCCGTTTGCCGCCAAGAATCTCCTCGCTGTAAATAGATTCGGTATCCGTGGTGTCAGCAGTTTTTTTGAACACCAACCGTTCAGAAATATCCTGCACGGTTTGGTCGAATATGATTACACCGTTGTGAAGTACCGTGAATCTGTCGATTAGAGTGTCGAGGTCGCGCACCTGGTGTGTGGAGATAACGGTGCAGCGTTCTGAATTTTCGGAAGTGGCCATCACTTTTCTAAACTGGCTTTTTGAGGGAATATCGAGACCGTTTGTGGGTTCATCCATTAGCAGAACCGGTGTATTGGCTGCGAGGGCAAATGAGATGAGAAACTTCTTTCGCTGTCCATACGAATGTTTGTTTAGCAGCTTTTCGCGGTCAATTCCAAACATTTTCATCAATTCGCCCGCCAGTGAAAGATCGAAATTTGGATAGAATGGGGCGTGCAGCTCTATGTAGAGATCAGGTTTTACAGTTGGCAGATCAAACTGTTCAGGTACAACGAAAAGCTGACTGAGACCCGATGGTTGTCGTTCCATGGCCGGCTTACCATTTAGCAGGCATTCTCCCGTTTCGGGGAAAAGCATGCCGCTCATGTGGTTAAGAAGCGTGGTTTTGCCCGCTCCGTTCAGGCCGAAAAGTCCATACGTACGCCCTGGATGCAGTTCCATATTCAGGCCCCTGAAAAGAGGCTCCTTCTTCTTGAAAGCGAAATTCAGATTTGAGATTGTAATCATGGCTCTTGAGTTGTGTTAAAGGGTTAGTGTAATAGTAAACTAATACACTGTAACATGCAAACATTTTTTCCCCTGTTGTGTATCTTCAGCATATCCCGTGCTTATTTTGAATATTTTCTTGAGTTTACAAGTCGGTTGGCCATAAAATTCAAGAAAATCTATTTACAATGATTCGAGTAATTCACACTGTTAGAGGTGTTTTAGATTGGTGTGGGGCCTAGTAACTTGCATACTCTCAATACAGGAGTACCTTCCTCAAATTTATCAGCCGGGTCGGCATAAACATAAAAATGTAAAACAGCAGGAGGTGCGACTTTTCGGTTCACTGGCCAAAACATGGGAGGGTCATGCGACACCGCTGCGATGCTGGGGCTGAGCGGATTTGTTCCGAAAAACTTCTACCTTTTTGCAAATTGATAAACTAATTTTAAAAGGCTATCAGCCGGAGCAGTGTCTTCGATTTAAAATATCAACTAAACCAAAGGGTTCGTTTGTTCAGATTTTCTCAAATTGTTCTGATTCTGTTCCTACTTATTATCTCAGCCGGATGCACTTCTGAGGAGGAGATTCACTTACCGGAATATGCTTCGGAGTTAGATAATGTCACTGTTTTTGATCCAGATGCTGCGCCCCGGTATAACCTTCATCTCGAATCCATTTATAGTGTGGGTGATGGAAATCCTGTCCTGTTCAGCCGGGTAAATCACATAGCGGTGGATGAATCCGGCAGGTTATTCGCCGCCGAGGGGATGAGAGGCCAAACAAAAATTCATGTGTTTGATAAGAACGGTGAATATATCACGGCAATTGGAAGAAGCGGATCCGGGCCCGGTGAATTCAGAAGCATTATTGATCTGATCATACTTGAAAATGAACTTTATGCATTGGATTTCAACCTTATACGATTTCAGATTTTTTCAGTTGAAACATTTGAACTCAACAGGGTATCAGCCATAAATATAACTCAACGCGAAATGTCGGGAGATAACAGTGCCGTTTTTCCACATCAAATCTATCCGCTCGGGGTTGGACAACTCCTTACTGTATTCAATCAACTTACGTTTGAAACCGATCAGCTCCTTTTTTATCAGGTAAATACAGATGGAGAGATTATTTCAAAACAATTGCTAACACTTGATTTAATACAGCATCTACATGATCCAGGCGGAACCAGCAGTGCATTTTACGATCCGTTTGGTGGAAGGGGACTGGTTGCCGTTTCTGGCGATAACAGAATTTTCACATCCTGGTCGGAGGACTTCCTGATTCGGGTTTTTGATGAGTACGGTACGGATCTTTATGCATTTTACTACCCGATTCAGCGTGCTCACCTGGGCCGTTCCGAAGCTCTTGATTTTTATGGCACCGGAGAATCGGTTCAGCCTTTCAGAAGAGCACTGCAAAACCATGGGATTCCGGACCTTTGGCGCGCTATCGAGCATTTGGTTGCGGATGATGAGAACCGACTGTGGGTTTCAGTAATTACCGATGATCAAAATGTATATGAATGGTGGCTGCTTGATGACCATGGTGAACTTTTGGCAAGGTTCAAGTGGCCCCGTACCCGTGAACTGCTCAAAGTGAAAAACGGGAGAGTGTATTTAAAGGAAGAGGATGAAGAGACCGGTATTCATCAAATTACTGCGTACAGGTTAACCAAAACCATATACTCCCCTGAACCTTAGTTAACCGAGCGGCAACAGCACAATATCCTCAAAATCGAGCTGTAGCGTTTCCAGAATCGGTTCGGCAATTTCCACAATTTCCTCGTCGGAATAATCCTGAAGTCCCTCCAGTTCCACATAAAGAATCTCGTTCATATCATCGATGCTGTAGCGCGCATCGGTCGATTCAAAACTCTCCTTCAGAACCTTCACCAGGTACTCTACATCTTCCTGCCAGGCGTTATATTCTTCTTCCGATTCGGTATTCTCTGCCATGTTTGGTATGATTAAAGGGAACCTTCAAGCGTCCACCCCGTGCTTTTTGGGGTGGTCCTTGAAGCGTTCCGGTAGAAACTTGTGTTGTGATTACTTCCGGATTATACTGGATCAATGCCTGAAAAATTCAACTACCCTTTCTACGGTGTGGTTGATTTTGATTTGTATCATAGGAAATCCGCCGGATTTCTTTTACATGCTCCGTGTAGTTAAATAAATTTGAAACACTTTCATAGAAAACCCGGCGGGTTTATCATGACATTCAAAATATGAATCCATCCATTAAAAAATTAGCGGCAATTGCAGGGCAGGAGAGCCGGACCATTATCGGCCTGATGTCGGGCACCTCGCTCGACGGGCTGGATATCGCCCTTTGCAACATCTCGGGCTCGGGGCAGCAGACAATGGCTGACCTGACCCATTTTGTAACCAAACCCTACAGCGAGTACCACAAGAGTCACCTGAAGAAAATCTCGTCGGTCGAAAAAGTGGCCATGGCCGAACTCTGCTGGCAGCACACCTGGTTGGCGGCTTATCACGCCGAATTGATTCTGGAGGCTTTGTCGGAGTGGGGTATTGACCCGGATGATGTGCACTGCATAGCAAGCCACGGTCAGACTATCTATCACCTCCCGGCGCGCGACCAGCAGGGATTTCAGCGGTCGCTCAACTCCACGTTGCAAATTGCCGACGGTGACCAGATTGCCGCGCGAACCGGTATCCTCACCATCAGCGATTTCCGACAGAAACACACGGCCCACGGCGGGGAAGGGGCGCCGATGGCGGCGCTGGTCGACCGCCTGCTGTTCGGCCACGATCAAAAATCCCGGATACTTCTCAATATCGGGGGCATTGCCAATTTTACCTACTTGCCGGCTGGAGGCGATCCGGATCAGGCCTCCTTCACTACCGATACCGGTCCGGGCAATACCCTGATCGACAACCTCGCCTACGTCTATTTTCAGAAGGCGTTTGATGAAGACGGGATGATTGCCGCCTCAGGTAATCTGAACCGGAAGCTGCTGGATGCGCTGCTTGAGGATGAGTGGTTCGGAGAGAGGGATTCAAAATCCACCGGTCCCGAATATTTCAATTACGGCTGGATTACGGAGCGGGCCAAAGCGGCGGGGCTGAACCTGGAAAAGATCAGGCCCGACGACCAGCTGGCCACCATCACGGAACTTTCGGCCATCACCATTGCAGAAAGCATCAAAGAGCAGGTGCCCGGCTATGCGGAGAGTGAGATCTATGTGAGTGGTGGAGGTGCCCGCAACCCTTACCTTATATTGCGAATCAGGGAGCACCTGGGTGGCGCGAAAATCAGGGATTTCTCCGAACTCGGATTTGATCCCGACGCCAAGGAAGCGCTCATCTTCGCCGTGCTGGCCAACGAAATGCTGGCGGGAGAGGGTTTTGATTTTGTGAGAAGAGACGTTTCAAAACGAAATGTAAACTTTGGGAAGATATCGTTTCCGATTTAGATTAGGACCTTGAAGCGTTTGAGCGGAGCGAAGTCCTTCAAGCGTCGGTTTTCCAACCGATATTCCCAGGCCTAAAGTCATTTGAAAACCAGGGCGGCACAGCGGATTCACGGTGTTCACGGAGCACTCGACTTCAAGCGTACGAGCAGAGCGAGTTCCTTGAAGCGTCGGATTCTAAAACAAATCACCGAACGCTTCATGGACCTTCGGGCGCTTCAAGGTTCTTATTAACCAAATCGTTAGAAAGCAGATACTCTGCGAACTTTCCGCGCAACACAGCGAGAAAAAACTACTTTTTGTTGTTTGGGCCTTATTAACGCCACGCTTCAAGGTGCAAGCACGCTTGAAGGAGGCTCAATCACTCCACGAAACCGAGCACCTTCTCATATCCCTCAATTACCTTTTCCCGCACCGGCTGTGAGTTTTCAAAGATCTCCATCTGCCGGTCGAGGTATTCCTTCCGGCCGGCTTCGGTTTCGATTTTGATCGGTTCCAGTCCGAATTCCGTGGCATCATACGGGCTGGCCTGCATATCCACCCTGCGGGCATCAAAGGCATTGAAGAAAGCTTCCCGGATTACTTCTCCCGAAATCCATGGATAGAGCTTGAACGCCCATTTGTAGAGATCCATGTTTGTGTGCACACAACCCGGCTGTTCCATCGCCCTGAAGTTCTCTCGGCTCAGCTCATTCCGGTTCATCGGCCGTGCTTTTTCGGTAAAGAACCGGAAGGCATCAAAATGAGTGCACAGCAGCGGGCGCGATTCAACAAACTCAGCAATCTCATCATCCGGTAGCCGCAGGGGAATCTGTTCATGCCGAACCTCGCCGGCGCGATATACCATGGCCCACTCGTGCATCCCGAAGCAGCCAAAGAACGGTTTTCTGTCACCGCTTTCTTTCAGCAGACCCAATATCCAGTTCAGGGAGGAGATTCTTTTTTTGGGAAATAGAGCCGGATCCAGGTACGCTCCCGTATCATCGGTGGTGAGCTCTGACAGTTCAGGCAGGGTGGTATCAGGGGGAGTTTCAAGCTTCACGCCAATTCCCGGACTCCACCGCAACAGATGGGAAGGCCGAAACGGGTAATACTCAAACAGAAAATCGAGCACCGGGTCTTTAACCTGCCTCGATCGTTTTTCAAGGTATGGATCTATCAGCACGGCCAGTTCAGTTCGGTGGCGGCGCTGACGTTCTGTCCACTCCTCTTTCCTGAGTACGTTTAATTCAGTATCGATATCGGGAAATGCGCTGTACATTACCGCAAAATATCATTTCTTCTGTTGCCATGTGAAATGGAAATCGATAAACTGTGCCAAATGAAAACCTTGTTGAGAGAATTATTCCATTTTATTCTTCACCTCAGGCTGCACTATCAGTTTCTTTTGCTGTCGGGTGGCTATCTGCTTGGCGGGCTTATGGCGGGAACCATGAACGAATCTCAGTTCTGGATTCAGTTTCTGAATGTTCACGTTCTGCTGTTTGGTGGTGCAACGGCGTACAATTCGTACTGGGATAAAGACGAGGGCCCCATCGGCGGATTGAAAAACCCACCCAAAATGACAGGCTGGATGCATATTGCCTCACTTCTGATGATGTACGCCGGATGGATATGGGCATGGCAGGTCGGTATGGTTTATTTCCTGGTGTATGGCGTCAGCCTGATCTTTTTCTGGCTCTATTCAACGCCCTTTTTTCGGTGGAAGGGGAAGCCACACCTGAGCCTGGTTGCCATCGCATTTAGTACAGGGTTCAATTCCGTATTGCTCGGAAGCCTGGCAGCGGGCGGGGCCATCGATTCGGTTCTGATACTCGCAGCAGCAGGAGCATCATTTGTTTTGCTGAGCCTCTACCCGGTATCCCAGGTATACCAGTCGGATGAGGATGGCAAAAGGGGCGACGTCACCTTTACTGCACACTATGGACTCGCCATGGTGAAACGTTTTTTTCTCGTAACATTCTTCGGAGGGCTGGTCCTTTTTAGCAGTGCCATGAGTTTTTTGTATCCTATACCGGCAACGGCATTGGTGATTGTTGGAACGCTGTCGGGGCTGGTGATACGTCAGAATATTGTAAGCCTAACAGGAAATGAATCTGAGTACGATAGGGTTATGAAGGTGAAGTTCATAGCATCACTTTCATTTGTCCTTTTCTTGCTTGCATCCAATGCAATCCGTTATGAATGGATACAAACAGAAGTTTTAAAAAAGTTATTTTGAATAACCCCTTATGACCGAAGTAAAATCAGACGCTATTACACCGGAAGTGATTCAATCTGCATACAGCTATGCAGAGTACAGAGAGCTGATTGACAAGCTCCTTGCAGATAATAAAACTACCGGGGAAAATCATTCTGAAGCGATGATTCACTACACGCTGATGAATGTGCACCGGATGAAACGGCTCGACAAGCAGATCAGCCTGCTGCCCGATCTGGAACGCGTATTGGCCGAATTTAAAAAACCGGTGATTTGGCTGGTGCTTACAGAAGGCTGGTGCGGTGATGCCGCTCAGATTGTCCCTGTTTTCGAGAAGATGGCTTCGCAAAACGAGAATATCACGCTCAGGCTCATTCTCAGGGATGAGCATCTGGATATTATGGATGATTTTCTTACAAATGGCAGAAGCCGTTCCATACCAAAACTTATTTGCCTGGACGCATCCAGCCTCGAAGTAATTGGCACTTGGGGGCCGCGACCCGAAGAAGCACATAAATTGTTTATGACGCTTGCCACAGATGAAGATACTACGTGGCAGGAGAACGCAGAAAAACTGCACAAGTGGTATGCCGACGATAAAACCGAATCGGTTCAGCGAGAGTTTATACAAATGCTTGAGCAATGGGTTGCTCAAGCCGTGTAAAACTTCCGCTTAACCCTTCCGGTAAAGCTTTTCCGCCTTTTCTGAGGATACAAGAATGCCTTTGATCATCGCGGAGCTGAAGCCCCCATGCTCCATCTGGTTCAATCCCGAGATCGTGCAGCCTTTGGGCGTGGTTACCCGGTCGATCTCGAATTCAGGGTGATTCTCCATAGCGGCAAGAAGAGAGGCCGCTCCCTTCGCTGTCTGTGTCGCCATTTCGAGCGATTCATGCGCGTGAAAACCGATTTCAATTCCGCCCTGCGATGCTGAACGTATGGCCCGCAGGAAAAAGGCAATGCCGCATGCGCATAGCGCCGTAGCAGAAGTCATCTGGTCTTCACGGATAATACGTGTATGGCCTACTGTATCGAAGATGGCTTTTGTCACGTCAAGCACGCTGCTGTTTTGTGAGCCCGAACAAATGCATGTCATCGATTCTCGTATCGCGATTGCCGTGTTGGGCATGGCGCGTGCTACGGGAACACCATCGGTCACCTGCTTTTCGATAGTCGTGGTTTCAGCTCCCGAAACCACGGATATGACCAGGTGATGATCAGGGTTGAATGATGATCCCACTTCGGCAAGCAGTTCATCAAGCTGGTGTGGCTCCACACAAATGATGACTACTCTCGCGTTGCTAACCGCTTCATAATTATCGCCCGTAACGCGGAAGCCCCGCACTTCATACTCCTTCAGCTTTTCTGCCCTTCGACGTGTAAGCCAAATCTGTTTGGAGTCGAAGGCGTCTGATGCGGCAAGGCCGTTGGCAATGGCGCACCCGATATTTCCTGCCCCGATAATGGCAATGGTAGTTTCAGCGAGATTCATAACTTTGGGGGTATTTTTTACGTTTTAACTGCATCATAATAACTAACCCATATTTGCTGAATTGTTCAATAAATCTAAGGCCGGAAATGTGAAAAAGATTGAAAGCGCTTTTCATGAAAATTTCAGGAAGGCCAAAGAATTAGTTGAACCGCTATTCCTGATTGGCTAACATGCAGGTTAGCCTGAATCTGAAGTAATTCTTAAAATGAAAGTATTGAAATTCGGGGGCAGCTCGGTAGGCAGCCCTGAGCTTCTCGAAAGCGTTCTTAACATCATCTCCCAAAAGAGAGAGAAAGACAACTCACTGATTGTAATCGTTTCAGCTTTCAGGGGAGTGACCGATCAGCTTTTTGAGACGGCCGGCCGCGCATCGGAGGGAGATCTTTCGTATCGCGATTTACTGGCTGCCATTGAAAAGCGTCATTTTGATACCATCAAGGCGCTGTTTCCCGCAAGCAGTCAAAGTGATGTAATAACCGCATTCAAGCTTACTTTTAATGAGCTGGAAGATGTGCTGCAGGGTGTTTCGCTGACCCGTGAACTGACCCGCAAAACCCTCGATTTTGTAGTAGGGTTCGGAGAGAGGTTTTCGGCGCTGATACTTGCCCAGTGTCTCAACACACGCGGAGTAAAAGCGCGCTACACCGATTCCCGTCACCTCATAAAAACGGACGAACAGTTTGGCTCAGCACAAGTGCTAACCGCTCCCACCTACCAGAACATCAGGGCGTACAGAGACAAGCATCCCGGCAAGGTACTGGTGGTAACCGGATTTATTTCTTCAACGCAAAAGAACGAGACCACAACGCTGGGCAGGGGCGGATCCGACTACACGGCATCTATTTTCGGAGCCGCCGTTAGTGCCGATGTAATTGAAATCTGGACCGATGTGGATGGGCTGATGACGGCCGATCCGCGTAAGGTGAAAAAAGCTTTCACTGTACCCAATGCATCGTATGAGGAAGCCATGGAGCTCTCACATTTCGGGGCAAAGGTAATCTATCCGCCTACCATACAACCGGCACTGAAGTCGGGTATTCCCATTGTGATCAGAAATACATTCAGGCCGGAACAGCCGGGTACATGGATTCGCAATGATCCGGAAAAGCAGCCGGGTATTATTCGTGGAATATCGTCTATCGAGGACGCAGCCCTGATTACCATCCGCGGTACGGGAATGATTGGGGTGAGCGGGGTGGCATCACGGATATTCACTGCGCTGGCCAATAAAAATATCAACATCATTCTCATCACGCAATCTTCTTCCGAGCATACGGTTACGCTTGCGGTGCTTCCCCAGCAGGCCGGTGAGGCCAAGCTTGCGATCGCTGATGAGTTCCGGTCGGAGCTTAAGCTGGATGCGGTTGATGACATCCTCGTTGAAAAAGATCTCTCCATTATAGCAGTGGTAGGCGAAAACATGCGCCATATCCCGGGAATTGCGGGCCGGGTGTTCAACGCGCTTGGGCGTAACGGAATTAATATTGTGGCGATTGCACAGGGTTCATCCGAACGCAACATTTCGTTTGTGGTGAACCGCAAGGATGAGCGAAAGGCGATGAATACCCTGCACGACGCTTTTTTCCTTTCAGGTGTAAAGAGCGTAAACCTGTTCCTTGTAGGTACTGGACTGATTGGCGGACGCCTGCTGAACATGCTCGCCGAACAGGCCGAATCGCTCTACGGTGAATATCAGATTGAAATGAACCTGAAGGGAGTTGCCAATAGCCGCAGCATGATTCTGGATGAGGAGTCTATTCCGCTGGCGGAGTGGGAGCAGCGGCTTGAGCGGGAAAACGAAGAGATGGACCTGGAAATCTTCGTAAAAAAAATGCAGGAGATGAACCTGCCCAACTCCATCTTTCTGGATTGCACCGCCAGTCCGGAAATACACCGTGTTTACGAGCAGATTCTCCGTAAAAGCATTTCAATTGTGACTCCGAATAAGAAGGCCAATTCATCCTCGCAGGAGTTTTTCGACATGCTGCATGAAACAGCATTGAGGCATAACTGCGCGTTCCGATACGAAACCAACGTGGGTGCGGGACTGCCATTGATCGGTACCATGCACGAAATGGTAACCACGGGCGATTTTGTAACGCGAATCGAAGGTGTGCTTTCCGGGACGTTGAGCTACATTTTCAACAACTTTAACGGATCAGCGCCATTTAGCGAGATTGTGAAAAAGGCACGGGCAAAAGGGTACACTGAACCCGATCCCCGCGAAGACCTGAACGGGCACGATGTGGGGCGAAAGCTGCTGATTCTGGCGCGCGTGGCCGGATACAAGCTTGAGTTCGGCGACGTGGAGATCGAAAACCTGGTGCCCGAACCGCTTCGAAACGGCGGATCCATCGATGAGTTTTTTGAGAAGCTGAAAAAGCATGATCATGAGTTTGAGATGATGCGATCCGACGCGGAGAGCGAGGGTAAAAAACTCTGCTACATAGCCCGTTTCGATGGAGAGCGGCCATCCGTAGCGCTCGAGAAAATCGATGAGGATCATCCGTTTTACAACCTTTCGGGCAGCGACAATATCATTGCTCTCTATTCAAATCACTACAACGAAACGCCTATGGTGATTCAGGGGCCGGGTGCCGGGGCCAATGTTACGGCAGGCGGTATCATCGCCGATATACTCAGGGTAACCAACACCAAAGCATTCAACAATGCCGGATCGTAACCAGCTGAACAGCGTTACCGCTTTTGCCCCGGCAACCGTCGCCAATGTGGGATGCGGCTTCGATGTGCTCGGATTTGCCATTCACAATCAGGGTGATGTTATCACGGCAGTCAGGTCAGATCAGCCGGGAGTGCGCATTGCCGGAATTACGGGCGATGAGGGACGGCTGCCTCTTGAGGCTGAAAAAAACACTGCGGGCCTCTCTGTAATTTCTTTGCTTCGAAGCATTGACGGGCCGGTTCCCGGAATTGAACTCAGCATCGAAAAGAGAATGCCTCTTGGCAGCGGACTCGGTTCAAGCGCTTGCAGTTCAGTCGCTGCAGTGGTGGCCGTAAACAGGCTGATGGGTACTCCTTTCAGCAAGAGCGAACTGCTGCCCTTTACCGTAGAGGGTGAAATGGCGGCCAGCGGCACTCCCCACGCTGATAATGTAGCGGCGTCTCTGTTCGGAGGTTTTGTGCTGGTAAAATCCCACTTTCCGCCGGATGTTGTACAGCTGCCAACCCCCGCCGAACTTTATTGTTGTATCATCCATCCGCATATCGAAATACAGACCCGTCAGAGCCGGCTGATTCTGAAAAAAGATGTTCCTCTCGAGAAAGCCGTGACGCAATGGGCGAATGTTGGCGGTCTGGTAGCCTCGCTCTATCGCGATGATTATGAGTTGCTTGGCAGGTCACTGCACGATGAGATCATTGAGCCGGTGCGATCGGTACTGATACCTGGCTTCACAGAAATGAAAGAAGCCGCTATTGACGCCAGCGCGCTTGGATGCTCCATCAGTGGTTCCGGGCCCTCTGTTTTTGCACTCTGCAAGGGTGAAGAGATTGCCCGGAAAGCCGGGAAGAATATGGGAAGCATTCTGAAAGCACTCGGTCTTGAATATGATCTGCATATTTCATCCATAAACCGTGAAGGAGCATCGGTGAGGGAAGAGTCGTGAACTTTGTAAGCACAAATGGTAAAAGTGATCCGGTTTCCTTTCTGGAAGCTATGGTGCGCGGACTGGCCCCGGATGGCGGTTTATTCATGCCGGAACAGATTCCAGTTCTGCCGGAGTCCACGCTCACAAACCTGAGCCGGCTCTCATTCAATGATCTTGCTTTCCGGATGGCATCACCTTTTCTGAAAGGCGAAATTGGAGAAGAAGCTCTCCGCAGGGTACTATCAGACGCATTTGACTTTCCAACCGAAATATCGGAGCCGGAACCCGGCAAGTTTGTGCTTGAACTGTTCCACGGCCCCACGCTTGCTTTTAAAGATTATGGGGCCAGGTTTATGGCGCGCCTGTTCTCCGAGCTGGCCGGCCGGCGGGGTGAAGAGGTCACCATTCTTGTAGCCACCTCGGGCGATACCGGCAGTGCCGTGGCCAATGGCTTCTTTAAAGTACCGGGCGTGAAGGTGTTTGTGCTGTACCCCGGGGGCAAGGTAAGTCCCCTGCAGGAGAAGCAGTTCACTACGCTTGGCGAAAACATCACTGCGCTTGAGGTGGAGGGTGTATTTGATGATTGCCAGAAGCTTGTAAAACAGGCGTTCGTGGATGACGAACTGCAAAAAAAGATGCAGCTCAGTTCAGCCAATTCCATCAATATTGCCAGGCTGCTGCCACAGTCCTTTTATTACGGATACGCGTCTGCCAGGCTTACGTCGAAAGGAATAGAGGCACCGGTTTTCTCCGTTCCCAGCGGAAACTTCGGAAATCTGACCGGCGGGTTGATTGCAGAAAGAATGGGGATTCCCGCATCGGGTTTTCTTGCTGCCACAAATAAAAACAGCGTTGTGCCTGAGTTTCTGCAAGGAGAAGCATTCACCCCAAGGGCATCCGTTCAAACCATCTCCAATGCCATGGATGTCGGTAACCCAAGCAATTTCGATCGTATTATGCATCTCTGCTCGGGGGATGAATCAATGATTCGTAAACAACTTAGAGGGTACTCATGCAGTGATCTGGAAACGCGAGAAACCATTGCCGCCGTATATCAAAAAACAGGGTATGTGATGTGCCCGCATACAGCTGTAGGCTACCGTGCAGCCGGAGAGTTTCATCAGGAGAATAAAGATGCAGCTACGGTTACACTTGCTACAGCGCATCCGGTAAAATTCCGAGAAGTCGTTGAACCGGTGATTGGCAAAACGGTCGCAGTTCCCGAACGGCTCAAACCCATTCTTGAAAAACAGTCATCATCCCATTCTCTCCCGGCTGATTATGCCGCTTTCAGGGATCTTCTCTTTTCTTCTGTTTAGGTTCTGTTGAAAAGCAGTTGTTTCTGCTTTACTTCAATAGCATACCAGCATTAAAATCTTACAAAATATTTCACGACAGAATAATATTCTTTAATTTATAGACAAACGAAGAATATAATTCTTGAAATTTTGACCAAGCTGGACCATATTGATAAACAGATCATTGAGATCCTGCAGGAAAAGGGGCGCATTACCAACAATGATCTTGCAAGAAAGATAGGCCTGACCACTACTCCCACGCTTGAGCGGGTTAAGCGGCTTGAAAGGGAAGGAATCATTAAGGGTTATTCGGCCCTGATCGACAGGGATTCGGTAGACCGGGGCCTGACGGTATTCTGTTCCGTGAAGCTGTCGGTTCATGAGATGGGTGAGATGGTGGAATTTTCGAACCACGTGGCGGATATCCCGGAAATTCTGGCCTGCTACAATACCACAGGCGAATACGACTATCTGCTGCATGTTGTAGTGAAGGATACGAAAGCCTACGAAAAGTTTATGCGTACCAAACTTACCAGGCTGCCGGGTATGGAGAGAATACACACGAGTATTGTTTTGTCTGTTCTAAAAGAGAATTTAAAAATAAAGGTGATTGACGATGATAGAAGCGAAGAGCAAACGAATGTCGCTTGAGACAATTTGTGCCGGTGCCGACAAGCCGGA
>SL_3KL_010_SEDDRAFT_10002819_pt1 | contig 15819 bp, 10 predicted proteins | sample SodLakKL_010_SED_2_FD_10381 | JGI IMG/M metagenome (IMG submission 10381) | reverse complement strand
CGGGCAGTCGAAGCGCCTTGTGGTTCTGTTCGCGATCGCGGTCGCGCTGATCGTGGTCGTGGTCTCGGGCATCGTGGCCTTGGGCTGGATCGCATTCTCCGACGGCGAGGCCATGGCCCGGGGCCCGACACCCGGCGAGGTGATCCCGGTCGCGGTCATCGCAGGGCTGATCACGCTCGCGTTGATCGCGCTGGCCAGCTGGACACGAACCAGCCATCTGCGCCAGGGCGGGGGCGTGGTGGCGCAGCAACTTGGCGGCAGCCTGATCTCCCCCGACACCACCAACCCCAGTTACCGCCGGCTGCGGAACGTGGTCGAGGAAATGGCCATCGCTTCCGGCATCCCGGTGCCCGAGGTCTATGTGCTCGAACAGGAACCCGGCATCAACGCCTTTGCCGCCGGGTACACGCCTTCCGATGCGGCCATCGGCGTCACCCGCGGCTGCCTCGAGCAGTTGAATCGGGCGGAACTGCAAGGGGTGATCGCGCACGAATTCAGTCACATCCTCAATGGCGACATGCGCCTGAACATCCGCCTGGTTGGGCTGCTGTTCGGCATCCTGGTGCTCTCGATTCTGGCCCGCACCGTGATGCGCGGCGCGCGTGGCGGTCGTAACAGCCGCGGCGCGGCGCCGATCCTGATGGTGGCATTGGCGGTGGCGGTAGTCGGTGCCATCGGCGTGTTCTTCGGTCGGTTGATCAAGGCCGGGCTGTCGCGCCAGCGTGAATACCTGGCGGACGCCTCGGCCGTGCAGTTCACGCGGGACAACACCGCGGTGGCCGGTGCGTTGAAGAAGATCGCCATCACCGCACAGGGATCACAACTGACGGTGGCAGACGGCGAGGAGATCAGCCACATGCTGTTTGGCGATGGCGTCGGCTATTCCCGTCTGTTCGCAACGCATCCACCGTTGATGGAACGCATCCAGCGCCTGGACCCGGGTTTTCAGCCTGAGCAGCTCCGGGAGCTCGCGGTTCGGTGGCAGCGGCGGCGCAAGGCAGAACAGGAAGCGGAGGAAGCGGCGGAGTTGCGGGAGGCCCGGGATCGGTTCCCCGGCGGTCTCGGCTCCCTCCCCGGGACCGAAGCGCTGCCCGGCGGTGCGGTCGGAGGGGTGCTTGCGGGTGCGATCCTCTCCGGGGGCGCTGCTTCGGGTGCCACGACGTCGGCGGGGGAGGGCAGCGGCGCTGGAAGTCGCCCCCAGACGGATACACGGGGCGCGTCGATCGCCCGGCGTGTCGCCAATCCCGGCGTCGACCACGTGCGTTACGCGGAGTTGCTCCGCGCCGAGCTTCCGCAAGCGCTGGCGGATGCCGCGCACATGCACGACCATGCGATCGATCTCGTGCTGGCGGTACTGGTCGACGCCGCCGGTCGCGCCCCGGCTCCGCACCTGGAACGCATCGCGGAGCACCGCGGGGCCGACTCGCGGGCGGCGGTCGAGGCGTTGCTGCCCCATTTCGCACGGCTGCACCCGGTGCAGCGAGCGCCGCTGCTTGCCATCGCCTTTCCCGCGCTGAAGCGCCGACCGGCGCCCGAACTGGAGGCGTTCCGCGAGCTCGTTGAGGTGCTGATCCATCTCGATGGCGAGGTCAGCCTGTTCGAGTACGCGCTGGGCCGCGACCTGGCCCTGCATCTGGAGGAAGCGCGTGATCCGTCGGGTGCGCGCGTGTTTGGCTCGATGCATCTGCACGAGGTGCAGGCCGAGGCGGCGACCGTGCTGGCGGTGCTGGCCATGCACGGCCATGACGATGAGGAGTCGGCGCGCCGGGCCTACCTGAAGGGCCTGTACACCTTGCTGCCGGAGGCGTCGATGACCTTTGCGCCTCCGCAGGACTGGGTGGCGGCGCTGGACCAGGCCCTGCCAAGACTCGATCGCCTGGAACCTGTCGCCAAGGCACTATTCCTGGAGGCGCTTCTGGCGACGCTGCACCACGACGGGCGGATCACCCCGCAGGAGTCGGAGCTGCTGCGCGCCGTTTGCGCGGCCGTACATTGCCCTTTGCCGCCGCTGTTGCCGCAGCCGGCTCCAGGGAACCGGAACGCGGTCCCGGGTGCCGCCTGACTTTCATGACCTCGGACGCGCCGCACCCCTGGCGGTGAGAGCGGGAGCCAGCTCCCGCACTCCATGAGCTGGAGTGCAGGCCGCTATCCGTCCTTGGCGGCGTGGGCTGCGGTACGGGCGTGGCCACGACTTTCACGTCATGGATGGTACTCTCTGCCAGACGGCAGACGGTAGCGTCGCCTTGGAGTCGGACGACAAGGGAGTGGGGCGTGGGTTCTTTTCGCTTTCTGCATGCGGCGGACATTCACCTGGACAGCCCGCTGCGGGGGCTGACCGGGCAGGAAGGCAGCGCGGCCGAACGGATCCGCAGCGCGACCCGGGAGGCCTTCGAAGTCATGGTGGGCCGCGCCATCGCCGAGGGCGTGGCCTTCGTCGTCATCGCCGGTGATCTGTACGACGGCGACTGGCGCGACTATCGCACGGGGCTGTTTTTTTCCGCCCAAATGGGCCGCCTGAAAGAGGCCGGCATTCCGGTCTTCGTGTTGCACGGCAATCACGACGCCCAAAGCCAGATCACGCGGAAGCTGGATCTGCCCGGCAATGTCCGCGTGTTCGGCGCGCGCGCGCCCGAGACCTTCCTGCTCGAGGACATCGGCGTCGCCCTGCACGGACAGAGCTTTTCCCAGCGCGAGATCCGCGACAACCTGGTTCCTGCCTACCCCGGGCCCGTGGTCGGGGCCTTCAACATCGGCGTGCTGCACACCGGGCTTGGTGGCATGGGGGGGCACGAGAACTACGCGCCCTGCGCGCTGGCGGACCTGGTCGCGAAGGGCTATGCGTATTGGGCGCTGGGCCACGTGCATCAGTTCCAGATTCTCCACCGAAGGCCTCACGTGGTGTTTCCCGGAAACCTGCAAGGTCGGCACATCCGCGAGACGGGGGCCAAGGGAGCCGCCCTGGTCTCGGTCCAGGACGGCGAGATTGGCGAGGTCGCGATGATCTCCAGCGACGTGGTGCGCTGGTGCCTGGTGCCGGTGGCGCTCGATGCCGCCGCCAGTGTCGCGGAGGTGCTGGAATGTATCCGCGCCGCGTTGGAGGAGAGTGTGGCCGGCCAGGCTGAGGGACGCCTGCTGGCCTGCCGGGTGGTGCTGCAGGGACGCGCGCCGATGCACGCGCGGCTGGTGGGGGCCGAGGAGTACCTGCTGGCCGAGGCGCGCGCGATCGCACTCGGGCTGGGCGCAGACCTGGCCTGGGTGGAGCGGGTCAAGGTGGCGACGCAGCCGGTCGATGACGTGGGCGTGCTGGCCGCACGCAGCGATGCGCTGGGCGAATTGCAGCGGATGCTGAATGAGGCAGGCGGCGACCCGGACCTCCTGGCTCAGTTGGGGGAGGACCCGGGGCAGATGCTGCTGCGCCTGCCGCACGAGGTGCGGGCCGATGCCGAGGAGGGCTCGGTCCTGAGAGCGGCGTTGGAAGGCAACCAGCAGGCGCTGGTTGCCAGCGTGCTTCCCTACCTGACCTCGCGGTTGACCGCGGAGGAGGATTGAGGTGCGCCTGCGCCGCCTGGATCTGCTGCGTTACGGGCGCTTCACCGGTCGCTCGATTCAGCTACCCGCGGGCGCCTGCGACCTCCACATCGTCTTCGGCCCCAACGAGGCGGGGAAATCCACCGCGCTGGCGGCGATCGAGGACCTGCTGTTCGGAATCCCGGCGCAGTCGGCTTTCAATTTTCTGCACGACTACAAGGACATGCGCATTGGTGCGGTGCTGGAGAACGGCGACGCCTCATTGGAGTTCCGGCGCCGAAAGGGCAACAAGGACACCCTGCTGGGCACCGATGATCTTGCGCTCCCGGGCGGCGAGACCCTGCTCCAGCCCTTCCTGTCCGGAGCGGATCGGGCGTTCTTCGCCCGCATGTTCAGCCTGGATCACGTGCGGCTGGAAGAGGGTGGCCGTGAGATCCTGGATGCCCGCGACGAAATTGGCCAGATGCTGTTCTCGGCCGGAGCCGGAATCGGCGGTCTGCGCCAACGTCTGGCAGCGCTCGAGGCGGAGGCCGACAGTCTTTGGGGTGCGCGCAAGTCGGGCAAGCGCCAGTACACGCAAGCGCAAGACCGCCTGGAGGAGGCGGATCGGGATCTGCGCGAGTACACGCTGACCGCGGCCCAGTGGCAGGAACGGAAGTCGGCCTGCGCCTCTGCCGAGGCCGCCTGCGCGTTGGTGGAGGAGGATTACGAGCGGATGCTCGTCGAGGACCGGCGGCTGGGACGGATCCGACGCGTCTATCGGGACGTGCGCAGGAAGCAGGAACTCGAGACCGCGATCGCAGCCCTCGGAACCGTCGCGCCGTTGCCGGAGGCGGCCGCGCAGCAACTCGGGGAGGCAGAGCGCGGGGTCTTCGAGGCCACGACGCGCATCGATACCCTGGACGGACAATTGCGGCAGACGCGGGAAGAGCTCGCGGGCCTGTCCAGCGATACGGCTCTGCTGCTGCGCGGGGACGATGTGCAGCTCCTGCACGAGCGCCGCATCGAGATCCGCCGGGCGCAAAAGGATCTGCCGCGGCGCCAGGCAGAACTCGGGACGGCGGAGGCCGAGTTGCTGGTGCTGGCCGGCGAACTCGGCTGGCAGCCGAATGACGTCGAGTCCGTGATCGCCGCGATCCCGTCGCGGGCCAAGCTCGGTCTGGTCCGGGCCCTGCTCACCGAGCGGGGCGAGGCAGCCTCGGGTGTGTCGGGAAGCCGTGCTGCCTTGCGGGACGCGGAGGCCGTGCTCGCGCGGCTGCGCGAGCGCCTGGAAGCGATGAGTGCGTTGCGGGAGACCGGCAGACTGTCTGCCGTGGTCCGCTCGGTGCGCGATCTCGGCGACGTCACCGGCCGGCTGCGGTCCGCCGAGGCCGAGAGCAGCGAATCCCAGCGGCGCCGCCGGCGTTTGCATGCAGCCCTGCAGCCCGGTGTCGGGGCACCTGAGGCCGTCACAGGCATGCGTGTGCCGGCCCGTGCGGAGGTGCAGCGCTACCGGGACCGTTTCCAGGACTGGGAGCAGCGCGAGCGCGAGCTGGGTCGCCTGGTGGCTGCGGCCGAGGAGGATCTGACCCGCACGCGCGGGGTGTTCGAGCGGTCCGTGGGCGAGGAAGGGAACATCACCGGGGAACAGTTGAAAGAGGCTCGGCGCTATCGCGATGCGCTGTGGGATCTGGTGCGCCGCCGGCACATCCTGGCGGCTCCACTTCCGGAGGACGCCCGACGGCGGTTCGCACGGGAGCTGGAAGACCTCGCCGCCAGCTTCGAGCCGGCGCTACGGGCGGCGGACGCGATTGCTGACCAACGCTTCGAACACGCGGAGGCGCTTGGCCGGCTGGCGGAGCTTGCACGGAGCGTCGAAGAGTGCGAGGCGTCCCTTGCTGCACTGCGCCGCCGGGCGGCGTCGCTCGCCGAGGCGGGCGAGCGGCTGCGGGCGGAATGGCGTGAACTCTGGGCGGCGTTACCATTCGAGCCGCTGGGTCCGGATGCGATGCTGCATTGGCTGGATGCGCGCGAAGAACTGGTGCAGGCACTGGACGCGTGCGATGCCGCGTCCGCAAGACAGACGGAGCAGCAGCACGAGGAGATGCAGGCGAGGGAACTGCTCTTGGCCGAGTTGGCGACGCAGGGGGTCCCGCGCGGGGAGATCGAGGGCGACACACTTCCGGTGTTGCTGGAGCGCGCGGTCGATCTGTTGCAGGGCTACGAGCAAGCGGCCCGGGAACGGCAGTCGGTGGCACAGGACCTGCGGGAAGCCGAGCTGGAGCTGGAACGGCGTCGCCGCGACCAGGCCGGGGCTCGGGCCGCGTGGGTCGAATGGCAGGATCGCTGGCACCGGGCGGTGACCGATCTCGGCCTCGCGCCCGAGTCTGATCCGCAGGAGTTGGCGCGCCTGGTCGACACGATCGACGAGCTGCGGGACCTGGCCCAGCGCATCAACGGCCTGCGGCACGACCGCATCGGCAAGATCCAGGGCGACGTCGCCGACTTCGAGCGCGTTGTGGGTGCCTTCGTGAACGAGGTCGCGCCAGACCTGCGTGGCAGGTCGGCCGACGAGGCCGTGGTGGTGGTCGAACGCCGCCTCGCCGATGCACGGGAGACTCACAAGCTGCAGGAGGACCGGCAGGCCAAGATTCGCAGGCTGGAGTCGGAGATGGCGGAGCTGGACGCGACGCTGGGGGTGGCCCGCCAGGCGATCGAACGCTTGCGGGTTACAGCGGGCGTGGAAACGGTCGAGGCGCTGCGCGAGGCCATTGCGCGTTCCGACAGACTGCGCCGTCTGCAGACCGATCTGGACGCTACCGTGTGCGCGCTGGAGCAGGAGGGCGACGATCTGAGTGTGGCGGAACTGGAGCAGGAATGCGCGGCCGTGGACGTGGACCGGATTGCCGCACGCCAGGACACCTTGCGCCAACAGATGGACCAGCTGCGCGAGCGGCGGGACGTGGCCGTGGAGGAACGGTCAAGGGCGCGCGCGGACTTCGATGCCATTGGCGGCGACGATGCCGCCGCACGCGCAGCCGCGGCTCGCCAGGAGGCCCTGGCCGCGTTGGGCATCGTGGCGGAACGGTACGTGCGGGCCCGCAGTTCGGCGGTGCTGTTGAAGTGGGCGATCGACCGCTTCCGGCGGGAGAAGCAGGCTCCGCTGCTCGGGCGGGCGGGGGAGATCTTCGCCATGCTCACCCAGGGGGCGTTCAGCGCGCTGCGGGTGGAGTACGACGATCGCGACGAGCCACATCTGACCGGCCTGCGCACAGACGGGCACCCTGTGCCCGTGCCCGGCCTGAGTACCGGTACCGCGGACCAGCTGTTCCTGGCCCTGCGCGTGGCCTCGATCGAGGACTATCTGGAGCGGGCGCCCGGCCTCCCGTTCGTGGCCGACGACCTGTTCATCAACTTCGACGACCAGCGTTCCTCGGCGGGCTTCGATGTGCTGGCCGAGCTGGCGACAAAGACCCAGGTGCTGTTCTTCACCCACCACCGGCACCTGGTCGACATCGCCCGCGCGCGGCTCGGCGATGGCGTCCGCGTGGAGCACCTGGCGGAAGGCTGACTGGAAGGCCGCGCCAAGGCAAGCGCGCGGCCTGCCCTCCCTTCAGTTTCCGAAGACCTGCCGGAGCAAGTCCGTGGTACGGGCTACGGGATCCTGACGGATCTTTTTCTCTTCCTCGGCCAGCAGGGTGAACACGCCGTCCAGGGTCTTGCCGGTTACGTATTCGTTGAGATCCAGGTCATCCAGGGCGCTGATGCCGGGCAGGCGTGTGCCGACCTGATCGGTCAGCCCGGTGAACGCCTTGGTNACGCCCGTTTCCTCCATGGAATCGGCGACGATGGGACGGAAGCTCTCGGCGATCCGATCCCCGGCCCGGCGGCGCAGGAACCGAGTGGCGCCGTCCTCGGGCCCGACCAGGATTCCGCGGGCATCCTCGATGCTCATGTCCCGAACGGCCTCGATGATGATTTCCTGGGCCTCTGGAGCCGCTTTCTCGGCCGCCCGGTTCATGCTGTTCTCGAATTCATCCACCTGGCGTCCGAGGCCAACGCCCCGCAGCATCCCGCTGCCGGTTGCGAGCGGGCCGGGCATCGGGATCCGGATGTTGGGGTTGTCCTTGAAGCCACCCTCTTTGCCCGCGACCTCGATTGCGCGGCGGCTGGCAGTCTCCAGGGCCTCCTTCAGACCCGCGACCAGCTGTTCATGTTCGGCTCCAAGCGTCGGAGCGGATTCCTCCTCGATCGGCTTGGGTGTCGCGGGCGCTCCGGGGACGGCGCCCTTGAGTCGGTCGGTCCAGCTGGCCTGGACAACCGCCGGCAGGGAGGCCGCAAAGATCAGGCAAAGGATGGCGATGCCATATCGGGATTGAATTTTCATTGGCAGATCCCTCGTTTCATGAACGCCTGCCGATGATACGCCACAGACGGCTGAACGGGGAGATGCCCCGCAGCGGTCGCTGCCGTGTCCGCGGCCTCATTCCTGGAGCACGGGAGCCTCTGCCACTCCCAGGACGAGGCTGACGCGCCGATTGAGGGCCCGGTTGGCGGGAGAATCATTGGCTGCCCGGGGACGTGTATCGGCATGGCCGGTGACCCGGAGCCGATGCTCCGGGATTCCCAGGTCGATCAATTCCCGCGCCACGGTGGTCGCCCGGAGCGACGACAGCTCCCAGTTGGAAGGGAAGCGTGCCGTGTTGATCGGAACGTCGTCGGTGTGGCCTTCCACGGAGATCTCCAGCCGGTCGTCAGCAAGCGCGTCGGCCAGGTCCGCAAGCAGGCTGCGTCCGGCGCCGACGAGTTCGGCAGTGCCGGAGGGGAACAGGATGTCGTTCCCTACTTCGAGGCGAAGCTGGTGCCGGTCCAGCATGAGTTCCAGATTCTGCCGTTCACCGTGGGCGGCCACCAGGTCCATGAAGGCCTGGAATTCGGGTGGGGTCGCCGGTGCCGCTGCGACTTCTGGGGCGGGTGGGGCTGTTGTTGCCGCCGTTGTGACCGGTTCCGTCGTTTTCACGGCATCGGCAGGCGAGATCGGGGCCGGTGAGGGGGCGGTAGCTTCGGAAGCGGGCTCCGGGTCGATCGCCGCGGCCTCGATGGGCGCCAGCGTCCTCGCGGGCGGCGCGGATGGGGCAGGTTCCACGTTTGCGTCCGGCTCGGATAGGGACGGGGTGCGCGGATCCCCATGGGTTGCGGTTACGAGCTTGCCTGCCGGTCCGGGATCTTCACCGGTTTGGGTCGCCGCCAACGGAGCCGCCGGCGCGACCGGCGCTGCCAGCGGCAGGGTTTCGCTCGCAAGGGCCGACCGGAGACCGTCCATTTGCAGAAAGGTGGCGCCGAGCAGGGCTGCAAACAGGGTGACCAGGATCAGAAGCACGTCCAGGTAGCCTACCGTCCAGCCGCCGTCACTGCCGGATGACTCGTGTTCGTCGAATTCGATCCGGGCTTTCTGTGTCCAGGTCGGCCCGGGGGGCGCCGGTGCCCGCGCCCTCCATCCGTCCTGTCGGGCCAGCACGCGGCTCGTCATGCACGCATTCTCTGGAGGGCAAGGGAATGTATCTGAGACGGCGGAAGGGTCGCTGCCGGCTCAGGCTGCAAGGAATGCATCAGCTCACCGATCAGGACCGGATGCTGACGCTCGTGCAGCATCATGATCGCGTCGCTCAGGAAGTTCATGTGCAGCAGCTGCTTCCGGGACCGGTCCTCGAGTTTCAGGGCCAACGGCCGGAATAACAGGTTCGCCAGCAACAGGCCGTACAGCGTGCTCATCAGCGCAAAGCCCATCGCCACGCCGATGTACTCCAGTCCGGACTGACCGAGGTCGCCCAGCAGCGCGACCAGGCCCAGCAGGGTGCCGAGCATGCCGAAGGCGGGAGCAAAGGTCGCCATGGTGCGCAGGATGCGGATGTCCTTGCTGGCCTGTTCCTTCTGCTGCCGCATGCGCCACTGCAGCATGCGGCCGAGTTCCTCGCCATTGTGGGGATCCAGTGCCAGCCGTGTGCCACCGCGCAGAAAGGGGTCCCCGATCGCCATGGCCGCTCGCTCGGCACCGCGGACATCGCCGCGCCGATAGCGGTCCGCGACGTGCAGGAAGGTCTTGTGGTCGCCGGAGTCCGCCTCTTCCTGTTCCTTGAACAGGCCCGGCACTCGCCGCAGCAGGTTCAGCACGGGCCGCGGCGAATGCCCAATCACCGAGGCCAGCAAGGTGCCGCCGAGCACCAGGATCAATCCGGGCAGGTTGATACCGGCCAGCCCGAGTTTCACCGCCAGCAGCACCGCGATTGCAATCCCGCCCAGTACCGAAAGTACGAAATAGAGTTTTCCGCGCATGGCGACTCCCGCATGTATCGTCTCCAAGCCGGGACCATGCAGGGTGTGTGCCACCGGCGGGTTTGGCCGCCGAATGCCGGTGTTCGGGGAGCATGCGACCCGAAGGTTGCCGCCGGCGGCAAAGCCGGACGGCAGGATGTTGCCGCCCGGCCTGGTGGATCAGGGGGCCTCAGGCGACCGAAGGCAATCCCGATAGCGCCATCGCGATCTCGCCGTCGTCGTATTCCAGATCCATCAACTTGCCGTCGAGGTAATCGCGGTACGCCTGCATGTCGAAATTGCCGTGGCCGCAGAGATTGAACAGGATCGCGCGGCTCACGCCTTCTTCCTTGCAGCGCAGGGCCTCGTCGATCGCGGCGCGCACCCCGTGGTTGGCCTCGGGCGCAGGGATGATGCCCTCGGCCTTGGCGAACTGCAGCCCCGCCTCGAAGCACTGCACCTGCTGGTAGGCACGCGGATTCACCAGCCCGAGGTCGGTCACCTGCGAAACCAGCGGTGCCATGCCGTGGTAGCGCAGACCGCCCGCGTGGAAACCCGGCGGCACATAGGTCGAGCCCAGCGTGTGCATCTTGACCAGCGGCGTCAGGTGGGCGGTATCGCCGAAGTCGTAGGCGTATCTGCCGCGCGTCAGGGTCGGGCACGCAGAGGGTTCGACGGCGATCAGTTCGATCTTCCGCCCGCCGCGCAGTTGCTCGCCCAGGAACGGGAAGGTGATCCCGGCGAAGTTGCTGCCGCCCCCGGTGGGTGCGATGACCACGTCGGGATAGTCGTCGGCGAGATCGAACTGCTTCAGGGCCTCCAGGCCGATTACGGTCTGGTGCAGCATCACGTGGTTCAGGACACTGCCCAGCGCGTACTTGGTGTCGTCGCGCTGCACCGCGCGTTCCACCGCCTCGCTGATCGCGATGCCCAGGCTGCCGGTACTGTCCGGGTGCTCCGCCAGGACCGCGCGTCCGGCCGTGGTGAGCTCGGAGGGACTGGCGATGCAGGTGGCGCCGAAAGTCTCCATGAACGAGCGTCGGTACGGCTTCTGCTGGAAGCTCACCTTGACCATGAAGACCTCGATCTCCAGGCCGAAGAACGCGCCGGCGATCGACAGGGCGGACCCCCACTGGCCGGCCCCCGTCTCCGTGGTGATGCGCTTGATGCCCTCCTGCTTGTTGTAGAAGGCCTGCGCGATGGCGGTGTTCGGCTTGTGCGAGCCGGCGGGGCTCACGCCCTCGTACTTGTAGTAGATGCGCGCCGGGGTATCGAGCATCTTCTCCAGCCGCCGGGCGCGATAGAGGGGGGATGGGCGCCATTGGCGGTAGATGTCCCGGACTGGACCGGGGATCTCGATCTCGCGTTCCCGGCTGACTTCCTGCTCGATCACGGCCATCGGGAAGATCGGCGCGAGGTCGTCGGGGGTGACCGGCTGGTGGGTGCCGGGATGCAGTACCGGCGGCGGCGGGACGGGCAGGTCCGCCACGATGTTGTACCAGTGCCGCGGGAGGTCGCGTTCGTCGAGGACGTACTTCACGGAGTCGGTCATGGCTTCAGGTTTCTCCTAAGAAAGTCTTTTCTCTCGAGGTCTGGCAGGCACTTTCGTCCCTGACGTCGGCTCATTGCGGATTGCATCCGGGGAACGGCGTAAACACGCGGCTACGGGCGCCGTTTCGGCGCCAAGGGATCTTAGGATAACCCGTTGGCGGCGACAATTGCGTCCCGCCGCCCGGTGCCGGATACTCGTCGCGGCGTCCTCAAACCGGTACTGCCATGTCACTGCGCGCTAACGTTCTGGCTGTCGTTGCCACAACCCTCGTGGTTGCCGCGCCGCTGCCCGCCGGTGCCGGGCCATCCGGTTTTTCGATCACGCCGATGGCGGGCCTGACCTTCCGTTTCTAGATCGGCACGTCTGGATCGGCACGGGCCGTAACGGACCAGGGACGCCGGTATCGGACGACCGATCGCTGGCACCCCTGCCGCTTGCGGGCTGGAAAAAAAGGCCCCGGACAGTGCCGGGGCACGNTGCCTTTCGGGCGGGCAGGANTTCTATGAATATGCCGATAGGAAGCTCGCCCGTTCGGTNAATTGCGGACGCGGACCCTCAAGGAATTCGCGATGAATTGCATGAGGATTCAGCACCTGATTGGCCAGGAATTCCTTCAGGCCGACGAAGTCGGTGGCATCCATCGAAAGGAACTTGATGCCACACCCTGCGTCGTTCTCATAAACAGCCCATCCCTCGATGGTGATCGAGAATGCATTCGTTCCGGCGGTGAACAGATTCAGTGTGCATTGCCGATTGGCACACCCGTTAAGCGCGTGCCTGAACAGGCCGCCGTTCAGGCTGATGTCCCGGGTTTCCGTCGGATGATATTGCATGCCGTCCAGACTCAAGTGTCCCAGAAGTCTTAGCGGCAAGCGCATGTTTTTTCTTTTCTCCATCGCGTTCTCCTCCAAAGTTTATNAATATTGTTACATTCAAACTCCCTTGTANTCAGTGGTTTCGCCGTGTCGGCCTTTGGACGATAACCTCGGTCTTTCACTGGAGTCAATCTCCGGGCAGTCTCGACTTNTGACTATGAGACAGCGGTGAGAGATCGGCTTTTCAGGTCGGTTTGGAGGACCACGGGCTCCCGCGAGCAAGGAGGAGGATATCTACGAGGTGGATATCTACATGGACCCGGAGTGGACAGCCGGGCGTCATGCGGCCAGCGCAAGGCTGGACGAGTGCGGCGCCAGACACGCCGGCGCTGCGTTGGGCCGGTTTGAAACAGAGTGGCTATTCCTGTACCTGCCCGCCTTGCTCCGACGTGTCTGGCTGTGCTCCATCGTTACCGAACTTCCCGCATGGCCCACTAGACTAGAAGCGTTCCTCTGCGCCCAGATAACGCCATTGGCCCGCGGCCAGCTTGCCCATCGACACGCGGCCGATCCGAATGCGCTTGAGGCCCAGCACCGTCAGCCCGATGTCCTCGCAGGATCGCCGGATCTGCCCCGGTTGCAGGCCCTTCACGGCGAAACGCAGCCGATGCTCGCTTTGCCAGCTGACCTTGGCTGGCGGCAGCGCCCGGCCTTCGAGGTACAGTCCGCGCCGGAGCCGTTCGAGCCCGTCCGCCGCCGGTTCTCCGGCCACATCGACGTTGTATTCCTCTTCGATCCGATCGTGGTGTTCAGTCAGCTTGCGCCGCACCCGCCAGTCCTGGGTGAAGGCCACCAGACCCTCCGCCCCGACCTCCAGTGGCAGCGTCGGGGCCAGGCGTTTGAAGTGCCCCTTGAGCATGCGTACGCCGGTGGTGTCCAGGGGGGAACGGGTGGCCGGACTTGGCATTGCGGCCGGATCGGAGGGATCCCGGTCGGCCTCCTGGTGCATGATCAGCGTCACCAAACGCACCGGCTCCAACTTCGCGTCCGGATGCACCTCGATCCTCTGCCCGAGGATCTTGAATTGCGGCTCCTCCACTACGTTGCCATCGACTCGGACCCAGCCGCCGGTGATGTAGAGCTCGGCCTCGCGGCGGGAACAGGAGAGCATCTGGGCCACATGCTTGGCCAGCCGGACTCCTTCCGCACTCACGAGGTCTTGTCGACTGGCGGCGATGCGCCCCTTTGGTCCCCGCGTTTTGGGCGCACGGGCGCGGACCCTCGGCGGGTTTCGGACAGACCCTTGAGGAAGTTCCGCAAGAGCTGGTCGCCGCAGGCACGGTAGTTCTTGCTCCCGGGCTTGCGGAACAGCGCGCTCAGTTCGGGCTTGCTGACCGTCAACCCCGCCGCCCTCAGGATGGCATGCATGTCATCGTCCTGGAGTTCAAAGGCCACGCGCAGTTTCTTCAGCACCAGGTTGTTGGTGACGGGAAGCTCGATCGGCCGCAGCGGCCGATTTTCGTCCGGTCCGCGCAGGTGAAGCACCAGGCCGTTGAGAAAATGGGCCAGGAGTTCGTCACTGCACTCGCGATAGCCCTCTTCATCGTCCTTCTTCAGCAAGGCGCTCACTTCGTCCTTGTCCACCTCGCCACCGGAGAGCCGGATGATCTCGGCGACCCTGGCATCACTCGCATCGAGGCTGAAACGCACGCTGCGCAACACGTCATTATTCAACATCAACCGTCTCTGTCGCCGAATTCATGGGGGAACGGCCTCGTGTCCACTGCGGATGGAGTCGGCCTTCCCGCAGCCGAGAGCGCTCATCGGCGATCCGCAAGGGGCAATGCCGGATGGTTGGTCCTCATCATACCGAATACGAAGCGCCGGCGAGGCGCTGCCTGCAGCGAATGAATACCCCGCCTGTGGCGGCATTGCGCATGGACAAGCACGTGTGCCGGCGACCTTCAACGGCGTCGCCGCCGCGAACGTCCCCGATGCCGAGGGGCCGCGCGGAAGGTCGTGCGGCCGATGGCTTTTACAGTGCCAGGACAATTACGATGAGTCCGTTCCCGGGGGCTGCTCGGCCAGCCGAGGTCATGAGTCATGAGGGCCAACGAAAATTTGCAGCGCGTCTTTTTCGCCCTGTGGCCGGATGACGGTCTGCGGGTACGTCTCGCGGCACTGGCGCGCAGTATGCCTGCCGATGGCCGCCTGGTGCCGCCGGAGCATCTGCATCTGACGCTGGCGTTTCCCGGCACGGTCGCCTCGGAGGTGGTGGCCGGGTTGATCGGCCGGGCTGCCGCAATCCGGGGAGCACCGATACACCTGCGACTCGATCACTTCGGCCATTTTCCCAGGGCCCCGCGTGGCTTGGCTGGGGGCCAAGAAGACACCCCCCGAACTCGAGGCCCTGGCCGGGTCGCTGCAGAAGGTCTGCCGGGACAGCGGTGTGCGGATGGACGACCGGCCGTTCCGGCCTCATGTCACGCTGCGCCGCTTCGTGACCCGCTTCGAGGCCGTCCCCATCGAGCCACTGGATTGGTGGGCGGACCGGATGGTCCTGATCGAGTCCGGCCATGGGGGGCACCCGGGCCCGTACCGCGTGCTGCGCAGCTGGGCTCTGGAGGGCCCATCGATCACCGGCCCGGGGTCGGCGTGAAGGCCTCCGGGCGGATCAGCCGAAGAGGCGCCAGCCAAGCCAGGTGAGGGAAAAACCGGTCAGGAAGATCAGGCCGGCCCAGGACAGGGCGCGCAACGCGGGTCCGGGGCGCGCGGCCTCGGGCATGTGCGCGTCCGTTACCACCCGGAAGGTGATCCAGGCGAGCACCGGGGCCGAGAGGAAGGAGATGGTGGTGGCCAGGTCGATCAACTGGGTGAAGCGGGCCCCGGCCAGGACGAGGATCAGCACCGCGCCCGTGATCACGCCGACCAGCGCAATCAGGTAGCTGCGCGGGTCATGCGGGCGCTTGGCGCGGGGGTCCTCGGCCCCGAATCGGGCCGCGGCGAGCAGCGCCGACAACACGCGAGGGTAGGCGTCGGTGACCGCCAGTGTGGTGCTGAACATCACGCTCAGGGCGGCGACGGCGATCAACGGTCGACTCCACTCGCCCAGGGTGGTGGCATACAGGCTCACCAACTGCCCCGAGAATCCGACCGCCGAGTCCGAGAAACCGAGCCCGCTGGCATGCATCAACACCGCACCCAGCAGCAGAAATGCTGCAGCCAGCAGGGTCGCGCCGATGTACCCGATGCGGAAGTCGATGACCGCATGGCGCACGCTCGGCGGTTGCCCGGTTTCCCGCGCGCGTTCCTGTGTCCACAGGGAGTGCCATACGGCAACATCGAGCGGGATCGGCATCCAGCCCAGCAGCGCCAGCAGGAACGCGAATCCGGCCGCAGTCCAGAGGCGGGAGGCCTGGTCGATCCCCGATAGCCCCGACCAGTCGGGCTGGCCACCGAGCGCCAGCGCCACTGCGGCGATCGTGGAAACCGCCAGGGCTGCCATGATCATCTTCATCGCCAGGTCCAGCCCACGGTAGTTGCCGACGGCCAGCAGCAGCATGCAGGCCAGCAGGATGCCGGCGGAGATCGTGGCGGGTGAGGCGTCCAGGCGGAACACCAGCCCGGCCAGCC
>SL_3KL_010_SEDDRAFT_10002818_pt1 | contig 15821 bp, 11 predicted proteins | sample SodLakKL_010_SED_2_FD_10381 | JGI IMG/M metagenome (IMG submission 10381) | reverse complement strand
ATACCAACGAAGATGTACAGCAGGCGATCCATCGAATTCATCCGTTCGAAAAAACAAAAAAGGTTACCCAACTGCTGCGGAAACACGGCATAACAGACATCAACTTCGACCTGATTTACGGACTGCCCAAACAGACCATCGAGACGTTTAACAAAACCATAGATGATGTGGTGAGCCTCAACCCCGACCGGTTTGCCGTCTACAGCTATGCACATCTCCCCTCATTGATGCCGGCTCAAAAATTATTGAACGAGGATGAGTTTCCATCCACCGATGAAAAGCTGCGCATGATGATAACCGCCACTGAACGATTTCCGGAGTTGGGATATCGTTTTATCGGGATGGATCACTTTGCCAAAGAGGATGATGAATTGGCCAAGGCACTCGATGACGGTACACTTCAGCGTAATTTCCAGGGGTACAGCACGCATGCTGAGCTCGAGATGATCGCTCTGGGTATGTCGGGAATCTCGCAGGGGAGCGATCTCTATTATCAAAACGAGAAAGACCTTGCTCGTTATTACGAAAGCCTCGATAACGGCAAACTGCCCGTTAAAAAAGTACTCCCCCTCAACCATATGGATAAAATCCGGCGGGATGTCATTATGCAGATCATGTGCAGGGCTACAATCAATTACGATGAGTTTGCACGGAAAACGGGGCTTAATTTCAAAGATACATTCATCGATGAGTTGGAAAAGCTACAGCCGATGGAAGCCGACGGATTGTTACTCCTGTTGGATAACAAGTTAAAAATCACCGATAAGGGCAGATTTTTTGTGCGAAATATCGCCATGGTATTTGATGAGTATCTGAAAACTAAAACCCACAGAAATACCTACTCCAAAACGGTATAATTCGGGACATTTCTGCTTATACGGATGCTGTAACCTTTTGTGCTAATATCTCTTCAGATTCTGCAACTTTTCGAATCACATCAATCGCGCTATCGGGAACTACCGAAATAGAGTCAATGCCGCATTGAATCAGAAACTTTGCATAATCGGTATTATCGCTCGGAGCTTGTCCACAGAATCCAATTTTTATTCCCGCTCGATGAGCCCGCTCAATTACCTCTCGGATGGCTGTTTTTACAGCTAAATCGGATTCATCAAAAAGGTGCGCCATCTTTCCAGAATCGCGATCCACGCCCAAAATCAGCTGGGTCAGATCGTTGGACCCGATTGAAAACCCATCAAAATATTTTGCAAACTGTTCAGCCAAAATATAGTTCGACGGAATTTCGCACATCATATAAATCTGCAGTCCATTTTCACCTCTCTTCAACCCATTGACAGCCAAAACGCTTAACACATTCTCCGCTTCTGAAATTGTTCGACAAAATGGAATCATTACGATAACATTATCCAGCCCGATCTCTTCTCGAACTTTTTTTAATGCGCGGCATTCCAGCTCAAACCCTTCCTGATACCCCTCATCGTAATAGCGCGAAGCTCCTCGCCAGCCCAGCATTGGGTTTTCCTCATGCGGCTCAAACTGCTTACCACCAATCAACCCCGCATATTCGTTGGTTTTAAAATCACTGGTGCGCACAATCACCGGATGGGGATATTGAGAAGCCGCAATTTTTGAAATTCCGCTGGCTAACTTATCCACAAAAAACATTTTAAGATCAGAATACCCCTCCGACGCTTTTCTCATTTTCCGGAACTCATCTTCATCTTTAATCCGCTCAGGATGTACCAACGCCATGGGATGAACCCGGATGTGGTTACTGATTATAAATTCCATTCTTGCCAGTCCTACTCCGCGCACCGGCATTTTCCACCATTTAAAAGCAGATTCCGGAGAAGCCAGGTTTAGCATAACGTTGGTTTTTGGTTCAGGTATATCGCCAAGATCAATTTCATCAACCGTAAATTTCAGTTTTCCTTCGTACACCATACCCTCATCTCCCTCGGCGCTCGATAGGGTAACTTCCTGTCCATCTTTAAGTAACATGGTGGCATTTTCAGTACCTACTACAGCTGGTATACCCAGCTCTCGACTGACAATAGCTGCATGACATGTCCGCCCACCAAAGTTGGTGATAATTCCTGCCGCATTTTTAAGCGCCGGAACCCAATCGGGCTCGGTCATTTCGGTTACCAGCACTGTAGATGAATCAATTCCTGTTAGATCAGTGGTATCATGCACAATTTTTACGGTTCCGCTTACAATTGAGCTTCCAACACTCAATCCTTTTATTAAAATTTTGCCGGGTTTCTCAGTCAGTGAATAGGTTTTAAAAAGACCTTTGTTATCCCCGGAATGCACGGTTTCGGGCCGGGCCTGAACGATAAAAAGTTTTCCTGTTTCATCATCTTTCACCCACTCTATATCCATCGCTTTTCCGTAGTGCTCTTCGATTATCACTCCCCACTCCGCTAGTTCAAGAACTTCATCATCATTCAGCACCAGCGATTGTCTTTCAGCCAAACTTGTGGGAATATTTTGAGTACTTGTACCACCATTCTGCGTGTACACCATTTTTACTTCTTTAGACCCCAATATCCTTTCCAGTATGGGCCGACATCCGGCTTCTCTCAGCTTTTTCTTAAACACACAAAATTGATCGGGATTTACCGTGCCTTTTACAATATTTTCGCCCAGCCCCCATGAGCCGTTAATAATGATCGCGTCGGGAAATCCGGTTTCCGTATCTACCGTAAACATCACTCCCGAACAACTTTTATCAGCGCGCACCATTTTTTGCACGCCCACTGACAGGGCAACTTTCATATGATCAAATCCCATCTCTTCTCTGTACGAAATTGCCCGATTGGTGAACAGGGATGCAAAACAGTTTTTACAAGCCTCAAGCAGCTCATCCACACCCTTTACATTCAGATAGGTCTCCTGCTGTCCTGCAAAACTTGCGTTCGGCAGATCTTCGGCCGTGGCACTACTTCTCACGGCTACATCAGCAAAATATTCTGCTCCGCTTTTATCATCCGGGGCATACAACTTGCTGAACTCTGCGTACTGATCTCGGATTTCATCGGCCAGCAGATCCGGGAACCTGCTCTTTTTAAAAAGTTGCCGAATAGCGCGCCCGGCTTTGTCCAGATCTATTTTTCCTTTGTCGTACTCTTGCAGATACGAATGAATTTTCTCCTTCAGATCGTTAAAATTGACGAAAAACCAATAAGCATTTGATGTAATAACAAATCCATTTGGCACACGCACTCCCTTTACCGACAGGTGTTTTATCATCTCCCCCAAAGAGGCGTTTTTACCACCCACTTTTGCAATATCAGTAATTGTTGTTTCTGAAAATGGTATAACGTTTGCAGGATTTTTGGCTTTCATGATGAAAAGGGGTTTAAATGTTGGGAAATAATTCTCGAAACAGTAACCATTCTTAACTGCAGAAGTGGTATGTGTGAATAAAATTAAAAACGGGATGCAACCTTCGCCGTAGAATACAACGACCGGTAGATCCCGTTTCTAAGAAAGACGCCTAATTTACTTTTATCGTTTTTGGTTTTACGACTTCGGCTTTAGGTATAACAAGCTTCAACACTCCATCTTTAAATGATGCATGAATCTTATCTTCTTTAACAGTTTCAGCAAGTGTAAAAGATCTGTAAAAGCTGCCTTCATACCGCTCTCGCCTTATAAAGTCATCATCCTCTTCCTTCTCTTCTAATTTGCGATCACCGGTAATAGTTATACGCTTATCCTGATAATTAATCTTTATCGCGTCTTTTTCCATCCCCGGTATATCCATCAAGATGGTATACTCATTTTCATTTTCCGAAATATCTGAACTTGGTGTCCAGCCTCGCAATTCTTTTCCCCCCATGTCACGGGTCCATGAAAATGGTATCAGATCTTCAAAAAACAGATCCATATCACGTCGAAGCGTGTCCATTGAACCTGAGTTTCCTCTTCTTTTTGTTAGTTTCATATGCTTTCCCTCTAATAATTTATAATTGATATTATTTCCACTCATAAAATGAGTACAGTTTAAATAACGGAAAATTTAATACTTCGCTGTAAGGTTCTCTTAATCATAACTTGTAATCTATTCAAGATGGCAACTCCCTGTGATTTCCCCACACTGCCGATAAAGGCAAGCTGCGTCGACTATTTGGAGATTATGGTGCTAAAAACAAGGGGGAGTCGGTATTCTCGATCATGTAGTGAGTTGTAGATCCAAAAGTGGCTCTTTTCACCGCTGAAACCGAATGTGCCCCCAACAGCACCAGGTCGGGCTTTTTCTCCAGCTGCAAATCTAAAATCCGCTGACCGGTTGATCCTTTTTCAAGCACCGTTTTAAATATATAATCGAAATTATGCGCCTTCAGATAATCTTCAGCCATTTTTAATATGTTCGACGATTTGTCGATTGCGTCAATCGAATTTCCGGTGGCAATATTAACCAGTTCAATATCAATCCCTTTTCCATACGGTAAGAGATGCACGAATCCTTTTAACGTACGAATGGAGGCGTTGCTCCCATCAAAAGCAACCATGATGCTTTCAACTTCGCGGTACTCATCGGTTACAACAAGTGTGGGAGTTATCCCTTTTTTTACCACCTTAGCCAAGGTTTTTGTATCCTTTTCGGGCTCGCTGTAGAAAAACCTTGAATCACGACCCAGCACCAGCAGATCGTAATATTTCATCTCTTCGACGATCATCTCTGCGGACGCTCCACGCCGTTTAATATCCCGATGGCGAACGCCTGCTTTTTCCACCTCTTTTTTAAACGTCTCCAACAACATTTCAGCGATCTGCTTGGTCCCTTCTGCCATCTCAGCCCAAACTTCGCGGCCGGTAACTTCTGATCCATAGCCGGTTACCCCAATTACTTTGTTGATATTGCTTACATCTACAACGGCAAGCCCGGCCAGTTCTGCATTAAAACGCTTGGCCAATCGTATGGCGTAATGAATGGCGACCGGTGTATCCTCATCCGGATCTAACGCAACTAATATTCTTTTAATCATTATGCTCTCCTTTATAGTTTTCTCTTTAACAGAGTATTTTATCGAATCTTTATCATTTAAATAAATTACTGCAGCAGCCGAGGTCTACATTTCCATTTCATTATCAAATTGCAGTGGGCGATATTTATCCCATACTTTTTGTATTCCTTTCGGCATTGAGCCTCGAATGTCATCCATTTCACCGGGGGATGTTTTTTTGTACAGTAGTTCTAAAACAACTCGAAATGCCTCTTCGGGATATCCAAAACCACCGGGACCGACTTCTTTTTTTATTTTTCGAATAAACTCGTTTGCATTCATCTTATCGGGCTTTCCGGTTGGTTTATACCCCTCAAAAAATATCCCACGTATCAAAACCGGAAGTTGTGCAGAAAAATGGAATACTTCCTCGATGGTTGTGCGATCGCGAATGGTATGCAACACAGCCTTCAGGCATCCATACGCCCAGTCTGTTCTTCCGGGGTGATCTATATTTTCTGCTATTTCAAGCAGCCAGGAATTTGCTTCATTACAATGTTTCTCGAAATTTACTTTTACACTCATGGCCGATCTCCCTTAAAAAAAGTTTAATGATTTTTTAAAATACTCCAACACTTATAACACTGTTATTTTCACGCGTAGAATTATTGATGTAAAGTGAACATATTCTGCCCCATCTCGGTCATCCTTCCTCAACTAACCGTGTAAGAAATAAGAGCAAGCTTCTGTACAATTTGCGGAATTGGTCATCCGGCATTGCAAAACTCTTAACTGTACAGAAAGACCGGCCTCGCGACTTTTAAACAACGTTACACCTCAAATTTATATAAAGAGTATCCAGAATGATGTACATCAAACCGGATGTACTTTGCCTATTTTATAATGGAATTAAAAAACCCGGAGAGCTTATGGAAACAGGGAATCAGCAATTGAAGTTTAAATTGGATATCACCAAAGAGGCGTTGCAGTATTATAAATTGCAGGAACAATGGGAAAATGAGGGGGGAGCCACCTTTAATCAAGCCGTAGAAACATATCTGCCGGAAAGCCTGCACTACTTAAAACCCGGAGACTGTTTTCGGGTGTTGGATAGCCGTATTGAGTTGATAAATGAAGAAGTCTTCTACATCGTGGACGTTGCAAAATATTCCGAATCAAAGGTTTTTACGTAACCGACTGCAAGAATTTTTTTGGAGATAAGCGGAAAGTTCTCGGATTTCTTACAAAACAGACATCACATCCCTTACATCAGTTAACCGAACAAATTTTTATACTGAACCAGAGAGTTGTTCTATTGACATATTGAAACTGCCGGACCAATTAACGCAAGGAAAATAAGAGCACAGTTCAAGCCGATACCACGGTAATGGTTAGAATAAATCAGAAAAAAGTCCGCTGATTTGCCATCGCTTTTTTAAACAAGAATGCATGGTTGTGCTCCGGTTCAATTTTCAACACAAGAGCAAGTAACGGAAGTCAGCACGCAGGGGTGCTTTGAATCCATTCAAGGCTGAGATTTATACCCTTTGAACTTGATGCTTGGTAATGCAAGCCGAAAGAAAACGGCTGACTTCTGTGTATTAATTGAGAGAGAAGGGTAGCCTGATAAACTGTAGATTATCAGGCTATTTTTTTGAGATCGTTGGATGTACAATTAAGTTCCGGCAGATAAAACTCAGAACCAACTTCTACAGCTGTGAAGAAAAAAGAGCCTCGCCAAGTGCACGTTCAAGGAAACCAACTCACCTGTCCCGTTTGTGACAATACAAATTTTTGGGAACGACGAACACTGTTAAACACACCCGGTGTTACATTTTTTGGGTTTGACTGGCTGAACAAAACCGCTAAAAACTACATTTGTGACAACTGTAACTACATGTACTGGTTTTTCGAAGATTAAAGTTATTGAAATAAAAATACCTGAGGCTGTTCAAAAAGGTCGTCATCACGCACTCGATGCGTGATCCCCTACCGTTGATATTGGCAGGAGATACCGGATCGGGGTCCGGCATGACAAACTTGTAAAGAAAGTCTCTGTTTAACGCCTTTTTGAACAGCCTCAGGATTGAAAACAAAACTGATATTGATCAGATCAATTCTTCAAGTCAATATCGAGCGTAATGTTGGCAGCGGCCAACACTTTTGAGACCGGGCATCCTTCTTTGGCACCGTTGGCAATCTCCATAAATGTATCCTTATCTATTCCCGGAACATGTGCCTCAGAAATAAGATTAATCGTCGTAATTTCCGGGCCATCATCCTTCATTTCCAAAACAACTTCTGCTTTGGTTTTCACCGATTTCGGCTCATGTCCTGCACTTGCAAGCTCGTTAGAAAGCGCCATTGAATAACATCCGGCATGTGCTGCGCCAATTAACTCTTCCGGATTGGTTGTATCCCCGGTTTCAAACCTTGATGCAGCATTATAGTCCGCTTCAAACGTCCCGCTTTCTACACTAACCGTTCCACTTCCATTTTTTAAATCTCCTTTCCATTCGGCATTTCCTGATCTTGTTGGCATAGTCTTTCTGTTTTTGGTTTATGTTTGTAATTCATTCTTATCAATACATTTAAACCAATTTACGTTCAAATGATCCATAAAAAAATGTTACCAATTCATAACACATTCTATATCCAAACGCTGTACGTTCAAAACACAACAACTATTTAATCAAATCAATACACTATGGAACATTCATTAAACAGAATTCAGAAAAAGTGGATTGATGAAAACCCTTATAATTTTTCAGAATTAAGCGCCCTATTCCTGAACTGTACACTTAAAAAATCTCCGGAACTCTCGCATACCGAGCAGCTGATAAAATTATCACAGAAAATTATGGAGGCTGTTGGAGTTGAAACCGAAATGATCAGGCCGGTAGATCATGATATTGCCCCGGGTGTTTATCCCGATATGACCCAACACGGGTGGAGTAGCGATGAGTGGCCCGAAATCCAAAAAAAGGTAATGGCGGCTGATATATTAATTATGGGAACTCCAATCTGGCTGGGTGAAAAATCATCTATTGCCACATTGGTTATTGAGCGCCTTTACAGCTTTTCGGGAGAAACCAACAAGCAGGGACAATACTCCTACTACGGTAAAGCCGGTGGATGTGTAGTTACGGGAAATGAGGATGGTATAAAACACTGCTCCATGAGCATTCTATATGGGCTTCAACATATTGGTTACACGATTCCACCCCAGGCAGATGCCGGATGGATTGGTGAAGCCGGCCCCGGAAAATCGTATGCCGATGAAGGATCAGGTGGTCCTGAAAATGATTTTACAAATCGGAATACCACATTTATGACATGGAATCTGCTCCATACTGCAAAAATGCTGGCCGATAATAACGGTCTTCCGGCTCACGGTAATCAGCGTTCTCTTTGGGAATGATGAATTAGCCGATTCAAATTACTCGTTAATCCATCTCAGGTTTACACCAGTTCAAAATAGTGGACGCTAAAATAGTTACGGGAATCGGTCCAGGTTTTTAACCTCTTGAAGTAATCCCCCGCAAGCTCTTCGAATTCATCAATTTTATACTTGTGGGAGTTTTCGGTGTGAATTGTTTCTCCCTTCTCAAACCAAAATTTTTTCCCGGCAACCATCACCGATTGCTCTTCCATGCTCTCCAGGTGCATTTCAATACGGCCTTCTTCACGATTATAAAAAGCCGCATGTTTAAACCGATCGATGTTAAAATTGGCATTAAGCTCCCTGTTTAGTCGCACCAACAGATTTTTATTGAATTTGGCTGTTACTCCTTCACTATCGTTGTACGCTTTCTCCAACACTTCAGGATCTTTCTTCAGATCTACACCAATTAATAATCCATCACCTGCAGATAAATTCCCTCCAATACTGTTTAGAAATTTACGAGCTCTCCTTTTGGTAAAATTTCCTATGGTTGAACCGGGGTAGTAAACCACCTTTTTAGCTATTTGATCATTTTCCGGCAGATCAAATTCAGAGGTATAATCAGCCACCACAGGGCGAATATCGTGATTTGGGAATTCCGAACGGAGATCTGTGACAACCTCATTTAAAAACTCCTCCGATATATCCACGGGAACATACATCGCCAAATTTTGGCACCGCTTAAGCAGCAACTTTGTTTTCATGCTGCTGCCACTTCCCAGCTCAATCAGCTGTACGTCGGCACCCAGAGCATCAGCAATCTCATCGAGGTTGTTCTGCATAATTTCAACCTCACAATCTGTCGGGTAATAATCATCCAGCTCGCATATCTGCTCGAACAGCTCCGACCCCCGTTCATCATAAAAATATTTGCTGGAGATCTCTTTCTGTGTTTTCGACAATCCATGCAACACATCCCGTCTCAAGTCTGATGCCTTATCCTTTACACTGATCTCTTTCATATTAACACGAACTCATTTCAGGTTTATATTTTAGCGCGAAGACATCATCTTAAAAAATCCAACTTTACATTTTGAAAGTAGCAAAAGCATTTTGTCAGTTAACCAATAGTAGCTGCTATCTCGCCAGCCGGATACCGGTAAACTGCCAGCTGTATTTAGTATGAAAAAAATTTCGATAGGTTTTTCTAAAGTGGTTTTTTGAAGTTGCACACGATCCGCCCCGCAACACATACTGGTTACACATAAATTTCCCATTATATTCGCCCAGTGCGCCGGGAAATGTTTCGTAGCCGGGATACGCCGCATAAGAACTGCGGGTCCACTGCCAAACTTCGCCAAACATCTGTTTCAATCCCGATTCGGAAGGATCAGCTCCCACAGGATGAAAGTTCCGGGAATCCACAAAACTCCCACCTACATTAAGTGGCTCAGCGGCGAGCTCCCACTCAAATTCGGTAGGTAATCGGCAGCCGGCCCAACGTGCATAGGCATCGGCCTCATAATAATTTACGTGGGCAACCGGTTCATTCTGGTCAACAGGTTCAAGACCATTCAGTGTAAATTGGTGCCACGCCCCGGATTTTTTCTGCCAATAAAGTGGACTATCCCAACCGTTCTCCACAACTCGGGCATAGCCTTCATCAAGCCAAAATTTCGGATCTTCATAACCACCCGCCTCTATAAATTCCAAAAATTCTCCATTGGTTATTAAGCGGTCGGCAAGCTCAAAATTGTGGATATAGGTTTTATGGCGCGGAAATTCATTATCGTAACCAAACTCCCCGCCCGGATGACCTATTTCGTACACACCCTCACTAAAACTGTGCCATTGAATTTCCTGTTGCGGCAACGATTTCGGACGTTTTCGATCAACATACACCGGGTTGAGCGGATTTTGCGAGAACATAATTTTCAAGTCCGTTAAAAGCAGCTCTTGATGTTGCTGCTCATGGTTCAGCCCAACCTCAATTACATCGCTCCACTCTTGGAACTCTACGTCGCTGCAATTTTCTAAAAATTCATCCACGTGACGGTTCACATGTTTTCTGTACTCAAGTACCTCATCCACAGTGGGGCGTGATAGGTTTCCGCGTTTATTTCGGCAGTGTGGTTCGCCGGTTTGCAGATAGTATGAATTAAAAAGATACCCGTACTGCGGATGCTTTGTTTGATAATCCGCTTTTGCCTTTTCAAGAAAAAAGGCCTCGAAAAACCAGCTGGTGTGAGCTAAATGCCACTTCGCAGGACTGGCATGTTCCACAATCTGTATGATGTAATCCTCCTTTTCCAAAGGCTCCACCAACTCCATTGTAAAAGATCTCACTTCACGAAATCTTTGCAACATCCCTTCTCTCTTATCAATAGATGTTGAAATACCGTTCTCTCTGGTTTTCATTGCCATAATATTTTGTGTTTGATTCTTGTAACCTGACCACTATAATAAACGAATCTTTTGATCCGTAGTTCACTCTAAAGTTTTCACATTTTGATAAAATCTCTAATTTTTAGCCTATTTATAGTCCTGCTCCCATCAGCAGACCTTTACTCCCAGGAATTAATCAGCTGGCAGGATCTGCTAAATACCGAAACAACCCGGGATTTTGAACGAGTTCAAGTAGGTGCTGACTCTCTGCAATTTGCTGACCTTTGGCTGCCGGATGGAGAAGCCCCACATCCTGTAGCCATTGTTATACATGGTGGATGTTGGCAAAGTATGTATCCCGGAGTAGCGCTTACCAATCCCATGGCTGAAGAACTTGCCGAAAATGGATTTGCCGTTTGGAATATTGAATATCGGCGATTGGGGCATGATGGTGGCGGGTATCCCGGCACGTTTTTAGACGTGGCCAACGCAGCAGACCATCTCCAAAATATTGCCGCAGACTACGATCTCGATCTCGAGCGGGTCATTGCAGCCGGTCACTCTGCAGGTGGTCACCTGGCAACCTGGCTAGCTGCCCGTGAAAACATCTCACCGGAAAGCCCGCTCTATGCTGAACAACCGCTTAAAATAGATCGTGTTATCTCTCTTGCCGGAATTAATGATCTCGAAAATTATGCCGATTACGGAGCTTCTCCGTGCGGTCATCAAACCGTAAAACAGTTGGTAAATATTGAAAATCGGCCTAACCCTTTTGCCGACACCTCTCCATCTGAGTTACTTCCATTCCATGCTGAACATATCGAAATCGTTGCGGCTTTCGATGCACCCGTTCCACCATTTTTAGGGCGAAATTTTGTTAAACAAGCCGACGAAAAAGGTGCACAGACAGAACTGATCCTCCAACCGGAAGCCGGCCATTACGAAATGACGGCTCCCGGAACAGATGAGTGGCAACAAGTGCTGAGTATATTTCTCAGAGATCTTTAAAAAATTTCAAAATCTATTTTTATATCAATTTCACAGTCCGTAAATTTCCAAAACTTTAAAAATGGCCAACTGGTGCAGAACCAATTATACAGATCCACATATCAGAATTTCTTCTCTCAATCCGACACGGTTTCCGTCGTCGGATTTTTTTTGGCCGTTATTTTTGTCACTTCTAAACTCAGATCTCAATTTTACCGATGAAATCTCCCCAGCAAACTCCATGTTATCTTGCTCTGTCTGATGGAACCGTTGTCCGCGGACGAGCCATAGGAAAAATTGGCACCACCGGTGGCGAACTCTGCTTTAATACAAGCATGACCGGCTACCAGGAAATTTTTACCGATCCCAGCTACTACGGTCAGCTTATGATGATGACCTATCCGCACATCGGCAACTACGGCACGATGGACCGCGATGACGAAGCCCGCACCGTAATGATCGCCGGACTGATTGTCCGCGCATTCTCCGAGGAGTACAGCAACCCCATTGCCGACGGCAGCCTGCAGGAATATCTCGAACGTAACAATGTAGTCGGCATTACCGGGGTAGACACACGCCGCCTTGTAAAACACATTCGTACCCAAGGGGTGATGAACGCTGTCATCAGTTCTGAGATCCACGATGAAGAAGAGCTTGTTAAAAAAGCCAAGGAGTGGGACTCCATGGTTGGCCTCGAACTCGCAACAAAAGTGACGCGCAAAGAAGCGCAAACCGTGCCGGCTGACGGGCCGTATAAAATCGCTGCCTTCGATTACGGCATCAAACAGAGCATTATTGATAATTTCTCAAAACGGGGTTGTACACTTCGGGTATTTCCCGCCGAGGCAAACATAGAAGACGTTAAAGCGTGGGACGCCGATGGATATTTTTTTAGCAACGGACCCGGCGATCCAAATGCATCAGCTGAATATGCTCTGCCCGTTGTAGAGTACGCCAAGTCACAGAAAAAACCGATGTTTGGAATATGCCTGGGACATCAGCTTATGGCTATGTCGGAAGGAATTTCCATTCGCAAAATGTTTGTGGGGCACCGCGGAGCCAATCAACCCGTAAAAAATATAGAGACCGGGCTGGTAGAAATTACCACCCAAAATCACGGTTTTGCCGTAGACGAAAAATCTATTGATGAGAAAGTAGTGGATGTCACCCACATCAACCTGAATGATAAATCGATCGAAGGGCTGAAATTTAAAAACTTCCCGGGAATGTCGGTCCAGTATCACCCTGAAGCGTCACCCGGCCCGCACGATTCACAGTATCTGTTTGACCAGTTTGTAGAGATGGTAAAGCAGGGTGCCGGGGACAAGGCACAGGAAGCAGGTAATATAAATTAAGGTGTAAGTGTGACAAGAAATTGGTTAAATAATGAAGTTATCCCTAAAAGGCGTCATCCCGCACTTGATGCGGGATCTCCTAACCAAAATAAAGGCAGGAGATGCCGGATCGGAGTCCGGCATGACGGAATTCATGATGAATACCCTACTTATACGCCTTTTTTGGACAGCTTCATCAATAAGCCTTTAAATACGGTTTTATTTCTATGATATATCCCTTCAATGGGGAACAGTTCAACGAGCAACCATAAATTTTAAAAACTCCCAAAAAATGCCACGTCGCGAAGATATCAGCAAAATTTTAATTATCGGCTCCGGCCCTATTGTTATTGGCCAGGCTTGTGAATTTGATTACTCGGGAACCCAAGCATGCCGCTCTTTAAAAGAAGAAGGCTACGAAGTGGTTTTGATCAACTCGAATCCCGCCACCATCATGACCGACCCGATGATGGCCGATCAGATTTATCTGAAACCTCTCACCCCTGCATCCATCAAAGAGATTGTGGAAAAAGAGAAGCCGGATGCGGTACTTCCCACCATGGGCGGACAAACGGCATTAAACCTGACCCGGGATCTTCAAAACGAAAACTTCTGGACAGAGAACGATATTAAAATCATCGGTGTCAACATGGATGCCGTTGAGATTACAGAGGATCGTAATCGTTTTAAAGATCTGATGGATGAAATCGGGATCGATCAGTGTGAAAGCAAAATCGCCAACTCCCTGCTCGATGCCAAGGAAATTGTAGAAGAGCTGGGCGGCCTGCCCGTGGTAATTCGTCCATCATTTACATTGGGCGGTTCCGGCGGCGGCATTATCTGGAATAAGGATGAATTTGAGAGAAAAATTTTGCGCGGGCTAGAACTCAGCCCGGTTCATCAGGTGCTGCTCGACGAAAGTATATTTGGGTGGAAAGAGTACGAACTGGAGCTTCTTCGCGACAAGAATGATAATGTGGTCATTATCTGTACGATTGAGAACTTCGATCCGGTTGGCGTTCACACGGGGGATTCAGTTACCGTTGCTCCCAGCCAAACGCTTACCGACAAGCAGTATCAAACCATGAGGGATGCCGCCATCAAAATGATGCGCTCCATCGGCGATTTTGCAGGAGGTTGTAATGTTCAGTTTGCCATGGAACCGGGAACCGACCGACTGGTTGCCATCGAAATCAACCCGCGGGTAAGCCGTTCCTCGGCGCTTGCATCGAAAGCCACCGGCTACCCCATTGCTAAAATTGCAACAAAACTGGCTGTCGGGTATTCGCTTGATGAACTCCCCAACCCCATTACGGAAGTATCATCCGCATGCTTTGAGCCTTCGATAGATTATGTTGTTGTAAAGGTACCACGGTTCAATTTTGATAAATTTTCCGAGGTTGATGAAGAACTCACTACGCAGATGAAAGCGGTCGGTGAGGTGATGTCGATCGGGCGAAACTTCCCCGAAGCGCTGAATAAAGCGTGGCAATCGCTCGAAATCGGCCGGTCCGGACTTGGAGCGGACGGTTACGCAGATCCGGACAAAAAAGAGATCCGCGAGCGGTTGTTAAAACCGTACTGGGACCGTTCCCTGCAGATTCGAAATGCCTTTAAAATGGGAGCCTCCGTAGAAGAGATTGGCGACATCACCAAAGTAGACCCCTGGTTTTTGCAGCAGATTCGGTATATGGTCAGCCTCGAAAATCGGGTGGAAGGCGAAACCATAGACTCTCTGTCGCGAGATGATCTTTATGAACTCAAACAAGCCGGCTTTTCGGATGTGCAGATTGCTTGGCTTTTAAGCAAAAGCGGAGCGCCGGTTACGGAAGAGCAGGTGCGGAAAAAACGCCACTCGCTGGATATGAAACCGAGCTTTAAAATGGTGGATACCTGCGCGGCAGAATTTCCCGCCAAAACACCGTACTACTACTCCACATACGAGTCGGAAAATGAAAGTGAAGTAACCGACCGCAAAAAAGTGATGATTCTCGGAAGCGGCCCAAACCGCATCGGCCAGGGAATCGAATTTGATTACTCCTGTGTGCACGCCGTAAAAGCCGTACAGGAGATGGGTTACGAAGCCATCATGGTAAACTGCAACCCTGAAACGGTATCCACCGATTTCGACATCGCCGACAAACTCTATTTTGAGCCTGTCTTCTGGGAGCGTGTACTCGATATTTACGAGCACGAACAGCCGGAAGGCGTAATCCTTCAAGTTGGCGGACAAACAGCCCTGAAGCTCGGTAAGCGATTTGTGAAAGAGGGAATCCATATTTTCGGCACCGAATTTGAGATGATCGATTTTGCCGAAGACAGGGGTGAATTTTCCAAGTTTTTGAAAAGGCTTGATATCCCGTTCCCCGAATACGGAATGGCACGAAAAGCCGATGCTGCCCTCGAAATTGCGGCACGAATTGGATACCCTGTACTGATCCGTCCGAGTTATGTACTTGGTGGTCAAGGGATGCGTATTGCCGTAAAAGAGGATGAACTTCGAGGATACGTACACCGGATTCTTGAAACTCATCCCGAAAATGACTTCCTGATTGATAAATATCTCGACAAAGCCGTGGAGGTGGATGTCGACTCTATTTATGATGGAGATCAACTTCACATCTCCGGAATTATGCAGCACATCGAGCCGGCCGGTGTTCACTCGGGTGACTCCACCGCCGTGATACCCACCTACTCACTGAGTGACGAAGTTCTCGACACCATCAAAAAATACCAGGAAATCATCGCACGGGAGATGAATATCGTTGGATTTCTGAATGTTCAGTATGCCGTGAAAGATGAAAAGGTGTACGT
>SL_3KL_010_SEDDRAFT_10002817_pt1 | contig 15822 bp, 9 predicted proteins | sample SodLakKL_010_SED_2_FD_10381 | JGI IMG/M metagenome (IMG submission 10381) | reverse complement strand
TCCTTCTGAACGAACCAAGAACAAGCTTAAACCAAGGTATATCATGCTTGCCAACGATTTTCAGCAACTGGGCAAGCGTCATTTTAACAATGATGAGCATGAAAAAGCCCTGAGGGCTTTTGAGTATGCCCTGGTTATTATTGAAAAGCCATTTATGGAAATGGATCCCGATACCAACCTGATCTACAATGCCGGTTTGGCAGCATATGGCAGCGAAGACTGGAAGAAAACCATTACTTATCTGAGTATGCTTCAGGACTACAACTATTCACCCAATGTGGCGCATTTGCTTTACCATGCAAGGCTTGAAAAAGGTGATGACACAGCTGCAAAGATGAAACTACAAAAAGGTATTCGTAAGTATGATGAAAAGGAAGCCCTTGTTTTGCTCCTGGCAGATTTCTATGTGCAGAAACAGCAGACTGACAGTGCGTTACTGGTCCTGGATAGTGCCATTGCTCATGATCCGGCCAATGCCTCCTATCATTATACCAAAGGCCTGATAAAACAACAGCAAGGTAATTACATAGAAGCCATTTTGGCCTATTTTGAAGCCGTTAGGCATGATCCTGATCATTTAATCACCTACATCAATATTGCCACATGTTATTACAATATTGGGGCTGAAATAGAAGAAGAATCCAGGAGGCTTACCGATAGTGAAATGGTACGGCAAAAAAGAAAAGAATCTGAGGCAGCGTTGGAGTCTGCTGTTTTATGGCTCGACAAGGTTTATGAAAGACAGCCGGAAGAGCAGGCTTTACTTATGAAAATGTATCAGCTCTATACCATGCTTCGCATACCTGATAAGGCAAGGTCAATTGAGCGTGCGATTTACTGACCCTGGTCAAAACCTGAGTGCAACCGTTATCCCCAGAAACTGATTGATTTGTGCTTTGGCGGATTGTTTGATGCTGCCATCCGGAAGCGTTACCGGCTCTCCCTGGTCGTCCAATACCGGGAAACGCACATCATCATCATAAATAAGATGAAAATTAAAACTCACCGTAAAAAACCAATTAATTTCCTGCTGAAGGCTTAACTCCCAGTCAACATCCACATTCTGTGGTTTACGTATATAATTGGAGAAAAGCCGGACCGAATTATCAACCGTTAAACCGTTAAAAATTCTGAAACTGTTTTTGACCAGCAACTGCCCACCCAACTCTTGCCGGGATCTCTTCCCGGGTTCAATACCGTGAGTCGTCTGGTTGATCTCCAGTGTGTCCAAAACAAATGTATTTCTATACGACAGGGCCGAAAAATTGAGTTTGGTGTCCTCGAAAGGCTCAAACTCCAGACCCACACCAAGGGTAATGGCCCCCGGATTCAGGAATTTGGATACCGGCACCGAATCGTTGGGGAAATTAAAACCCTTTGCAACCTGGCTCTTCATGTATAGCACGCTGCTGAAATCGATTTTTTCCCAAATCTTTTTGTTATACTGAGAATTTATTTCAATGATGTCGGTTGTTGTTCTGGACCCGTGCTCCCTGGTCCGTGTGGTACCGTAACGGAGACGGCCACTGCTTGTCCATCTCACGGCCGACTCCTTGTTATGATAGGTGGCCCGGGCATTGATGTTGAAAAGGCCCGACAAAGAACTTTCTCCACCCCTTGCCCAGTTTGACAGATAGTTTTGATTAAATGTGAGCGAAGTGGAAATGCCATGATCCCAATAGATGGGTATTTCATCCAGGGGGCGGATACGTGCCAGAGATTGGTCCGGACTAAGCGAAACAATGGGTACGTCGTCTATTGGCTGAATGCGAAGACGTTCAATAAAGACGTCTTCCTCAAGGGCAAGGCTTATTTCATGCTTTGAAGGATTGCCAATCCATAGGCTAATGGAGTCGTTTTCCGCATTTTTTACCCAGTATCTGTAGAGTGGGTCTTCACCGGCCGTAAGCCAGAAAGGTGTTTTCCGTCCATGCGTATCATGAAAATAGATCAAAATGGAGTCTCTTTCCCAGGTGTATGAAAGCAGGGCCGAAACGGCACTTTGAATGGAGTCGGGCATGCTCTCGTGTGAAACGATGTAAAACGGTGAATCTTCGGTGCCCATGAGCACATGGGTGGTATCAGATATCACAATGTGGGTGGAGTCAGGTAAGAAATGGACTGATTTGCGGCTGTCAGGCGGCAGCAGGGGCGGTGAAACAGTCTCATCCAGTAATTGGTGAATACGGATGTTTTTGGCTTCCAGGAAAGCATGGTCAATCCGTTGCTCAATAATGGTGTCCCGAACCTGCAAAAGGGAATCAACGATCAGTTCCATCTGCAGAAACAGCGTGTCTGCCGGTAAGGGGATGGTATCCACTTCCAGCGCACGAAAAACAAGTGTCTTCTGTGTAATAAAAGGGTCTTTCTCCAATGGCACCGTATCTACAAAAAATTGCACCTGATCTAACCACCGTAAAGGCAAGGTGTCATGATGAATGATATGCGTGGGAAATATTTCAATGACCTCAAAAGGATATCCTCTTAGTCCGGCCCTGACACTATCAAAAGGCTTGTTGTAATGATCAACCATCCTGCGCAGGTAGAGCTTGAGGGTGTCTTCCTTATCCCTCCAGAGATTGTCTTTTTTTAGCAGGCTGTCTAAATAGGCAGAGGCTTCTGCCGGCGACAGAAAAACAGGTACACCCGTGACCGGATCCGGCTTTTCTTCCTCACCTGGAGAGATGCTTCCTGAAACAACATTTCCGGAAACTGTCAGGATTATGAACAAAATCAATAAATTGCGAATGGCAAACATATCTTTTATTTTTTTGGATGCAAAGAGACAACTTTTTTTTAACAAAATTAGATGAATGTTATTGTATGTAACGTTTTTTTACCAGGAAATTTCAGGTTTTGCCAACTTGAGTGGTCAGTTTTGGTTTCCGAAAAATTAATCTTCTTCTTTATCCTGATGAACTGGTTTTATGCTGCCGGCGCAAAAAGAAAAGCTGTTCGTTTTGAAACAAATGCGTACGATAATGAACAATCCATGCATGTAGAATATTTTTTTCAGCAGTTTAATATTTTATATTTCAGAGTCTTATATTTGTTGGTATAAATTTGGATGTAGTGCAGTCATCGGCGATCCAAAACAATACAACTATGATAGCAAATTACCTGAAAATTGCCTGGCGCTTTCTCCGGAAAAACAAAACCTATGCATTGATCAATATTGTTGGGCTGGGGTTTGGCTTTTCTGTTTCCATACTTTTGATGATATACGTATGGCATCAACTCAGCTATGACCGTTTTCATGAGAACAGTGAAAACATTTACCGTTTTACCATAGAAGGCAATATGGCTGATGGCCAGGTTATAACGGCTGCAGTAACCAATGGCAATATTGCAGACCTGATGCTCGACCAGGTGCCGGAAGTAAAATATGCCGTGAGGGTCAGGGTTTTTTACAGGCAGGACGTCCATGTTGATGACCGGCGATTTGCCGGAGAAGAAATACACTTTGTTGATTCGACATTTTTCAACATGTTCAGCTTTCCATTGCTCAAGGGTAATACTGAAACCGTGCTTCGGGATCCGTTTTGTGTTGTGCTTTCTGAAACCGCAGCTATCCGGTTTTTTGGCGACACTGAAGTGATGGACAAAACAATCAGGATTTCGGGTCATGATTATCGAATAACCGGAATTATGGAGGATTTCCCGGCCAATTCTCACATGCAGGCGCAGATGGTCGCATCCATTTCGTCGATGATCAGGCCTGAATACAATATTGTGGAGCACGACGGGGTGGCATTCTTAACGTATTTGATGATCAGGGACGGCAGTTGTCCGGAGGAGTTCTCGCAAAAAGCCATCGCAATTGCTGATGACTTCATTAATGAAATGTTTCAGCCTCATGGATTTTATTTCGCACATGGATTGCAACCCCTTGAACGCATTTATCTGCATTCGCGCTTCAATATGTCTATGGAAGTTACCGGGGATATACGCAATGTGTATATTTTTTCTTTTCTGACCTTATTTATATTGCTGATTGCGGTTTTTAATTTCGTGAACCTGATGACGGCCCAGTCGGAGAAACGTGCCCGGGAGATTGGTATGCGTAAGGTTGTAGGTGCGGGGAAACCGGATCTTGTGCGGCAGTTTATCGGTGAGTCGGTATTGGTAGCCTTGCTGGCATTTTTGTTTGCCATGGCTGCCAACGAACTGCTGATCGGGCCTTTTTCCATGATGCTCGATGAAGAATTTCAACTGGCCTACTGGATAAACCCCTTCATGTTTGTTTGGATGATTGGTTTTGCCATCCTGGTTGGGATATTAGCGGGATTGTACCCGGCATTTTACTTGTCTCATTACCAACCTGCTCTTGTACTCAAGGGGCTCATACAGAAAAGCGGCAAACCCAATACCTTCAGAAAAGTTTTGGCCGGCTTGCAGTTTGCCATTTCCATATTTCTCATTGCCACTTTGTTACTGGTTCATAAACAGGTTTCTTACATGAAGCACAAAGACCTTGGTTTTGACCGCGAACATGTGATTACCATGCGAAGCCTCACCGCTACACTGCACCGGTCATTTGAGGCTCTTGCTGCGGAGTTAAAACAGCATCCGGGTGTGATCCAGGTCACCGCGTCGCAAAGTATTCCCGGAGAAAGCATGTCGGTGCAAAATGCCTATCGTCATGACCAGGATCCTTCAACAGCCATCATGATCCACGAAAATCGTGTGCAGTATAACTATTTTGAAACCTTCGGCATGCAGTTTGTCAGTGGCCGTGATTTTGATCCGGCCATGGGAACCGACAGGGATGCCATCGTGATCAATGAGGCTGCTGCCAGGAAGCTTGGGCTGGAAGATCCTGTAGGAGAAGACATTTATGTTTGGAATCACAGGGGAAGGGTCATCGGCGTGATCTCAGATTACAACTACCGGTCGCTGCATCATGAAATTGACCCCATTGCTTTCACCATGTACTCTCAGCATTTTTTTATGATCAGTATTCGGTTCAAACCGGGTTTCATGCTGGAAGTGATGGATTATGCAAAAACATTGTTTGAATCTACAGATCCGACCTACGTAACGGACTTCATTTTTGTGGATCAGATTTTTCAACAAATGTACACACAGGAGGAACGGATCAATCAAATGATCACCACGGCCGCCATTCTGGCTGTCATTATTTCCTTTATGGGATTGTATTCCCTTACCTCATTTGTGGTTACGCGCAAGGTAAAAGAGATTGGCATAAGAAAAACATTCGGGGCTTCTGTTGGGCGCATTGTTTTTGAATTGATGGGTGAATTGTCGCGCTGGTTGCTGGCCGGAGCGTTAATTGCCATTCCTGCTGCCTGGTTGGTGGTAGACAGTTGGCTTGATAATTTTGCTTTCAGGATAAACATTTCCCAGCAGTGGCATTTGTTTGTGCTGGCGGTCTTGCTGGCTTCTTTCATCAGCAGTTTGGCCATGATATACCAATCTCTGAAAGCAGCCAGGGCCAATCCCACCGACAGCCTCAGGGCCGAATAATACACGCGGGCATTGAATGTGTCTGCTTACCGGGCATGCTGGCCGGCAAGCTTCCGTGTTCCGCAAATATTCTGTATTTTTGCCTCCATGAAAAAAATACTGTTTGTTATGTTAAGCCTGGCAATATTCATTGCCGGATGTGCACCCCTAAGACATATTGAAGAATTATCAAAAGAGGCCGATGCTGCCATGGAGGCCGGTGAGCGCGAAAGAGCACTGGATTTGTATGAACAGATCATCGCCATGCACCGCGAAAACGATCGATCGGTTGACGGCCGGATACTCAGAAATGCCGGTCTTATCGCCTTTGACCTGGGCGAAACCTCCAAAGCCATAGAGTACCTGGACCCGGTGCGCCATACCGATGCGGCTGATGCGCAAACCTACCGTGCATTGGCGCTTTCTTACAGGGAGATAGATAATCTTTCGCGCGAAATCAGGATGCTGGAGTACTATGTAAACCATTACCCCGCTGGTGTTGATTTTGGTGAAATGCAGCGTCGCTTGTTTATGACCTACGTGGAAAGCCAGAATTTCCGGCAGGCTTATGACCTTTGGCCTGAACTGGAAGGATCTCCCGAAGAAGATGAGAATTTGATGAGCGCATACCTGGAGGTTCTGATTGCATTAGACCACGACAAGCAGGCAACCCTACATGCAGAACAGATCCTGGCCATGAACCGAAACAATTTAACGGCTCTGGATTGGCTGGCGAGGCACCATTTCAGGGAAGCCGATGCTTTATACCGGCGTGAAATGCAGGCCTATGAACAAAACCGTACCCACCGGCAATATGCTCAACTGCTTGATGCTCTGGAGATCGTGAACACCAATCTGCGTATCGCCCTGGATTATTTCACCAGGCTGTATAACCAGAACCCCACCAGTGAATATGCCAGTTTTCTCGCCAATATCTACGAACGCTTTCAGGATGAAGACAATGCCCGGTACTACCGCCGGCGCGCACAATAGAACCCTTTAACCATCATCATATCATGAACAGACTGTTGACTTTTGCAGCCATTTTTTGCCTGCTTCTTATACTTGGGATAGCGCCATCCCGGGCCGAAAGGCCACTCAGCTGGTTTTTGGATGACATTCCCTATGATGCATCCGTACCAAGTCCGGAAGAATTCTTTGGATTCCAGGTGGGGGAGTGGCATCTTGGCCATACCTTGCTGGTCAATTATATGGAAAAGATCGCTGAAACTTCTCCCCGCGCCACCATTTATGAATATGCAAGGTCTCACGAATTCCGCCCGCTGGTTCACCTGGTGATCACTTCTGAGGAAAACCAGCGCAACCTGGAGGAAATCCGTGAAAGACACCTCATGCTCACCAACCCTGAACTGTCTGCAGATTTGGATATCAGTGAGATGCCGTTGATTGTGTTCCTGGGATACGGTGTGCATGGCAACGAGCCCAGCGCGCATAACGCCGCTCCCCTGGTGGCTTATTACCTCGCCGCCGGTATGGATGAAAAAGTAGATGAGATCCTTGAAAACATGGTCGTGATCATTGATCCGTCGCTCAATCCCGACGGGCAGGATCGTTTTGCCAGTTGGGTAAACCGGCACCGCGGCATTACTCTGAACCCGGACCCCAACAACCGCGAATTTCGTGATGTATGGCCCGGCTCAAGGACCAACCATTACTGGTTCGACCTCAACCGCGACTGGCTGCCGGTGCAGCATCCGGAGAGTCGCGGGCGCATCGATGCATATCATCGCTGGATGCCGAACATCAACACCGACCATCATGAGTTTGGGTCAAACAGCACCTTCTTTTTTCAGCCCGGAGAACCTGCCAGAGTCAATCCACGCACACCCCGGCGGACGGATGAACTGACCATGGACGTGGCGAAATTCCACGCCGCCGCCTTCGACCGGATAGGGCAGACCTATTATACGCAGCAGGGCTTTGATGATTTTTATTATGGGAAAGGGTCTTCCTACCCCGACGTGCAGGGAAGCATCGGTATTCTGTTTGAGCAGGCATCCAGTCGCGGGCACCGCCGCGAAACCATCCACGGCATCCTTGATTTTGCAGAGACCATCCGTAACCAGGTGATTGTCTCAATGTCAACCATTGAAGCGGGTCTGCACATGCGGGAAACACTCCTGGATCATCTGCGCTGGTTCTTTTCCTCAGCCGTTGAAGAAGCCGCCCGCGAAGACTTTAAAGCCTACATTTTTGGCGATACGCACGACATGTCGCGAAACCTCTTGTTCAAAGATATTCTGAAAACACACCGGATACAGTTTTACGATATCACCGGACCCGTAAACATTGACGGTAACAATTACCAGCCCGGGAAAGCCTGGCTGGTGCCACTGCAACAGCCCCAGTACCGGCTCATACAATCGATATTTGAAAAGGCCTTGTGGTTCGAAGACAGCCTGTTTTATGATGTATCCACATGGACAAAGCCCCTGGCCATGAATATCCCTTACGGGAAAATATCTTCCGGAAGGCAGTTGGCCGGTTTGCAGGGAAATCCTGTGGAAAATTCTGTCATGGCCCCCAGGTGCAGTACAGGGCACCCGGAGCGATGTGGCATATCTGTTTAGCCGCGACGATTTTTATGCACCAAAGGCGTTGTACTATTTACAGCAAAAAGGCCTCCGCACACACGTTGCCACGAGGCCGTTCAGCATGGAGGTAAACGGAGGGATCAAAGACTTTGGTTATGGCAGCATCATGGTGCCGGCAAAAACACAGGATGTGGATGCGGACAAGTTGTATGCAATGATACAGGAAGCTGCCCGGCACGCGGGTATCGATATTTATCCTGTGCACACAAGCCTTGTAAGGGAAGGTATCCATCTGGGCAGTGGCAGTTTTATGATGCTTCGCAAGCCTGAGGTGTTGCTTTTGATCGGACAGGGAACCAACAGCCGGGAGGCAGGAGAGGTATGGCACCTGTTGGATCAGCACTTTCACATGCCGGTCACGAAAGTAGAGCTGGACCGTTTTTCAGCTTTGGACCTCAGCCGATACACAGTAATGGTGATGCCATCGGGTTCATACAACAGCCTTGGCGAGAACGACCGTGAGAAAGTGGACAGGTGGCTGCGCGGGGGTGGCACCATTGTAGCCCTGGGAACGGCAAACAGGTGGCTGCACCGCCATGAGTTTATCAATGTAGACTTTGCAGAAACACCCGGCTTTGATGAGCCGGAGATGCTACCCTACAGCAGCATGCAGGATTACCGTGGCGCAAGGCGCATTTCGGGCTCCATTTTCCGGACAAGGATAGACGTTACCCACCCCTTGTTTTATGGTTATCACAGGGATGTTTTGCCTGTTCATGTTGCCGGCACCCTGGCGGCAAAGCCTGTTGAAGGAAACCCCTTCGCCAACCCCATGATATTTACAGAGGATGCTTTGCTTAGCGGTTATGTGTGGGGGCCTTATGAAAGCTTCAGAGACAATACCGCCGGTGTGTTGCTGCATCGTGCGGGTCGTGGCAACATCATTACCATGATGGATAATCCCAACTTCCGTGGGTTCTGGTTCGGCACCGGGTCGATGTTTATGAACGCCATCTTCTTTGGAGATGTGATCCGGTTATAATCGCTTTACTATTCAGGCCTGTTGCGCCCGAACTTCTCATGGGCAGTCGTGAAGTCGCCGGCAACGATGGATGCAGCAAGTGATATTTCTCCGGCTATAACGGTGGCGGCAACTATTTCTGCAAACTTCAGCACTTTCCCGTCACCGTGGCAACCGATGATTTCCAGGCACTCTTTCTGTGTGGGCAGTGAAACACCTCCGCCAACCGTGCCCAAAACCAGTGAGGGTAATTGCAATGACACATACAGGTCTTTATCCATGGTTTCTGTATAGATATATCCGACACACGATTCGCTCACGTTGGCCATATCCTGGCCACAAGCCAAAAACATTGCCGCAACGCCGTTAGCTACATGCCCGTTTGAACCCAATACACCGGAAAGCTGTGCCCCTGTTACCTGCCGGTGATAAGCCAGGTCTATTTCCCTGGCGGTGGTGCGCAAAAAGCGTCTGATCACCTGTTCTGTGAAACGCACTTCTGCCGTTACGCTCTTTCCCCGTCCCAGGATGGTGTTGATGCTTGCAGGCTTCTTGTCAACGGCCATATTGCTTTCGATGGCAAAGCTTTCGATGGGAAAATGTTTGCGGATATATTTGCATACTTCAAGGGAGGCCTTCGTGATCATGTTCATGCCCATGGCGTCGCCGGTGGAAAAATGCAAACGAAGGTAAACGATTCGTCCCTGGATGTAGCTGTTGAAACGAATCAGATTGCCATGGTCGGTGGTGTTTTCTGCTACTTCACGGAGCTTGTCAAAATGTTGTTCTACCCATTCAACAAATTCTCTTGCCTGGAATACGTTTTTCAATACAAAATAGGGTGCCCGCTGGATGCCCGACGAGGTAACGGCTACGTTTGCCCCGCCTGAAAGGGATATGGCCAGTGCACCCCGGTTATACGAAGCCACCAGTGCACCCTCGGTGGTAGCCAGCGGAACAAAAAAATCGCCGCGGGCATGTTCACCGTTTATGCGCAAAGGCCCTATCACACCTACCGGAACCTGGGCAAACCCAACGATGCTTTCGATATTGCCGCGGGTTAATTCCGGGTCTATGGTGCTGTCTGTGAGGTAACTGATTTCTGATTTGCTCTGTTGTGCCAGAAAATCAGCCCTGGCCGCCATCGCTTCCCTTGAATAATCATTCTTTCGATCTTTTGGTAACTTCATGCGTATATTTTTTTTGTAAATATTTATTTACCATTTCTCTGAGAGATTATTTTTCGGTGTTTGATTGAGGATGATGAAGCGCCGTGTTTGCTTCCTTAATATACACATCGCGCTGGGGGAAAGGAATTTGTATGCCGTGCTCATTGAATTTTTTTACAATCCTGATGTTGATATCGCTGAAAAACTTTCCGCGGCGATGTATATAGATGGTTGTCCATACCAGCAATTCGAAGTGGATGCCGTTGTCGCCAAAGGACGACAGGCGGATGGCCGGTGGCGGGTCTTTTTCAACATGGGGATCATCAGCGCCAACCTCGAGCAGCAGCGCTGTTACTTTGTCGATATCGCTGCCATAGGCAACCGATACCGGAATCTTGAATCTCACCCTTTGGTCGTTATGACTCCAATTGGTGATGCGTGTTTGCGTAAATTCGGAATTCGGCACAATGATGGAAACATTGTCGTTGGTGAGGATGGTGGTAGCTCTGGCTGCTATGTCGGTAACCTTGCCATGGGTGCCACCGATCTCTATCCGGTCGCCAACCTTGATGGGCCGTTCAAAAAGGATAATGAGTCCACTGATAAAATTGTTGGTGATGTGCTGTAACCCAAAACCGATACCAATACCCAGCGCACCCACCAGTACGGTAAGCGTACTAAGGTCCACACCCGCCGTTTCCAGGATGATCAATAATCCGAGAAATACAATGATGTACCTTACAATACTTCCAATGGCCATACGCACACCAATCTCAGTAGTGTGCTTTGTAAGCAGGCGATTGACCATCAGTCTTTTAAGTCTGCCGGTAAGAAAGATCAACAAGGCCACTCCCAGCACGACATAAAGGATCAGCCACAAAGTTATGGTGCTTTCTCCCAGGTGAAGAAGCGGGTAGTTTAATGTTTCCCTAATTGATCTGCCCACATTTTCAATATGTTCCATTTTTAATTGTTGAGGATCCAATGCAAAATTAAACAATTGTTGCTTTCTCTGACGTTTTTTTGGTACAAGGCTTCCTTTTTGGCTCTGGCTGCTGGATAGTGCGCTCTCCGAAACTATTCCATCCCATTGAAACATAAGGAAAAATTTTGCTTGTGGAGCCTCGATTGTTAACTTTGCATATCAGAAAGCGTGTGAGATCATATTTTTGTATGATTATTTATTCGCTAAGAAAACCCACATATACACATGGCAGCAAATGACAATTCTCTTTGGTACAAGGATGCGGTGATCTATCAATTGCATGTTCGATCTTTTTATGACAGCAATGGTGATGGCATCGGTGATTTTAAAGGTTTGATCATGAAGCTGGACTACATTAAGAGCCTCGGGGTCAACACCATCTGGCTGCTGCCTTTCTATCCTTCGCCGCTTAAGGATGGTGGTTACGATATTGCCGATTTCACCGGCATACATTCCGACTATGGCAGCCTTGCAGATTTCAGGCGTTTTGTAAAGGAGGCTCATCACAGGGGTTTGCGTATCATTACCGAATTGGTGCTGAACCATACATCCTCGGAGCACAGTTGGTTCAAGCGGGCCAGGAAGGCCAAGCCCGGCAGTGTGTACCGCGATTTCTATGTTTGGAGCGACACTCCTGACAAATATGCTGATGCGCGGATCATCTTTCAGGACTTTGAAGTGTCGAACTGGACCTACGATCATGTGGCCGGGGCCTATTACTGGCACCGCTTTTATTCGCATCAGCCCGACCTGAATTTTGAAAGCCCCCGTGTGCAGCAGGAAATTTTCAAGGTGCTGGACTTCTGGTTTAATATTGGTGTGGATGGTTTCCGTCTCGATGCTGTTCCTTATTTGTATGAGGCAGAAGGCACCAATTGTGAAAACCTGCCCGAAACACATGCTTTCCTGAAGAAGCTGCGCAAGTACGTGGATGAAAAATATGACAACCGTTTGCTTCTGGCGGAAGCCAATCAATGGCCCAATGATGCATGTGAGTATTTTGGTGATGGAGACGAATGCCACATGGCTTTTCATTTCCCGGTGATGCCGCGACTCTATATGGCACTCAGGATGGAGGACAGNTTCCCGGTGGTGGATATCCTTGAGCAAACCCCAAAGATNCCTGANAACTGCCAGTGGGCCATTTTTTTACGCAATCATGATGAGCTTACCCTGGAGATGGTNTCCGACGAAGAGCGGGATTACATGTACACNGCNTTTGCNAANGANCCNNGGAAACGGGTGAACGTGGGNATCCGGAGAAGGCTTTTNCCNTTNCTGGCAAAGGANACCCGCAGCATTGAACTGATGAATATGCTGCTGCTGTCGCTTCCTGGAACACCTATCATTTATTACGGTGACGAAATCGGGATGGGCGACAACTACTACCTCGGCGACAGGGATGGCGTGCGCACACCAATGCAGTGGTCGCCCGATAAAAATGCCGGTTTCTCCAACGCCGACCCGCAACGACTTTTCCTGCCCCTTGTGATAGACCCCGATTACCATTATACCTCGGTAAATGTGGAAAACCAGGAGAAAAACCCTTCTTCATCCCTTTGGTGGCATCGCCGGGTGATTGCCAAAAGGCAACAATACAAGGCCTTCGGCAGAGGCAGCCTGAAATTTGTGAACACCAGCAATCCAAAGGTGCTGGCATTCATCAGGTCATACGAAGATGAAAACATCCTGGTGATCGTAAACCTGTCGCGTTACTCGCAGTATGCAGAGCTCGACCTGGCAGAATACGCCGGTTCGACACCCTTTGAAATGTTTAGCCATAATGAGTTCCACGACATTACGGAGGATCCCTGGGTTTTCGCCATGCAGTTCAAAAATTATTTCTGGTTCGAACTGAAAAAACAGGATGTTGCAAAAACTACCGACGACGAACCTCGACTTCCCATGGTCATTCGTAAGGAGGAATGGACAAATATGGATATTGATCTGCAGCATGCCATCAAGGTATACCTCTATAATTATCTGATCAATATTCAGTGGTTCAGGGGCGACACCAGGAAGCTGCGAAACATCAATATCATTGATGTGATCCCCATCTCGGAAAAGCGTTTCGGGCCGCAATTGTACATGATAGAGCTCGACCTGATCGAAGGGAAAAAGGATATTTATCTGATGCCTATTGCGTTAGCGTTAAATAACAAGGCAGAGGATGTTCTTTCAAAAAGTCCGCGATCTGTAATTGTCAATATTGTGCTTGAAGGCGAAAAAGGTGTGCTGTATGACGGGGCTGCCGACAGAACCCTCCAGGAAAGCCTGTTTGACCTGATACACAGGCGCTCCCAGTTCAAAGGGATCAACGGCAACATCCGCGCTAAATCGGGCAGCCTGCTGAAAAAACAATTTGATCCGGATGAAAACCTCCTGCCACACCTGATCACCACCAGGCACACAAACTCCTCCATCGTGTTTGGCGACAAATTCTTCCTGAAAATATACCGGAGTCCGCAAGAAGGTGAAAATCCCGATGTGGAAATCATGAAGCACCTGACCCGGAAAACAGACTTTGACCACATACCTAAGTACCTGGGCCGGATCGATTACAGGAACCCCCGTCTTGAAAACACCTCCCTGGCCATCCTCATGGAGCTTATACCCAATGTGGGTAAGGCCTGGGATATGACGCAAACAGCCATAGAAGACTTTTTTGACAAACTCTTGTCAGAAAAGGATACCTATGAAAAAAGCGGTCATACCGTTACCGTGGAAAAGGACGAACTGATCGGATCGTTTTTCCTGGAAATGGTGGCACTGCTGGCAAAACGAACAGCTGAAATGCACATGGCCATCTTGTCACTGAAAGACTTCAAGGGATTTGAAGCAGAGCCTTTTTCATTGTTATATCAAAAGTCAGTGGTGCAGTCGCTTCGAACCTTTCTGAGAAAGTCGTTTTTCCAGATCAAAGCGATGAAGCAGCAGGTGCCGGAACAACATCGTGAGCTCCTTAACGAAATGATGAACAGCGAAAAGGAATTCCTGTCCAACATCAGGCAATGGCTGGAAGTTGCAAAAATACCGGCGCTGAAACTGCGTATCCATGGTAATTACAAACTGGACAAGGTGTTGTTTACAGGTAAAGATTTTAAAATCTTTAATTTTGAGGGAGAGCTTGAACGTCCGTTTGGAGTAAGAAAAATCAAACACAGTCCGTTGAAGGATGTGGCCGCCATGCTCAGCTCCTTCCATTATGCCATCTACCAGGGATACTTCCACCGCAAGGAGTTTGTACCTGTTGACACTTTTTACCTGCGCAGACTGGTGGAAGAATGGTATTCCAAAGTGGCAAAAACATTCATGGACAGTTATGTGAAAACCATCTCATCGGCCGGCATCATTCCGAATGATGAAACAGTGCGAACGAACCTCCTAAATGTGTATATGTTTGAAAAGGCCGTGCAGGAGTTGAAATATTTTGTTGAATACGAGCCTGAATTACTGGTAATACCGCTGAAGATCCTGCAAAAAATCCGCTGATGATTGCTTGCCGGCATGGCATGCAGCGCAAAAAAAGTGTGTAAATATTCCCCATTCGTGTTGCCACACCCCACTGAGATTGTGTTCTTTTTTTTGTGGCCATCATAAATATGCTAAATGATATTATTCATGTCTTTTTTGATGAATCTTCAAGAGATCAATTTTTGACACTGCGAAATAATTTGTATATCACGTGAATAGGATTGCATGATTTGAAATACCGGTGAGTTATTGAAGGCTTCATATTATTACCGGCCATTAATGGTATTGCAGCAAATGATGCAGAACAGGATGCTCAAGCCGGAATGGCATAATATATGAACAAAAGGGCAGCGAAAAGCAACTGGCAGTCTACGTATTGAGGTCAACCGAAAACGATCGTCAATTATTAACCTTTAACCTTTCGACTTTTTGACCTTTTGACATTTCGACCTTTTGACATTTCGACCTTCATCACATTTGTTAAAAACCGCTTAACTAAAAATATATGGAACAAAACGGCTATTTGAGAGCAAGTGACATTGATGCCCTGATCTTTGATCTGGACGGTGTGATCACGCAGACGCGCAGGGTACATAAAAAGGCCTGGAAGGAATTGTTCGATGCCTTTCTGAATTCGGAGGGGAGGAGTGATTCCATGACAGAGCGTGACTATGATGATTATGTTGACGGTAAGCCCCGTTATGAGGGAGTGCGCAGTTTCCTGGAATCCCGGGAGATGGAATTGCCTTTCGGCGATATTGATGATGAACCCGGCTACAGTACCATATGCGCACTGGGAAACAAAAAAAATGCATTGTTTCATGATATCATTCGTGAAGACGGTGTGGATATTTATGAATCTGCTGTGGATAGGCTTAAGCAATGGCGTGCTGCGGGTATTCCTACGGCCATTGTGTCCTCCAGCAAAAACTGTAAATTCATCATTGAGCAGGCGGGTATCGACCATCTTTTTGATGTGCGTGTGGATGGAATGGTGTCGGAGGAGCGCGGGTTGAAGGGGAAGCCCGATCCGGACATTTTCCTGGAGGCTGCTTCTGAACTGGGTGCCAGGCCTGAGCGGAGCATTGTTTTCGAGGATGCCATCTCGGGTGTGAAAGCCGGACAGGAAGGGTATTTTGGCCTGGTGGTAGG
>SL_3KL_010_SEDDRAFT_10002816_pt1 | contig 15825 bp, 16 predicted proteins | sample SodLakKL_010_SED_2_FD_10381 | JGI IMG/M metagenome (IMG submission 10381) | reverse complement strand
TCATCAACAGCGAAGATTTCAGGCCGAAGCCGTTTTGAGTAGTGGTGATACGTTTTGGGAGAGATGGGAGCTGAGGGTGGAGAACTGAGGGAGTTGGATTTTGGAGAGTTTTGGGGAGTAAAGTAAGGAGTATGCAGTAAGCAGTAAAAAGAAGAATGTAGTAAGTAAGAGGAATGTATGAAAAGTTTGGTTTTGAAGATGAAAAACTTTGCGTGCTCTGCGTCTTTGCGGTTAAAAAATAATTACTCCTTTTGCGGTTTTTACATTTATAATTTTGCGGCCTTTGCGTGAAAGAATTTATTCCTCGCAAAGCCCGCAAAGAACAAGACACGCAGAAAGCGAAAAGAAAGGGCACAAGCTAAATCTTTATAATAACTTTTGGACCTTTTGACATTTCGACATTTTGACGTCTTATCCTTGTATTGCCTGAACCCCGGAGACCCATCCAAACCAGCGAAACAAGTCTCCATACCTGCCCGGAATAATAAGATGGTGATTACCCAGAGGATGTTCACGCAATGCATGCAAGTCTTCCGGAGAAAGAGCTACTTCGACTTGCGTGCGGCAAGCAAAAGCATGCTTAGGTCTGGCAACAATCCTTCCTTCTGCAATATAAGCTTTGTTCAGTTGAGCATTGAGGCGGTAAATCGTCACATCTTCCATGTCCAAATCACCCTGCACCGCCGCAGATTTATCAGTTTCAAAATGGCTGGGTAATGAATAAGCGCGAACAACATTTAAAGGAGCGGTACAATGGGCAAAAAGCACATGATCGTGATTGATGGATGCTATATTGGCCATCCAGGGAACATGTCTTGTTAATGCCCTGGTGACCATCATACCTGTCAGGCTAACCAAGTCACCCTCACAAGCAGCCAAAATATTGCGGCTGTTCAATAACGCAAGAGAAAGACAGGCCGTTGCCCCCCTGTCTTTAACCATGGAAAAGCATTCCACAGTAACACCATCCAATTGGTATTCCTGAACGATGTGTTGTAAAAAGGTGTGGATGCGGGCTTCTTTTTCAAGATCCTTTTTTTTGCTTTCAGCAAAAACATTCAAAAACTCTTCGTCTGGCGGATGCTCGAGGTAATCGGGCAAGGTTTTCCATGGCAGATGAATCATCTTGATCCCAAAACGATCCCGGACCAAAGATAATGGAAAATGTGAAGCGACAAGCCAATGTGACACCTCCCCTATCAAAGCAGCTTTTTGGTGTTGCAGCTGATGCCGGGCTTGGTTGACACCCGCCAAGCGATCGAGGATTTTGTCTTCCATGGCCTGTTTGATGGTAACAAGTTTCGTGGATCGCCCGTTTAGATCAGCCCATGCTTTAACTTCAGTGGCTGCGGCATAGGCGTTTCCCTGATCACCTGCCAGCAGCAGGTAAAACCGTCCGGGCTCCATCAGAGAGACAGCCAATTGCTCGGAGCCCCCACTGGCAAAGCATATTGCATCAGGGGCCTCTTCAACAAATGCCAGGTGTATAATTGGGAAGCATTCAATGAGCCTGTTTCTGGCCTGCTCATAGACTTCCTTAGGGGCATCCCTGAAGGCAACCAACCGGATCCTGATCTTCATGGCATGCACTGGTCTATTTTTTAACTTTTCCAATCTGATTCTCCACTGATTGCACTTTCTTTTCAAGGCAGTTTTCCGCCCCTTGGCGGATATCCAGCTTAATGGCTGAATACACGCGTCGGCAATCAGGCTCCAGAATTTTGTATGCCCTCTCCACCAATGATAGAATCTCTTTCAGGTCATCGGCTTCCACAATGGTGCCCATGGGTGTCAACCGGTACTCATATCCTGATTCATCAATCATTTTGATAATCTTGCTCACAAACGGACTAACGCTCTCTCCCTTATCTGTGGGAAACATGGCAAATTCCATCAATACAGACATGGCATTTAGTTTTTTTGTAAATATTGTTCCAAACAAAGATAAAACCTTTTAACGGCAGCACAAAACAGTAAGACAAGCTTTAACAAAGCCTTTATGGTTTAAGGTTTCCGCATAGCTACTTCCACCGGGCTCATTATTTACCTGTTCTGTGAATAAATGGTTTGCAAGGATTCTGCATCAACACCGGTGTTAAACAACAGATTTGCCCTTATCAAGGCTTCTTTTCAAGGGTGATTGAAAAATACCTCCTGGCGATTCCCGGCAGAGGTAATATAAATGTAAATAGCGAACAGCAGCAAAATTGCGGCACTTATGCAGGTGAATAAAGTGGTAACCCGGCTTCTGATCTTCATTGTTACAAATTTGGAAATCAGGGTTGTTCTGATTCAAGGATAAAACCCATCCCTGCCCTGGTGTGTTTTTTTTTTTTTTTTTTTTCTTAGATAATTGATATACACATCAATAAAGTTGGTACCTGTGTCAAAATGTGTATCCCACACCTTTTCGGCTATTTCTGATCTGGACAGTACCCTTTCGGTATTTCTGAGCAGGTATTCAAGTAATTTAAACTCTTTTGGAGTGAGTTTGATATCAACATTACCCCGCCGGGCTGTTTTGTTGTGAATATTAATTTCAAGGTCATGGTACTGCAGCAGTGGAGTTTGCATCACCGAAGCATTCCCGGCTCTTTTTAGCAAGGCTCTTATTCTGGCCAGCAGCTCACGAAGTTCAAACGGTTTAATCAGATAATCATCAGCACCGGCATCAAAGCCCTCTACCTTGTCGTCGGTTGTACCGAGGGCAGTCAGCATCAGTATTGGTATGGCAGGTTTGCTGGCCCTGATTTTCCTGCATAGTTCCAGCCCATTCATTTCGGGGAGCACGATATCGGAAACGATCAGATCGTAATGATTTGCCAGTGCCAGTTTCAATCCCATGCGCCCGTCATAGGCAATATGGGTTTGGTATGCATTATCTTCGAGCCCCCGTTGTATGATCTCAGCCAAACGTTTATCGTCTTCAATGATCAGGATATTTGCCATTGGCTTTGGTTTTCTTACAAAAATACAACCTTAAAAACAAATTACAACTCCATTTGATAAAGCACTCTGCAGGTTAGGGCTTTTCTTATCCCATGAAAAATATCCGTTGCATGCCCCTCCTTCTGTAAGGTACATATTTACCCAACATCATCATTGATGCTATACAATAATGCCAATGAAACGTGTCACGAAGTCAATAAACAACTAAGAAGAATCAAGGCAGCGAGGCGCATGAGAAAATAAATCTGGTCAATAAAAATTAGTTAGTCAATGACTTACGGATTCAGGAAAAAAATCTTTTAATCAGACCATTTAAAATTAAAAAAATATTTTCAAAAATGGGTTGCATTTTACATGAATAAAGCTTAATATTGCCTTTTTGATATTCCATTAACCTCAGATTTGCGATGTTTAAATACCGAAATTCCTTAATCGGTAGGTTTGTTTTTATACTCATATTTTTAGGGGCATGTGTACGTCCAGCGCCCACTGTATACGTTGAGGGTGAAATCATTCCTGTTGATGTTTCAAATATCCCGGAAAAGGATCAGGCTGTTGATTCGGTGATCGCCCTTTACAGAAAAGCTCTTGAGGAGGAGATGAACCAGGTTATTGCCATATCGGCCCATACCATGGAAAGGGGCAGTCCTGAGGGTTTACTAAATAATTTTGTGGCAGACCTCATCATGGAGATTGGTGAGAGGTTGTATAGACCTGAGGATGGACAGGGTATTGATTTTACTTTACTGAATTATGGCGGGCTGCGTACCAGTATTCCTGCCGGTGAAGTGACCCGGGCAAGGATATTTGAACTGATGCCATTTGAAAACGAAATGGTTGTGCTTACTTTGAGTCCTGAGAGAACGGAGGAGTTATTTCAATACCTGGCCGAAGCCCGTGTAGGGATGCCAGTATCAGGAATTGAACTTCTGATCAGAAACCATCAGGTTGAGGAAGTTAGCATACAGGGAGAAAGCTTTGATCCGGACAGGAATTACAAAGTGCTTACTTCTGACTACCTTGCCGGTGGCGGTGACAACATGGTCTTTTTTCTTGACCCATTGCAAAGTGAGTACCTGAACATGCGCATACGTGATGCAATCATCAAATTTTTGGGTGAACAGCATGAACGGGGATTAAAAATTGAAAGTGAACTGGACGGACGAATTCGCAGAGAATAATGATTCAACACATTGACAGAAGGCAATTTTTACGTATGCTTGGGGTTGCGGGAGCCGCAACACTTGCCGGGCTTCCTGCCGTTGCTTTGCGCGATATGGGGGTGCACAAACTCACCATACTGCATACCAACGATACCCACAGCCGCATCGACCCCTACCCTGCCAACGATCCCAACTATCCAGGCATGGGAGGCTATGCCAGAAGGGCAAGCCTGATCAAAAAAATCAGACAGGAAGATCCCAATCTGCTGCTCCTGGATGCAGGAGATGTTTTCCAGGGAACACCCTATTTCAATGTATACGGAGGGGAGCCTGAGCTTAAACTCATGAGCAAAATGGGATATGATGCCGTAGCTTTCGGCAATCATGAATTCGACAACGGTTTAGACGGTTTTAAGGAAGTGTTGCCATTCGCTCAGTTTCCCTTCCTTGCTGCCAATTATGACTTCAGCAACACCATCCTCAAAGGAAAAATCAAAGATTACATCATCCTCCAAAAAGGAACACTAAAAATAGGAATATATGGTTTGGGCATCGATCCGGAAGGTTTGGTGAGCCGAAATCTTTATGGTGAAACACTATACCTCGACCCTGTAGCCAAGGCCAGAGAAATGGAAAACACCCTGAGAAGAAAGCAATGTGATCTGATCATTTGTCTCTCACACCTGGGGTATATGTACGATTCAGAAAAAGTCAGTGATATCACCATTGCAAAGCAAACACAGCATACGGATATTATTATTGGCGGACATACCCACACACTGCTTAACCCGCCTGCAATAGTGCATAATTTAAGAGATCGGACGGTTACAATAGGTCAGGCCGGATATGGCGGAACATATATAGGTTTAATGAATGTATTTTTTGACATCAATAAGAAAAATAATTTCGTCGAATCGTATACAACAAAAATTTAAGAATTACAAGAGCAAAATGATTTTTTTTTTCATTTTTTTTAAACAATATTTGTTTTTGTCATTAACCGGTCGTTTGATTTTTGTCAACGGTTGATTGTCAAGACGAACCAATTTTCACAACATACATTTTCTAATCAGCAGGCGATAATGGATCACCAGTTTCAAAAGGTATGGTCAGATTGTTTGGCAGTAATAAAGGACAATATCAGTCCGCATGCCTTTAAAACATGGTTTGCACCCATCAGACCCATCCGTTTGCAAAACAGCATTCTCACGCTCCAGGTACCCAGCCAGTTTTTTTATGAATGGTTGGAGGAGCATTACATCGACCTGCTCAAAAAGACCATCAAAAAAGAACTTGGACCGGAGGGTCGTTTGGAATACAGCATCATTATGGACAATACACGGCATGCCAACCAGCAGCCATTTGCCATACATGCTCCCACGCTCAACAAAAAAGCCCTGAAGAATCCACCTATAAACATGCCGGTAAACCTCCAGTCGGAAACAGCCGGAGGAACAATTCCAAACCCTTTTGTTATCCCAGGACTGAAAAAGCTGAATATCCATCCACAACTGATAGACTCCTACAACTTTGACAATTTTATACAGGGTGATTGTAACCGGCTGGCACGCAGTGCCGGGATAGCGGTGGGGAGAAATCCTGGAAAAACTTCTTTCAATCCACTACTGGTTTACAGCAGAAACGGACTTGGAAAAACACACCTGGTGCATGCCATCGGTATTGAGGTGAAAAACCACTTTCCTGAGAAAACAGTCTTGTATGTTACCGCAGAGCAATTCACCAATCAGTTTATTGACAGTATCCGCAACGGCAATCAAAATGATTTTGTCCATTTTTATCAGATGATGGATGTTTTGATTGTGGATGACATCCATGGGCTGGCCGGAAAGCCCAAAACGCAGGATGTATTTTTTCACCTTTTCAATCACTTACACCAAAACGGTAAACAGATCATTATTACCAGCGACACACCACCCGCAGAAATGAGCGGTATAGAACCCCGGCTAATGTCAAGGTTTAAATGGGGATTGTCTGCCGACTTGCAAGTACCCGATTTTGAAACACGGGTGGCTATCCTGCAAAAGAAGATCCACAACGACGGCGTAGAAATGCCGCAGGACGTGATCGAACTGATCAGTGCCAAGATTGATACCAATATCAGGGAAATGGAAGGAGCACTGATTTCCATATTGGCGCAGTCATCTATGAATAAAAAGGATATTACTCTGAACCTGGCAGCAAATGTTATCGATAGATTTGTGAAACAAACACCCAGGGAGATCACCATAGAGAATATCCAGAAAACCGTATGCAACTATTTTGATCTCCCCCTGGACAAGTTAAAGTCCAAAAGCCGCAAGAGAGAAACTGTTCAGGCCAGACAGCTGGCCATGTATTTTTCAAAAATGTACACCAAATCTTCGCTGGCGGTAATTGGAAATAAATGCGGAAACAAAGACCACGCCACTGTCCTGCATGCCTGTAAAACGGTGAAAAACCTGGTGGATACCGACAAGCAGTTTAAAAAATACGTTGAAGAAATTGACAAGATGATCAATATCTGATCACGTGGCCGCTTACAGGGATCATCATCCAAACAAATTCATAAAATAAAAATGGATCCGGGAAACAGCATTTTCCGGGTTTTTTCTTTACTTTGCTGTTTTAAATTGTATTTGAGATGAATGTATTAATGGTATGTCTGGGCAATATTTGCCGTTCTCCCCTTGCGGAAGGGATATTGCTTGAAAAGGCGAAAGAACAGGGATTGAAACTGCACGTTGATTCAGCCGGAACTGCTGCCTATCACGCCGGGGAGCCACCTGATCGCCGGTCAAGAGAAGTGGCCAAAAAAAATGGCATTGATATTTCCAGGCAACGCGCGCGGAAATTTGAGCAGGAAGATTTCGACCGTTTTGATCGGATATATGTCATGGACTCTTCCAATTACACGGATGTGATGGCCCTGGCAAGGACTCCCGACGATGAAAAAAAGGTTGATATGATCCTGAACAGTGCTTATCCAGGAAAAAACCTGAATGTTCCTGACCCGTATTACGGCGGAAAAGATGGGTTCGATCATGTTTTTAAAATGCTGGAATTGAGTTGTGAAAAAATTGTGGAAGAAATAAACGGGAAGCAACCAAACAAAGACTGATGTTTTTCAGAGAGCATCACAACCATATGCGTGTCAATGGCAGGCGGATGCATCATTACAGAAAGCCTGAATGGTAAACAGCATCAGGGGTTCTTGCACAAAAACAGAATAATCCGAAAAAACTTTTCAATACAATTTGCGACATGGATACCAACCATTATGGTTTGCCTGATAAGAAAAAAATTGTAGCCGTCAGGGAGATCATTGCATCCCAGGTTCATCGGACGCCTTCGTTGACAAGCATTTCTCTTAACGAAATTACCGGCAGCAAACTGTATTTCAAGTGTGAAAATTTTCAGAAAGGGGGCGCTTTCAAGTTCAGGGGTGCTTCTCATGCGGTGATGACATTATCGCAGGAGGATGCAGATCGTGGTGTTGCCACCCATTCATCGGGCAACCATGCGCAGGCACTTGCGCTGGCTGCTTCCATGCGCGCCATAAAAGCACACATTGTGATGCCTGAAAACGCACCAAGAATCAAAGTTGCCGCTGTGGAGTCATACGGGGGCATCATTCGTTTTTGCAGGCCTACCCTACCCGATCGCGAATCCACGCTCCGAGAAGTTATTAAAGAATGTGGAGCCATGGAAATCCACCCATATAATGATTACCGCATTATTGCAGGTCAGGCATCGGCTGCAGCCGAACTGTATGAAGACACACCACTTCTTGATTGTCTGGTAGTACCTGTGGGAGGCGGTGGATTACTTAGCGGCAGCATCCTGAGCACGCGATATTTCTCACCCGGTACAAAGGTGTTTGGGGCAGAACCGGAGCAGGCAAACGATGCCCGGGAATCGTTTCAAAAGCGGCAATTGATCCCTGTCAGGAACCCCANCACCATTGCCGATGGCTTACGTACATCCTTGGGCAGCCTTACTTTTCCCATCATCCTGGAGGGTGCAGAAGATATCCTTACGGTTAGTGAAGAAGCTATTGTCCTGGCCATGCAACTGATCTGGGAGCGGATGAAAATCGTGGTGGAGCCCAGTGCTGCCACCGTACTTGCCGCCGTTATGGAGCATCCTGAAAATTTTGCCGGCAAAAACACCGGCCTAATCCTTTCCGGGGGGAATGTTGACCTTTACCGGCTGCCATGGATGGACAAGACAATCACCAATCATTAACATACACAGCATGACAAACCCGTCTAAATCAAGTGGAACACTCTTTCTTATTCCCTCTTCGCTGGGCAGTGAACACACTGAGGCTGTTTTCCCCGCTGCCTTCAGCGATTTGATCAATACGCTGGATGTATTTATTGTTGAAAATGCAAGGACAGCCCGCCGTTTTCTGAGAAGTGCCGGATATAGCAGGGCATTTGATGACGCAATATTTCACATCATGGATAAGCATACGAGTGATACGGAGCAGGCGACCTACCTTGATGATATCCTTAAAGGAAAGTCAGCCGGGCTTTTATCTGAGGCAGGATGCCCGGGCATTGCCGATCCGGGTCAGACAATAGTAAGGTACGCCCATAGCCTTGGTATTCCGGTAAAACCATTGGTGGGGCCCAGTTCCATCTTACTGGCACTCATGGCCTCCGGAATGAACGGCCAGCAATTCTGTTTTCACGGTTATCTTCCCATCAAAAAGCATCATCAAATTAAGAAAATCAAAGAAATCGAGAAAGATGCCAAAGAAGGAGGTGCCACCCAGATCTTCATGGAAACCCCTTTCAGAAATCTTTCACTGGCTGAGGAAGTGATCAGGCAATGCAGTTCTTCCACCTTGTTTTGCATAGCAACAGATCTTACCATGGAAACAGAAGAAATAATCACAAAGCCCGTTGGCCAATGGCGTAAGAATGGTTTACCGGAGCTTCAGAAACGTCCGAGTATCTTTCTTTTGTGGCACCCGGATAAGAAAGGGTAAAAAGCAGACTTAATCCCTGGTAAAAATCCCTAAGGACTTTTCTTACGTTCCTTTTTTTGTTTTCTGAAAGCATACACCATAAACCCGATACCGGCAATAATGGCAGGTATACTGAGTATCTGCCCCATGTTCAGCAGCATATTTTCTTCAAAGGGAGATTGTGGTTCCTTGATAAATTCCACCAGGAAGCGCGCCGTAAACATGAACAGGGCAAAAAAGCCGGTGAGGAAGCCTTCCGGTAACCTGGTGCGCTTTTTCACATACAGCCAGCCCAGGGTTACAAACAGGATGAGGTATGCAAGTCCTTCGTATATCTGCGTAGGATGCTTGGGCACTACTTCACCGCGATTTTCAAAGATAAATCCCCATGGCAGTGAGGTTTCCACACCATATATTTCCGAATTCATCAGATTACCCATCCGGATAAAAAATGCAGCCAGAGATACCGGGATCACCAACCTGTCGAGCAACCAGGCAAAGCTTTGATTGCTTACTTTTTTCTGATAAAAATACAGGGCAATCAGGATCCCGATGGCACCCCCGTGGCTGGCCAGTCCACCCTGCCATATATACAGTACTTCAATCAGATTGCGTGAATAGTATTCAAAATCATAAAAGAAACAGTGACCGAGACGTGCACCCACGATGCTGCCCACAGCCATGTAGATCAGTATTTTGTCGGCATGCGCGGCAGGGAGGTTTTCCTTTTTAAAAATCCTGGATATGATTTCATAGCCGATATAAAACGACAAGGCCCAGAATAAGCCGTACCATCTTACTGCCAGACTGCCAATCCTGAATATTTCAGGATTGGCGTCCCAACTGATTTGTAATAACCACATTTCCATAAATTAAAATCTTTATTTACATAGATACCTGAATACCGGGCTTTTGATTGAAAAGCGGGGACAATTTATTTACCTGAGTATTTCCACGAGTTCGACATCAAAAATGAGCGTTTCGCCAGGTGGAATGGGTCCGGTGCCGCGTTCGCCATAGGCCAGATGGGGCGGAATGATAAGCCGGGCTCGGCTCCCCTGCAACAGGTAAATAAACGCTTCGTCCCACCCTGTGAGCACTTGTCCTGCTCCCAGCACAAAGCGAATGGGTTCACTGCGCTGAACGGAGGAGTCGAAAAGCGTGCCATCGGACAGATATCCCGAATAATGTACTTCCAGTACCTGACCAAGCATGGGTGGGTCACCCTCTCCTTCATCAACAATAATAAATCTTAAACCGGAACTTGTCATAATGGTGTCTTTCCCTTCAACCGGAAGAACAGGCGGAGCGGGAAGTATCTTACCATCAAGGATTTCGATATCAAAAACAAGATCAGTTCCAGGCGGAATAGGACCTCTGCCTCTGTCTCCATAGGCCATTGCAGAGGGTATCCAGAGTTTGGCTTTATCGCCCACATTCAGATTTGGCAAAACTTCTTCCCATCCGGGCAGCACCATGCGCCGGCCCAGGATAAAATCAAAGGGTTCATCACGCCCGTGCGAGCTGTCAAACATGGTTTGTGTCGCATCATCAATATAGCCTGTGTAATGAAGTGTGATACGCATTTCCTTTTGCAGAGGAATGCCATTACCGGGTTCAACAATAGCATACCGGATGCCTGATGGGGTTTCCAGGATGTGCATATCCTCGGTTTCAAAGGATGTATCAGGTGTAAATACTCTCAGGATGGTCAACTCGAATGTCAGGGTTTCATTTTCGGGTACTTTTCCAAATCCCTTGTCGCCATAGGCAAGTTCGGGTGGTATCACCAACCTTGCCCGGCTGCCACTGCGGAGCAGGGCAATTCCTTCCTCCATTCCAGGCAGGAGTTCTCCCCTTCCCATGATAATCTGAACGGGTTCATTTCTGTCATAAGTGGAATCGAACAAGGTTCCATCTGAAAGATAGCCCCTGTAATGAAGCGTTACCAAATCACCTTCAACCGGCAGTTCACCTTCTCCCTCGCGAATAATTGTATAGGCCAATCCTGTATCGGTAAAACTCGGTTTTGGCGCGGGTTCGGGCATTTGTAAAATGCTGCACCCGCCAACAATCAAAACCGAAAGCAGGATGAATACAGGGGTAAGCTGTTTCAGGTTGCCGGCACCAAAAAACGACAGAGGTTTCATTGGTCAAATCATTAATCAACGATATCAACCAGTTCCACATCGAATACGAGGGTACTGAAAGGTGGAATTACCCCTCCGGCACCTCTTTCTCCGTAGGCAAGGTAGGAAGGTATAATCAATCTGGCTTTCCCGCCAACACGCATATAACTGATTCCTTCGTCCCAGCCTGGAATAACCTGTCTCTGACCCAGTCTGAATTCCAGCGGTTGATTCCTGTCGTAGGAAGAATCGAAGACCGTACCATCAAGTAATCGACCCTCATAATGCACGGCAACCATATTACCGGGATCTGGTTGCGGGCCATCACCTGCCTGGAGTTCAACGTAGTATAATCCGCTTTCGGTAGGAGAAACAGTTATACCCTCCTGCCGGAGGTACTCCAGCATCAATCCCTCTTCATCATCAGCTCTTTGCATATCTGCAGCCATTTGTTCTTCCATCAGTCTTTGCTGTTCCTGGGCAAATTCATCTTCATTCATGACTGAAAGCAACCTGATATCGAAAATCATTTGGTCTCCGGGTTTCACAAAATCGGGGGCTTCCGGCATCCCGGCTGTATGGACATAAAAGGAAGCGGCATCAGTTCTGAAAATGACACTGTCTCCCACGGCCATCATGGCAAATCCTTCATAAATATCGCCAGGATATTCTGATGCCATCATGGGCAAAAACATTGGCATACCCATTTGCTGACTGTCAAAGATGATGCTGTCCTGAATTCTGTAAACCATATATACACTGAGGATTTCATTCAGTTCAGGTTTACGTCCATCTGTTTTTTCAAAGAAGTAATATTCCAGTCCGGTTTCGGTGGTTTCAAACTGAGGCGGATCGGCCAGTTCAACCGTTGCAGTTGCATTTTCTTCTGCCTGGTTATTTGGCGCTCCACCACATGCCATCACTGCCGATGCCAAAAGGATGATCAAAAATACATTCAGGGTTTTCATAATCATTGGATTTTAAAGTTGTGTTAGTAAACATTCATAAGTTCGAGTTCATATATGATGGTTGCTCTTTTGGGAATCATTTTTCCATCACCGGGTACGCCATGTGCAAGGTGATGCGGCATGATCAGGGTGGCTCTGCTTCCTTCGTTCAGTTTCAGGATGGCTTCTTCGAGTCCCCTTTCTACGCCACCACGGCCTACGGTAAATGTGCGAAGGCCATCGGAGTCGGACGAATAAACCGGGTCGCCTGTGATGAGATAAATGGTATATGCAATGTCAACAATGTTGCCATATACAGGCTTTTCTCCGGTGCCTGTGTGTGTTATTTTATAGCGCAGCCCTGATCCGGTTTCTCTCATCTTCCAGCCATAGCGTCCGATAAAATCATCAATAGACTCTTCCTCCATTGCGAGCAGATGCTTGTTGCTTTCCAGCAAGGCTTCCTGAATTTGAGCGGCATCCGGTAAGTCCATGCTGTCCGGCTCGGTTTTACAGGCATACAGCAATATGCCGGTAGCGAGCACCATCAAAAACCATGAACTAATCTTGCCAAAAGAATTCATTTTATTCAAAGCCTTTCTTTACCAACGCAATAAATGCTTCAAGTGTATCATTCATCGTTAAAAAACTCTTTCCCCCGGCGGCATTCACATGGCCTCCGCCCTGGTAGTAATTTCTGGCCAGGCGATTCACATCCAGCTTTCCCACCGACCGCAATGATACCTTGACATGATCCTCCTTTTCCATAAACAGTGCCGCGAGCCTGATATCCCTGATATCAAGGGCGTAATTCACCAGACCTTCGGTATCCCCTTCGTTGTGATGAAAACGCTCCAGATCTTTTTTGGTCAAACTGATGAAGGCTGTTTGGGCTTCCGGAATAACCTGCAGCTTTTCGGAAAGGGAATAACCCAGGAGCCGCATACGGTTTTCGGTGTATGTACTGTATATCAACCGGTGCAGATAAGCGCCGTCAACACCTTTTTCAATAAGGCGGGCTACCACTTCGTAAGTTGCCGGATTGTTGCAGGCAAAGCTAAAAGAGCCCGTGTCGGTAACGATTCCGGCATACAAGCATTCTGCGATCTCCTTGGTAATTAATGCTTCATCGCCCATATCGGTAATGCAACGGTATACAAGCTCAGCGGTACTGCTCACCGAGGTATCAGACAAAACCAGGTCAAACCCGTTTTCCGGATCGGGATGGTGATCAATCATCACTTTAAAGGCCGTGCTTTCCAGCAAAGGTTTTTCCAGTTGTTCGGCACGTCCAAACCCGTTAAAATCAAGACAGATGATCATGTCGGCCTGTGCTATGATTTTCAGGGTGTTTTCCGGATCGTCAGTTGCTATGCGTACATCGTTATTACCAGGCATCCAATGGAGAAAAGAAGCATACTTGTTGGGAGCAATCACATCAACTTTTGAGAAACCTTTTTGTTGCAGGTAGCCATAAAACCCCAGTGATGAGCCAATGGCATCTCCGTCGGGATTGGTATGTGCAACAATAACCACTCGTTGCTCTTTGTTTTCAAGCAAACTTTGCAGTCTTTTTATTCGCTCTTTTTCCAAAATATCTATCCCTGTGAAATAAGCCAACAAAGGTAATAATTTTGAAAAGGATTTCAGTTCGAAAAAATCATAAACTTTTGCAGGAAATAAACATTATTTTACAGCAATTTTTGTTAATCAAAAAATTATACGTATATTTACATATAACAAAGATTTTTTTTAAGAACACATGGAAAAATGAAAGGTGCCGATCACCGCATAAAACAAAAGGAAGCGGGTTTTTCAAAATCCAAAGTTGATTTATCAGGGGAAGTGGGAACTTACACTCTTGCAATCATTAAACCGCATGCTGTTGCCAAAGGCCATGTGCACGATATTACAGAGCGCATCAAAATGTCCGGTTTTTCAATCAAAGATTCAAAATTTGTGCATTTATCGACCGAAGAGGCTGAGGAATTTTACGCGATCCACAGCGGTCAGGAATTTTTTGAAAGACTTACCATGTCAATGACTTCAGGGCCTCTGGCGGCACTCATTCTTGAGAAACATGACGCTGTGAGAAGCTTCAGGGCCCTTATCGGAGCGACCAACCCTGCAGAAGCGGCCGATGATACACTGCGCAAACAATTTGGAGAAAGCACGGTCTTAAACGCCCTTCATGGCTCAGATTCAGACCAAAATGCGCTGCGCGAGGTAAATTTTTTCTTTACAGACAGTGGCTCGGCAGATCAAAAATGATTGCGCCCGCCAAATTTTACACAGATTTTCATTCACCAGAAGGTCCATAGGATGAGAAAGTCCCATCGGTATATAAAGCAATGATTTTATCAATTATTTTATCCCCTTTCATGGCCTTAACAGCCTTCTCCTCCTTCAAACCTTCGTGTGTCTTTTCATTGTTTTCGGCAAGTCTTCGAGCCTCAGAAGCTACACTTTCCGCTTCCTTTTTACTATTGTCATCTTGATAATTGTTTTCCCCTATTTTATCCTCTGTAGCTTCTTCAGATAAAGAAAACAGATCACGGGGAGCACCGGTAAACATATCACCTTTGCCTCTCACTAACCATTCTGTCCGCAGATCAGGAAATGTATCCAGAATTTTTTGCACCAATTCCAGACTGGGATTATTTCGTCCGGACAAAATATGCGATATGGTGGAGCGTGGCACACCAATTTTGTCTGCAAAACCTGATGAGCTCAGATTCTTTTCCAGGATGATTTTTTTTACACGGTCAACCATATTTTTGTTTTTTACAATTGTGTAAAGTTATGAAAAAATAAAATTAACAAGACTATATTTCAAAGATTGGTTAACAATTTACATTTGTATAAGGTCAGTTTATTTAATTTTTACTTTATATAAAAACGTTATATTACTCAAATACAAGTATTTAAAAAAGACATGGTAATAATAGCCAAAATGTAGAAAAAAACAGCCTATAATTATATAAAAGCTTATAATGACTAATCTTAAATACTGAATAAGAGTAATTTAATACATAATAGATTGAAAAATAAAGACAATTCGTATTGCTGTTTATAAATGTAAATTAGTTACGTTTCTGTATAAAAATCACATTTGTTAATTATACAAAAGTAATTAGGATGATTNNGATATATTTTTCGGTACTATTTCATTATTGATTCGAGAGAGACATAAGATATATCGTATTGTAATTCAGTAATATATAGATTACAATGATGAACATTTATGCCACAAAGCTTTTAGATTAAAGTATATTTTAGCATATATCATATTCCCTGAAAAGATAGTAAGACAATCATTATTTACAATGCTGAACTCAAATAGAGTTTACATTTGTAAATAGTTATTACGGTATACATTTATGAATTACTAATGTACTTTTGTTAACTGTTATAATTTACAAACAGAAAGCACTATTTTTGACCGGGTGCAAAGTATTTTATACTCCGGATCCTTTATTATTTTTTCTGTCTGCGTATGTAGAGAAAGCTTTTTATATTTTCTTTCCTCCTACTCTGGTTTATCCCATGAGAATGACAAAATCACGTGATTTGGTACAGGAGTTTTATTTTATGACAATCTCAGAGAGATAATTGATTGTCGATTATCAATATTAAATTATTAAAAGATCAATAAAGCATAG
>SL_3KL_010_SEDDRAFT_10002815_pt1 | contig 15828 bp, 13 predicted proteins | sample SodLakKL_010_SED_2_FD_10381 | JGI IMG/M metagenome (IMG submission 10381) | reverse complement strand
GAGGGATTCGAACCCTCGATACCCTTGTGAGGTATACACACTTTCCAGGCGTGCGCCTTCGACCACTCGGCCATCTCTCCCTAATTTTGTGTGCTTTATGTACTTTCTCCTTAATTTTTCAGGCTGCTAAAATACAAAAAAAATGAAACATAAAAGCCAATATGATAATTTTTAAAAAAAGCTTTACTTGTCAGTTTATCTTGAATTTCCTAAATCAGGATGCAATTCATCCTCAGATGTAAGAAAGATGCTTACAGAGAGCTTAGTGTTAAAGACGAAGATACTCGCTTAAAAGGTTTTACCTTTAAAGATTTTGATATTTATTTTCTTATAATTCCGGGAAATTTCCCTTCATCCAGACGCTAATTGTATCGAAGGTTTAGTCTTATAGTGCCTGAGATATTAACAATTCTAAGTTGATAACATTTCATTTTGAGAAGTCTCTGATGCATAAATCTTGGCTAACTTTATCCGCTCAGCTAAATAAAAAAATAACGTTCTTTTCAATAAACGGCAAAGTACTTTCAAATATTGCTGAATGAAAGGATTCCGGCTGAAATGAAATACAGCAAATTGCCCTCAGCTGAATTACTACACTAATAACACGAATACGAATATGGAAAAAAGGAAAACCACCTCAAAATCCTCCCCGCGAGTGGTATCCGCAAAAAGAACAGCTACACTAAAGAAATCATCCGCTCAGAGCAAGATTTTTGTAGTTGATACATCAGTGATACTTTACAATCACGGAGCAATTCTTGATTTTGAAGATAATGATGTGGCTATACCTATAACCGTGCTGGAGGAAGTAGATCAGTTCAAAAAAGGAAATGATACCAAGAACTTTGAAGCGCGGGAGTTTGCGCGGATACTTGATAAACTGTCACAGTCATCATCACTGCAGGACTGGGTGCCATTACCCAACCCCAAGGGAGGTCGCGTTAGGGTAGTAATGAATAAACCCAACGGACTGGATGCGACACTGGTGTTTGGCGAAGATAAACCCGACCACCGTATCTTAAATACAGCTCTGTTTCTTGCCAGGGAAAACCCTGACAGAAAAGTAGTACTGGTTTCTAAGGATATAAACCTGCGGCTTAAAGCCAAATCTCTTAACATTGCCGCCGAGGATTTTGAAACGGGTAAGGTTAAGAATGTTGATGAGTTATACTCCGGCAAGGTGGAAGTGACCAATGCCGATCCACAGATCATTCAGCAGATCTATGATGTGGGCTTTTGCGAACCAGGCGACCTTGGCCTGAAGGATTTAACAGCCAACCAGTATCTTATCATCAAAAATCACAGCAACTCGGTTCTGGCCACCTTCAATCCCAATTCGGGTAAAGTTGAACGAATCGATAAGCGAACGGTTCAGAAAATAACCCCGCGAAATGCCGAGCAGGTGTTTGCCCTTAGTGCCATTCAGAACCCTGATGTTAAGCTTGTAACGCTTCAGGGAGTTGCCGGTACCGGTAAAACATTACTTGCCCTTGCCGGAGCCCTGGATCAGCGACGCAACTTCGAGCAGCTTTATGTAGCAAGGCCTATCATTCCGCTATCGAATCGCGATATCGGATTTTTACCGGGAGATGTAGCTTCCAAGATAAGTCCTTATATGGAACCGTTGTATGATAATCTGAAATTCATTCATTCGCAATACAGGGAGAAAGACAAGGAGTTTAAAAATATTACTGAAGCACTTGAGAATGAACGCATCGTTGTGTCACCGTTGGCTTATATCAGGGGAAGAAGTCTTTCCAATATTATTTTTATTATAGATGAGGCCCAGAATCTAACCCCGCACGAAATCAAAACGATTATTACACGTGCAGGCGAAAACACCAAAATGATATTTACCGGCGATATTTTCCAGATTGATACTCCGTATCTCGACTCTCAGAGTAACGGACTTTCTTACCTGATTGACCGCGTGAAAGGCAACAGGCTTTATGCACATGTAAAACTGGAAAAAGGCGAACGCTCAGAACTGGCAAATATGGCCAATAACCTGTAAAATTTGAGTCATCCTTTTTTATTCTTCAAAAATTACATTTATTACCGTTGAGCCTGTAGCGTGTAGGGTGGCACGGTCAATTTTATCCATGGTGTCATCCAGTGTATGCCAGTATTGAAAAAAACCGTGGGGTGTATCGCGCCGCTGGTCAATAATATTTATAGTGGGAATGCCACGTATGGTATTTATGTAATAGTGATCATCAACAATATATCCACCTTCTTCATTAATAAAAAAATGTCCAAAACCTTCCCTTTGGGCCACAGCCCAAACCCTTCTCACAATTTGAGGGGCGTACATCATGGAATACCCTTCTTGGCGGAAAGTTGCATTGTATGCACCCACCATATCAAGAAGAATTCCGAAACGCGCGTTATAATCAGGCCTATGCGGAGTTCTTGACCAATGCTGGCTGCCCAAAGCCCATGTGTCACGGTCAAAGCTGCGTTTTTCCTCATGTTCTCCATAGTCTTCGGCATCAAAAAATATGATGTCGATTCCTACATTGGGTTGTGTTTTGCTGAGAAGTCTTGCTATCTCAAGCAATACACCCACACCGCTGGCGCCATCATTGGCACCGTCAATAGGGGTGTAGTGATTTCGGGGATCAGGATCGTGGTCGGCCCAGGGACGAGTATCCCAATGAGCGCATAATAGTATTCTTCTGTTATTTTCTGGTTGAAAACTACCAATAAAATTACGGATATTCAGAACTGTGCCATCCCATGCCCTGAGCCTGGCAGGCTGCACGTAAACTGTATCGGTAAATCTTTCAAGCATTGCCTGAAGCCAATCGCCACATTGCACATGCGATGGTGTATTGGGAACCCTTGGCCCGAATGAAACCTGCTTCTCAATAAAAAAATAAGCCGAGTCAGCATTGAAAGCGGGTATTGTTTTTGACGGTTGTGTTTTTTCCGAAGGTGGCTGACTTTCAGTGCTTCGATTGTTTCTCTCTCCGGTGTTTCCGCAGGAAATAAGCATAGTAAATATTACTGAAAGAATGCCTGCATACATTACGGGTTTGCAATTCATCTACTTTATTACTAAGGTATGGTTTGTAACTTGAGTACAAACCTAAATATTTTTTGCCAGATTACCCTCATCCAGTGATATTAACATAATAAAATCAGGAATGACTTGCTGAAAACCAATATGATTAACAACGGTGCTTGTCATTAGGAGTTTTCATATTTCTGTTTTAGCTCCTCCAGCGAATCTTTCAGATCTGACATCATTTCCCTGAGCAGAATATTTTTATTATTGATGTAGCTCTTATTAATCCTGATAATAGAGTTAATGGTTTCAATGATTTCCACCAATCCGCTTGACTCGAGTGCTTCAGTCTGTTCCCTGGAAACATTTTCCATATAGGAAATGGCTTTTTCAGATTTATCTTTCCGTAATATGGTGCTCAGCTTGACCAGGATCTGGATGTTTATATCATCCTCTGTTGATCGTATTTGCCTGTCAGTTACCATAGCCGGAGCAGTATGCTTAAGGGTTCGTGGTTCGGGCAGATATGATTTTATGATGCCAAAAAGCTGTTTGGGATTAAAGGGTTTGGTAATCATTTCATTCATACCCGACTCCTTTACTTTATTAATTACTTCTTCGGGAGCGGCAGCACTGAGTGCAAATATGGGAACCTTTGAGTAGTAATCTGACATTTTCCGGAGTTTTTTTGTGGTTTCAAAACCATCAATTCCCGGCATCTGCAAATCCATAAGAATGATATCAAAATCGTGGCGTGTGGCTTTTTGCATAGCAATATATCCATCTTCGGCAATGTTGAGTTTACAATCCCATTTTTCGAAGATCTTTTTGGCCACCATGATGTTCATTACATTGTCTTCAACCAGCATAATGTTGTAACCTTTCAGGCTAAGAGCATCGAGTTTTTCAGGAACGGTCACGACACTTGGAAGAGTTGCTTTTTTGTAGGGAAATTCAATTTCAAAATGGAACAATGAGCCATCCATAGGCTTACTTTCCACAACAATACTGCTGTTGTGCATAAATAGCAGGCTTTTTACAATAGCAAGTCCAAGGCCGGTACCACCGAACTTACGTGAAGTTTCTGAACTTGCTTGGGTGAACACTTCAAACAGCGAGTCTATTTTATCAGGCTGGATGCCGATTCCGGTGTCTTTTATTCCGAAATAGATCCGGCTGGTTTCATCATCGCTGCTGACTTGTTTAACAATCAGAGTTACACCACCCCTTTCGGTAAATTTTACTGCATTCGAGATCAGGTTTTTAAGGATCTGCCCCAATCTTAAAGGGTCACCTAAAATTTCTTCAGGAATATTTTCATCAATGTCAAGTTCCATTTTAATACCTTTTTCCTGGGCCTTGAGCTTATTGGTGTTTACGATATTCTTCAGGTATTCTCTGGTTTTTATGGGAATACTTTCAAGTTCCAGCTTACCTGCTTCAATTTTTGAGTAATCAAGGATATCATTTACGAGACTGAGCAGGTCTCGGGCTGAGAAGTTCAGTATCTCAACGTTTTCCTTATTAACAGGATCGTCTACTTCATTCATAAGCATATCGGCCATAACTATTATGGCATTGAGGGGTGTACGGATTTCATGACTCATGACAGAAAGGAAATCTGATTTTGCTTTAGCTGCAGCAATTGCCTCCTTACGGGCAGCAATGATCTCTTCCTCATGGGTTTTACGGGTTGTAATATCGAATGAGGTACCGAAGAAGCCTGTTAATTTATCGTTCTTAATGATAGGTTTTACAGTAGCCTCCACATGAGTGATTTCTTTATTGGGTTTAATGGCGCGGCATTCGTATTTTGCAAAACCTTCATTGCGTGCTTTCTCTATGGCATCAAGGATCTGTTGATGATCGTCGGGGTGTATATGGGCGTAAAAATCTTTGGCGTAGGGAGGTTCTGTATTGGTGTCAAGACCATATTGGTGATACACCTGCTCTGTCCAGATGGCTTTTTCATTTTCAAAATCAATCATCCAGTTACCAAAACCACCCAGTTTCTGGGCGTCCAGTAATTCTTCGCGAGCATCGCGTAGTTCCTTTTCAATGGTTTTTTGTTCGGTAACGCAATTCCATACAGCCAGTAATGCCGGGTTTTTTGAATCAGGAAGTTGGAATGAGACTTTCGAATATTGAAAATACCTTTCTCTTTTCTGAACAAGATCAAACATCTTTTCTTCACGATGCACCTCCCTGCCTTCTTCAAAGATCAGACGGTCTTCTTCAAACATTTTATTAATTTCTTCCCTGTTGGGATTTAGTTCCATTTCGGTGAATCCAATGATATCCTCGGGGTCTTTACCACGATGTTTGGCAAAAGCCTTATTGGCCAGCAGGTAACGACCTTCCGAATCTCTGACATAGATAAACTGGGGTACCCGGTCAATAATTTCTCTGAGCAGTTGCTTGCTGTTGTTTACAGCTTCAGTTGCTTTCTTTCGTTCAGTAATGTCATTTTTAATGGCCAGGAAATTGCGGATTTTACCATTGTCCTTAATGATCGGACTTATGGTTACCTCCTCCCAGAAAAGGTCACCGTTCTTTTTACGGTTCCGTAATTCTCCTTCCCATTTAACTCCCATTGTGATGATCTTCCACATTTTTTCGTAGAACTCATCACTATGTTCGCCTGATTTCAAAATGCGGGTGTGCTGACCGAAAACCTCTTTAAAAGTATAACCCGTTATTTCTTCAAAGGCCGGATTTACGAATTCAATCTCTCCTTCAGGATTGGTAATAACTATACTGTTTGCACTCTGGTTTACGGCCTCACTGAACAACTGAGATTTTTTCTGTAAAAGATTAAGAGTCTGCCTTTCAAGGCCAAGTTCAATAACCATGGCAAACTCTCTCTCATTAAAGGGGTATTTTATGATATTTTTGTGAAAAACCGGGTTTCTGCTGTATTGATATATGGTTTCGGTTTCCGATTCAATGACTATACATATAGAATGCTCATACCCTTCAATCATCTCAAGAATGTCCTTGATTATTAGCTGAAACTTATCTTTCAGTTCTATTACTATTATATTTTGAGTGGAGTCTTCAGGAATATTCTTTTCTGAGAATTCAGAACTTAAAGCATGACATAGTTTACTTTGCCACTTAAATGCATCTTTTGCGATTTTGCAAACCTCCCTGGTGGTATAAAATACTGATAGATTGTATTTTTTCATAATATGACCTTTAAATCAACCGGAACATCGAATGTTACTAACCATTTGAAATATTAGCTAAGTTGAGTTATATGCAATAATATCAGCAGGTTATGGCTCTGGTCCTGATCAACCTTCCTGAAAATACTGCATAAACCTGCACTTTTTATGTATAAGCATACGAAAATAGCGACAAAAGGTTATTGTGGAAAACCAGAAAAATTTGCGGGACCTAAAAAGCAATAGCGCAGAGTTATTAACCAACTCTGCGCTATTGCTTATTTAAAAATCAATTAAATCTTATCTTCTGCCAGGAGTTCTGCTGCTGCCTGACTCTCTTGCCGGAGTGCTTCTCTGGTTGCTGCTGCTTCCACTTCTTTGTACAGAAGTTCCACTATTTCTGTTTGTGTTTCTGGTTGATGAACTAACATTGCTCGCAGGTTGTGAGTTTGTCCTTGCCGGCTGCGACCTTACTGCAGAAGATGAACCGCTGTTTGATCTGTCCCTGGATACCCTGGCAGGAGCATTTTGCGTGGCTGCCCGGTTCCGGTCAGGTGCCGGAGTACTCACATTGCGCGCGGGTGCCGTGCTGGTTGCTCTGCGTGGCGCAGCATTATTTTGAACTGCGGTACCCCTGTTATTGCGGCTGTTAGTCACTCTGGTATCAGAGTTGCGGGGAGCTGCAGCGGCAGGTTTTGCAGTTGTTGAAGGCCTTACGGCATTGCTTTGTACAGCTTGCCCTCTGTTATCTCTGCTGGTATTTAAAGTACCTTCCTTTCTACGGCTGGTTTCAGCAGCTTGTCTTGTAGTTGTACTTTGCCTTGCGGCACTGCTTTGTACGGCCTGTCCTCTGTTTTCTCTGGTTGCGTTAACAGTTGGTTCCTGTCTGCGGTTGGTTTCAGCATTCTGCCTGGTGGCACTGGTATTGTTGCGTACAGGGCTGGCTGCAGTTCTGTTTTCGTTTTCCCGTCTGGAAACCCTTGCATCGTTTGTCGAAGCAGCCTGTGAAGCCTGTCTGTCTGACCTTGGATTCACAGCTGCATCGCGTGGCACTGTGCTTCCTGAACCATGTCTCTGGGTGTAAAGTACCTCACCCTGTTGTCTGGTATCCGGGCGGCTATAGGTGTTTCTGAAATTACCCTTATTTACGTTTACGATTATAGTAGGCGAATAATTACGTATGCCGGTATAATATACAGTGTGGTAATGTCTGCACCTGTGATGTCTCCATGGGCGGTAGTATGCATAATAATGTGAATGCCAGTTGTAGTGGTATCCGTAGTAGAAGTGCCAGTAGCGGGGCGTCCACGGGCGCCAGGAAACCGGGTAGTATCCGTAATAATATACCGAGCGCCAAGGTCTGTAAATCGGTCTTGAGATGTATACAATCACCGGCCAGTGTGCTACTTCGTAATAAGTAGTTCTTACAACGGTAATATTGCGGGATGCTGTTTGAGTAACATTACCACGGTATGCCGGATTAGGTGTTTCAGCATAATTAGGCTCAACAATGTAGTTGGGTCCGTACAATGCCTCATCACCAATCAGCTGAACTTGTACTGATCCGTTCCGAAACTTCTCAACAGTAAAAACAGCCACATCCTGGTACTCACGCTGATTGAGAGCTACTCTCAAAACGATAGTATGAACGTTGCCCTCAACATAGTCAAAAACCATGATGTAGTCAACGTAGTTATCGCCATTGAGGTCAAGGTTGTTGATCATTTTGTCGGGGTCATTCAGGCTTCTTTCAAACCCTTCAAGGGTTTCAGATTCCTGGAAGAGATTCATCACGGCAAACAGGTTCAGATTGTCACCGGGCAGGCCCAGATATTCATCTGGCCAGTTCTGTGCCGAGAGTGTGCTACCTCCTGCGAAGAGGAGTGCTAAGATCGAGGTGATGATTAGCTTTTTCATATCTTTAGGTTTTAAGTGGATTTCTATTGTCCTTAAATTACCAAAAGGCGTGCCAATATTTGACTGATTTTATAATGCGCTGACAATGAAATTTCTGCGACCTTAAAGGCCCGCATGGCTCCATTTGCTAGCATGGTCGCTTAGGTTTTTTATAACCCGGATAACCCGGATCATTGAATTTTTTTTTGGTTCTTACCCTGCTCATATCAATTGCCGATGGCTTCATCCGGCGTTTCTCGGATGCATGCCTGTAAAATATTTAATTCTGTTTTTGGATAAGAATTTATGCAAGCAATGGTGCATATCTGTATTTTAAATAAAATTGATTTAATGGATTTATTTATATCCATTTAAGCTGTTCCCTTCAAATGTTAATAAAACGAATCATTTATTTTTATTGGTTTTGAGCGAATTAATTGTCTCCTTGTGTTAAAAAAAAACATATAAAAGAATTAGTATTTTAAAATGTCTTATATATTTGTTGATGTATTAATAACTGAAAAAGCACAGAAAAATTTATCTATCCGGGGAAATAAAAAGATCCGTATTGCCGGCACTGGAAAATGCAGTTAAGAGTACTACTCCAAAAAAAATTAAGCTTTTCCTGTTTCGCCTGCAAAGTGCCTATTTTACTCTGATCTTGCATTTGAGGCAAATATCGGTATACTCAGTATTAAAACCTTCAGAATATGGGCTTTATAAAACCGACAGATATTAATTATTTGTCTATTACATAACAATCAGAAAATTAATTACTAACCCATTCAAAACAGGAGCACAATGAGAAAAAAGCCAATGAAAACCGGGAGGTGTAAAGTAAAAGGTTTATTTGTAGCGGCACTTTTAGCCTTTTTCTTTGCACTTTCCACAGTATCTGCTCAGCAGGTTGTCGCATCCGGGGGAAACCACCATGAAGCATGTGAGATCTCCATTAGCTGGACATTAGGAGAAACAGTGATTGAAACTTTTACAACAGAGGAAAATACCCTAACTCAGGGATTTCATCAGCCCCAGCTTACCGTGGTGGCCGTTGATGAAATTGTCAAGTTGGGATATATGATCACTGCATTTCCTAACCCAGTTCAGAATTATGTTACGCTCAGTGTAGAAGCTGAAAACTATGAAAATCTGACTTTCAGACTCTATGACTTTAACGGCAGGCTGATAGAGCAAAATCCGATTCAGGGTAACCTAACCAACGTTTCGTTTGAAGCACTTAACCCTGCGGTTTATTTTATCACCATCCTTGAGGAAAACAAAAAAATCACAACCCTAAAGATCATTAAAAACTAATGAACAGATGATTTGATTTAACACATCATCAATTAAAACAATGAAAATTTAAACACCAAAAACATTTCAATTATGCAAAAAATTTTTACCGTACTGTTATTTTGCACAATCAGCATGATTATTCTTGCACAGGCACCACAAAGCTTTAATTACCAGGCTGTATTGCGCAACGATGCCGGAGAACCCTTGTCATCACAAGAAGTAACTGTTAAGGTTGATATTTTACAGGGCAGTGCTACCGGTACAGAAGTATTTACAGAAACACATAATGTTTCAACCAATGAATTCGGATTGGTGAATCTCAAAACTGGCTCCCATCAATCACTGGAAGCTATTGACTGGGCTGCAGATATTTATTTTTTACAGGTAAGTGTAAACGGCACATTCATGGGTACCACACAATTGTTGAGTGTGCCATATGCATTACACTCAAAAACAGCAGAAACGGTTGAAAATGAAATCGACCCAGTATTTAAAGCCAGTCCTGCTGCAGGAATAGAAGCAGCAGATATCAATAACTGGCATGAGGCTTACTCATGGGGAAACCATGCCGAAGAGGGTTTTTTAACCGAAGAAACCGACCCGGTTTTTGAGCAATCACCTGCAAGTGAAATAACCTATATGAATATTGAAAACTGGAATGCAAATAGGGTGCCTGCGGGAGTTATCAATCCATTTGCAGGGCAAATAGCTCCTGAAGGCTATCTGATCTGTGACGGCAGTGAGGTGAGCCGGACGGAATACGCAGATCTGTTTGCGGTTATAGGCACAACCTACGGAGAAGGAGACGGCAGCACCACCTTTAACCTGCCTGACCTTCAAAGCAGAATTCCGGTAGGCATATCTGCCGAGCCTGAATTTAATGAACTTGGCAAGACTGGCGGGGCCAAGGACCATGTGCTTATGGTTGATGAAATGCCCGTCCATTCACATATAGGGTCTACCGACTCAGCAGGCGAACATAATCACGGTGATATAACGGGTGCTGCCGGTTCGCATTCCCATACGGGATCAACATCATCTGCCGGTGCACATAGACATACTGGGACAACAGGCACAGCAGGGGATCACTCTCATTCAGGTACAACCGGTGGGTCAGGTTATTCAGGAACAACAACCTTTTCGCAGGGGATTGGTGCTGATGTCACTGTGGCAAGATCTGCCGGATCTCATAGCCATAGCTTTGTGACCAACTCAACAGGTTCACATTCTCATTCTCTAACAACAAATACTACAGGCGGTCATAGCCACTTTTTATCAATTACTACTGCTTCTGACCACAGACATTCTATAGCTGCCGACGGTAATCATACACATACTTTATCCATCGAAGAAAGCGGCGGAGGTATTGCCCATAATAACCTTCAACCCTATATAGTGTTGAATTTTATTATCAAATACTGAATTGAATGAATCCTGTCAGCATCTGTAAATGAATTACTCTTTCACAAATTACCGCCGGATTCAGCCTTTTTGCTTAAATGGCATATCATTCATTTACAGATTCAAAGGAGCATTCTCATAAACACAGGGTGTAGTTTCGTGAATGGCCAGTCAATGCTTAGAAAGAAGCATCAAGGCATATCGCATATAAGAACGCCTTATGCCAACCATGGTTTTTCAGGTTAAGTCTTAGGGTTTCTAAGCGTAAAAAAAGCACCTGCTACCTTTATATTTGTAAATTTGAAAAGGAATTACAGGGAAAATCCTGCAAGGGGATTTGTATTTGCTGATTTAAACAACCTGACAACAAAAAAATTGAAAGTTATTATGAAAATGCAACAAGTTCTCATTTTTCTGTTTATGACTTTCCTTTCATGCAGCAAAGAAACCAAAGATGAACAACCACCGCCGGAGGGAACATACAGGATCACAAAAAATATTTCATACAATCAGGTTTCGGTGGATGTGGTTATTGACAAACCGGAGAACGATATTGTTGATGTATTGATCGTTTACCACGGAACCGTATGGTATGACAGCGAAATCTTATCAGCTGCCAATAATGTTCTCAATGCCTTTAAACGGATACTCAACAGGGATGATATGATGATAGTAAGTGTGGCTTATCCTGAAGAGAATCTTTTGTTTGGTGATAATATCGCTCATGCTGAAGCAGCTCTTTTATGGGTAAAAAATAATGCAAACCAGGAACTGGGTATCGATGTAAAGAAGATATTTTTGGGTGGTCATTCCCAGGGGGGATATCTTGTTACCCGCCTAAACACGATGCACGAGACCCATGGTGTTATTGCCAACGCACCGGGACCCTTAAACTTAGTGTATCGCTGCCAGTTAGAGGAGAATGGTCAGATACCCAATGGATTTGTCTGCACATTATTACATAATACATACGGAAGTACAACAACCGATCCCGAAGCCTATTTTGAAAGATCATTGCTGAATTTCACCAGCGGATATAAATCTGATATTCTCTTTGTGCAGGGCCTGGGAGACTCACCCATCCAGATGCACTCATGGTCGGTTTTTAAACAACAGGTAACAGATTGCACTAATTGCCAGGAAACCTATTTCCTGGAACTCCCGGAATATGGTCATCAGGCTTTGTTTCACAGTTCAAAAGCAAGACAGGTTTTTAATGATTTTATCAATGCCAGGTAAAGATTATAGGCTAAACTTAGTCCTTCCGGATAAAACTTTAGGTTGCTGAGCGGAATGGGAAAGGGTTGTCAGGTTAAGGGAAAATGATTTTTCCGGTTGGACATCCGGGGTTTAGTTGGGGTTTTGTTTTTCGGGTATTGTTCACATTGCTATAGCAAAAATATTATGCGTTATGTATTTGATCTCAGACAGGGTTGTACCATTTCTGACAACCCTACGGAAATGGCTTAAACTCCAACGTAATAATCCCCCTTATCTCAGCATAAGTATGCCCGGTGATCCATGGGGCGGTCAGCACAAGTAGCAGGAAAAGGATCAGCATACTCAGTCCGAAGTAATCGCCGAAAGACCATTTTTTTGACCATGATGACTGATATGGATCGGGCTTTGTTTCAAGGGCAGGAATGGGGGCCGGGGTGTTTTCGGAGTCGTTATTTTCATTGTATTTTTTCATGATTTTTGCCCGTCGGCTGTTGTGGATGATGCGGGTCAGGATAAGCAGATCATCCAGCGCCAGTAAAACAGACCGTACTATCCTTTGCCATGCGGCGAAGCGTGTTACCAGGTTGGTCAGGCGGGCACCGATCCTTCCCAGCCTTGATGAGCCCTGTGCACCAGCACGCGCGGCTGCTCCCAGTCCGGCCACTCCGAAAATAAAATCAAGGTAAACCACAAGCCACAGTGCAAAGGCTACCAGGGCAAAGTCGGATTTAGTTTCCCACAGACTTTCAAGAAAAATGGTTTTTTTGCCGGTTTTAATACGACTTTGTCTGATGAGCTCCAGTCCTAAATGCAGCAGCACCGCAAACAGAAGCCAGAACAGGCTAACGGCGATGCTCAGCACCAGCGAGATAAGAATGTAAAGCACAATGAAAAGGAGTTTCTCGTCGTGCTCAGCAATCCATTTGAGAATGTTTTTCAAGCCTTTGATTGTTTCTAATCTATTCAACCCCAAACCTAAACATTTTTTTTAATTCAGGGGTTGCAGCAAAAGGTTTTTTGGAGATGAATGTCATATTACCCCGGCCGGGGTGGTATAATTCCTGCAATCTTTAAATTTCTTTTTTATGATGTTCCGGTGGTTTTGGTTTTTTGTTTCTCTTTTTCTCCTTCTCATAAAGGCCTAAACCCAGATAATTAGATGCCATTACCAGTAAGGATGCTACCCCTGAAAGGGCCATAATGTAAACAAGCAAAATACCGTAAGGTATAAAGTAATAGAAAATCACCATTACAAGGGCAATCCATACTCCGGCACACCAGGGGCAGGTAATGATAAAACAGAGTGTGCGCATAAAATAAACCCTGTTATTGGCTTTTACAAAATCTCTGAAGTACTTGAATATTTTTTCAAATACCACAACCCGGGTAACCCTGTATATGGCAAGGATAAGGATGATCAGATCGGTAGTGCTGATTTCTCTGATGTCGATATTGCCGGCTTTCAAAAAGTAGCCTGTAACGGCCACCAGTGCAAAGAAAAGGAAAAGACTGGCAAAATTCCATGCATTCTCTCTGGTGTTGTTCATTGATAAACTTTTCTTAATTGGGTCTATTTTAAAACCTTTTAATCCGTTAATTGTTTTCCTGGGTGATTAATTTCTCTGAAGTTTGATTTCCTTCAAAGTATGTTCCTGTTCTTATACAGCGCAAATATAAAAGTTTTTCATCAGAAGAATATTTTTCTGCATCCGGAATCGCAATTTTTAAACATCAACCCGAATAGTTGTAAACATTCGTTCTAAAAGGGATTGGATGGGAGTTCTTATTGGAATGCATTTTATGTCAGAAAAGGAAAAACTGTTTTCAGGAAGGGAATGTTTCGGCGCTTCATGAATACCTGGCCGCCGCAGCAATCAGTGATACAACCAGGATAACCAGCAAAGCGATCAGCAAAATCAAAATTCGTTTTTTTCTAAGCTCTTCTTTATCCTTCTTAATCTCTTCGGGCCTGTTGCTCTCCTGCACGAATATGATGTGTGTGAGCAGATAGTGGGCCACCACCGAACCCCCCACGATCAGTGCTGCAATGATCGCCATATACAACAGGTAAGGTGCTCCTATGTCACCTACCACTGCAATGATCAGCGCCGAGAACCAACTTACGGCTGAAGTGGAGCCGGTAATGGCCAGCAGCCATTGCCGGGAAGTAATGAATTGTTTGGGCATGGTGATGTCGCTGTATTCCTTCAGCATGGGAATAACGCGAGCATGAAATGCAATGCCGTTGATCAGCAGTATCAATACCACGGTCATTTTTGCCTGGAAGTGAGGCATGGCCCATAGTTCCACATTCAGGTGAAGCAGGGCAACACCTGTAAGAATCAATATCACCAGTCCACCGATTAATACATTGGATGCTTTGCGGATCAGAACAAACTGATCATTGCTGATCCTGCGGTTGCGGATGGCACCCATAAAAACCGAATCGTTGGCTGCAGCTGCTCCTACACCAATTGCTGCACTTACTACGTGCAGCACTGTAATGATACCATACCAACTCATATTGCCTCCCTTTTTTAAGGATGAATGAATTACCACAATCTGAAAAATAAAACATCTGAAGTTATGCTTTTGTTTTGCATGAGTTGTGATGATACCGGGTGCTTTTTAAGCTCAGTTATTCGACCCTGGGGTCGAATATTTTTCTCATTTCTCTAAACTTGACTAATTCTCCGCCTCAGAATTTTCATCATACGGGTTTACCGTGCTTTCAAATTCCTGGCTGGTAAAATCATCCGGGGTGATCCACTTTTCGGAAGTGGTTATGGAGTAGTTTTGATTGCCGTGGTGTTGCAATTTCCAGATGATACCCTCGGCCTCCGGAAACGGTACATTGCCGTCGAGTTGTTCCCTGAACAGCCGGTTTATCAGGTTGCTGTCCGAAAGACCCTGGCTGATTGCCTGTAAAACATTTTCCTTGCTGATTTCCTGCTCCTCACCTGACGTTTGCTGCATACTGAAGGACAATACATTCGCTTTGGTATAAGGAAATTTACCGTTGTAGGCCTTATACAGTAATTGATTCACTTCGAACAGTNCTTTGTGTAAAGCAATATCAGAGTAGTTCTCTGATACCTTTTCGCGCAGCATTTCATGCGAAATATTGTCGATTTGTCCTGCGGCCAATTCATCTGAAAGCCTATAGTCCAAAATGATAGATGCGGCTTCAGGCGGGTCAAAATCTGCAATGGCCATAAAAAGGTATTCCTCCAGCTCATTGGGTTTCAGCTTTCCGGCATCCGGGTAGTCGAATCTTTTCAGAAGTTCGATATAATCTTCATGGTTCCATGAGCCTTCCAGTTCATCTGTCGATTTGATTTCGTTAATTTTTAAGAGATACTTCATAATGTATACTATAAACAGGTTGTTAAATTATTTGAACTTTGCAGGACTTTCCAATGCGAGGCGCCGGCCGTTGTCAGGCTATAAGGATCAGTAGCACAGGCATACTCATGATTACTCGTTTTATTTTCATTACGTTTTGGATTGGATTGTTATATACTGATAATTAACAACATATAGATGTTAAAGTTCAAAATTGATACTGCAAACCTGAAATAACAGAGTCGCCTTTTTGTGATCCGCGAAAATAATCTACTCTGGTAGCAGCACATTAAATATGAGACTGTTGCTTACCGGGGGCGTATTATTTCTCTAACCGTAAATTTTCTAAAAACATGTAATCCTTCCAGGATTGAATAGACGAAAAATACGGAGATAAAAACTTAAAGTTGAAGATGATAGTTGTCTGACTTCAAATGGTCAGACAGTTTTAAAATATTCAAAATAATTTATTAACCAGCTGGAAGAAATAAA
>SL_3KL_010_SEDDRAFT_10002814_pt1 | contig 15832 bp, 9 predicted proteins | sample SodLakKL_010_SED_2_FD_10381 | JGI IMG/M metagenome (IMG submission 10381) | reverse complement strand
ATGACCATATTGTGGTTGTTATTCATTTAAACTATAAGTGTAGAGGTAGATAGATTCGGGGTGTTGTAATGTCAGGGAAGTAAAAAAGATGTCTGAATATTCGTTAAGTTAATGTTGGTAAAGAGCCCTCCAGAAATCACTCCTGTCAAAGGGGGTAGCTTCAATGACGGGTTGTTTTATTACCGGGTACTAATGGTTGACAAATATTAAAACTTATACAAAAAGCAAAACGGTGTCCAAGCACAAAGGACTATTAGTGGAATCATTTAACCTGTAAATACCGGAGGTTTCAGAAAAGATCGGGGTAAATCAGGTTTTTTTGTATGGGCATCGATTTTATGCTTATTTCACTGCCACTCAACATCAATTTTTTATAAATCAGATATGATCCCGGGGAATTTCATATTGCCAGTTTCGTGAAAATATCCTTTCCTTTTTTTCCCAGGCGTCAAGTTCAGCATGAATTCTGAAATTTTTTTCAGTTGAGGTGAGTACTGTTCTCGTGACAATTTCCACAGACCATTCCCCTCGCTGAAATTTTCTATTCCAAAGAGTTTCTCCTCGAACAGATGTAAAAGAATCAGATTGGAAAGTGTACCACTCATTAGCCCTGCTTGCTACTATCCAGTCAATATCATCAAAGCTGATGGTGCCGTTGTCAATGAGCACCTCCAGGGTCGACTCTTCCTTGGCCAGATCCCGTACAACCCTCCATTTATGGTTTATGGGTTCCAATTGGGTTGTTTGTGCTCTTGGTGCACCCTCCGGCAATTGGAAAGGTTTTAGGGTGTGATCGGTTTTTTGAGGACTTCTTGCGGGCAACTCAAGAGAACTGTTTTTTGTATAAACATTAAGGCGGACTGGTTTAGGGGGAGGCCAGGCCAATGGCCAATAAGAAGTGGATATGGAAACTCTTAAGCGATGTTTTGCTGGAAAGTTTTGCGCAATATTGTTCAGCTTGATTTGTACGCTATATGGACGTTCTGTTTCAAGTATTTCGGGTGACTCATGGCTATGGCGGTGGCAAAGGTTGAGCAGGCCATAAGTGACCCGCGTGGCTTTGTCATCTTCACCAACATCCGATAAGCGTACAGCAACCATGGCAACAGGTTCATTGGATGAAAAAGTAAGATTGAGCAGGGGTGCACCCATAATCTCCAGTGGTTTATCAAGGGGGGGAGTTTCAAAAATCAAGGCACCGCCATCCTCTTCCCGCTGGTCGCCGGGCAGGTCGGGGGGGGCTGCATAGGAACACCATTTACCTGCAAATAATCCCACGCTCAGGGGTGATTGAATGGTCAAAGTTTCATGATGGCCCGGGGGGTTAGTTAAAAGCTTATGCCCTGGATGGAGGTGATATTTCAGAGTATTAATGTTTGCAGAAGGCCACTCTCTTTCAGCGACCCATCTGCCAGGTCGTTTTTTGTAGATTGTGTTGGGAGGGAGGCTATTCTGCATCCAGACTCTGAGCATAGGCTCATCCATAATTCCGGTATCTTTATTCTTCAGCCATTTATCCCACCAGCGCAAGGATTCCTGAAGAAATCCAATAGCTGGTCCTGGTACGCCAAAGTGGGGGTATTTATGACTCCAGGGGCCTATCAAGCCAATACGCGGCACGTTTAGTCCGCTCAAAAGCCTGAATACTGCATTGGTATATCCATCGGCCCATCCGCTAACCGCCATAACGGGGCATTGAATTTTTGAAAAATCTTCACATACGGAGCCATGTTTCCAGTAATCGTCCCTGTGCTGATGGTCCAGCCATTTTTTCAGCCACACACCACTTTTTTCCAGGCGCTGAAACCACATCTCTTTCCATTTTTCTCCAACCAGGGCAGGGTCCGGCGGACAGGAATTAAAGGCAAACATTGTTGAGGCCCAGGAGAGGTTGTCTCCCAGCAGGCAACCACCCATATAATGGACATCATCGGCATAGCGGTCATCGGTGGAGCAGACAGTGATAATAGCCTTAAGGGCGGGAGGCTTTAAAGCAGCTATCTGAAGACCGTTGAACCCACCCCATGAAATTCCAATCATTCCAATGGAACCATTGCACCATGGTTGGTTTGAAATCCATTCCAAAACTTCCAGGCCATCATCATGCTCCTGGCTGAGGTATTCATCCATCAAAACACCTTCCGAATCACCCGAGCCCCTCAGATCAACCCTCAGACAGGCATAGCCATTGCCAGCCAGGTAACCATGGGTTATGGCGTCGTTTACAGCTTCAAAATCGCGTTTGCGGTAAGGGATGTATTCCAGGATCGCCGGAACAGGCTCCTGATTTGCATTTTGGGGCATCCAAATCTTGGCTGCAAGGCGTATCCCATCAGACATGGGTATCCATACATGCTCCAGGACCCTGACATTTTCGACAATTGCTGCGATTGTTTTCATATTTTTGCAAGGATAATGGTTGGATTATAAGCCTATATTGGGAATATCCTCTTTGGAGATCTCAAGATCCACCTCTTTCTCTTTAAGTGCATTGATTTTTGCTGTGATAGCTTCATTCCTGGCCGTAAAAATGCAAATGATGGAATTGGGCGTTACACTTTTCAATGCATGGTTTACAGCTTCGTCTTCATCATAAATAACCTGATATGTTTTCCCTGAAACATTTTTGGCTCCCTCTATTATCAACTCCATCACTTCCTGGCTATCTCTTCCCCTGGTATATTCTTCATCTTTCCAGATTATTAACTTGTCAAAGTATTCTGCAGCCATTTTGCTGTAGTTTTTTAAATCTTCATCTCGCCTGTCGCCGGTTCCGGCAATTATGGCTGTGCTTGAGTTGGGATCCAGTGAGACAACAAATTTGCCCATTGCCTCCATACTGGCAGGATTATGCGCATAATCAATGATAACTTTGTATTTTTCAAAGGCAAAAACATTCATCCGGCCGGGCAGTTGAGCTGTTGAAGGAATAAAAGTCTGCAGAGCATTTCGTATTTCCTCAACTTTTACCTCTTGCACGAAAGATGCCAGGGAAGCAGCAAGCACATTCTGAATCTGGAAAATCGCTTTGCCTGAATAGGTAAGGGGAATGTTAATTACCTTGTCAACCGGTATTGACCAGGTGCCTTTATGCAAGATGATCTTTCCGTCTTCATAAGTTGCTGCTATTCCGTCTTTTTCACAATGTTCCCGAATGCGGGGATTGGTGGCATCCATGCTAAAGAGGGCTGCTTGACAAGGAATATTATCCATCATGGAGTATACGTTATCATCATCCGCATTTAATACTGCGTACCCTTTTTTATGGACATTTTCAGCAACGATCGATTTCAGGCGTTTCATCTGGTCCATGGTTTGAATTCCATAAAGTCCCAGGTGGTCAGATGCCACATTTGTAACTACCCCCACATCGCTCAGGTCATATCCCAAACCCGATTTAACCATTCCCCCACGTGCTGTTTCTAAAACCGCATAGTCGACCGTGGGATCGCGCAAAACAAAGCGGGCACTTTCAGGCCCGGAGCAATCACCCTTGTACATAAGGTTATTCTGTATGTAGATACCATCTGTTGTGGTTGTACCAACTTTTTTACCATTCATTTTCATAATATGAGCAATGAGCCTGGTGGTGGTGGTTTTACCATTGGTGCCAGTTACGCTAATGATGGGTATGCGCCCTGATGTTGCTATTGGGAAAAGCATATCAACCAGCGGTTGAGCAACATTTCGTGCTTTCCCTTTAACAGGAGAGAGGTGCATGCGGAAACCCGGAGCACCGTTAACCTCAATAATTGCACCGCCGTTTTCGTTAATAGGTTGGGTAAGATTGGGTGCAATAACATCAATTCCACACACATCAAGCCCAATAAATTTAGAAGCCCGTTCTGCTATAAAGATATTGGTGGAATGGACAGTGTCTGTTACATCTTCAGATACTCCTCCGGTACTAAGGTTTGCTGTGGTCTTAAGGTAGAATACTTCCCCGGGGGTTAGGATGGTTTCCAGGGTGAAGTTTCCTTGCTGCAGAAGGCGTGTGGTCATGGAATCTACCTTGATTTCTGTCAGCATCTTTTCATGTCCAAAGCCTCTGCGGGAGTCTTTGTTTACTTCATGTATCAATTCATTTATGGTCGATTTTCCGTTTCCAATGACATGGGCAGGGGTCCTTTTGGCAGCGGCAATAAATGTGTTGTTTATTACCAGCAACCTGTAGTCATAGCCACTTATATATTTTTCTATTACAACACGTTCGGAAAACTTTTGAGCCGTTTCAAAAGCATGAAGGGCTTCTTCCTGGCTGTTTATGTTGATAGTAGCCCCTTTGCCCTGATGCCCGTCAACAGGTTTTATTACCATAGGAAATCCAACCTTTGAAACGGCTTGTTCCATATCCCCGGCAGAGGAAATAACTACTCCATAGGGCACCGGACAAGCATTGCTGTATAGAATATTTTTTGTCTCTTCTTTATCTGAGGCGATTTCCAGACCTATGCTGCTGGTTTTTCCTGTGGTAGTGGCCTGTATTCTTTGTTGGTGCACTCCCCACCCCAATTGCACAAGCGAGTAATCATTCAGACGCAAAACAGGAATGTTTCGCTTTTTTACTTCATCGATTATAGAGGCCGTACTTGGGCCAAACCTCTCCTCTTCCCGAATTTCTCTGAGTTTCAGAATATCTTTTTCAATGTCGTATGATTTATTCTCTATCATCGCCTCAACAATCGCAAATGCAGATTGGGCTGCATACATGCCGGCTCTTTCCTGTTCGTAAGCGAAGACAATATTGTAAACCCCCTCCTTTCCATCTCCCCGGGTGCGTCCAAACCCACACTGCATGCCGGCCAGCACCTGAAGCTCCAGGGCAACATGCTCTATAACATGCCCCATCCAGGTACCCTCTTTTAACCTTTCAAAAAACCCCCCTTCATACCCCCTGGAACATCTGTGTTCATAAAGGGATGGAATAAGCTTTTCCAGTCTTGCCGAAAACCCTTCTATTTTATTGGAAGGATAATGGTCCATCTCCTCAAGGTCCACCCGCATTACAATTAGTTGATGGCGCCAGTTGGACCAGTAGTTAGGTCCTCTGAGGGCCCTTGTTTGCAAAATCTTCATAAGTAAGTCGCTAATAAATAATCGTGGGTAGGTTTAGCAATTATAATCATTTTTTTTGTAATAGGGATTGCTTTTTTTTTATAGTTTTACAATAGTTGAAACCTCAAGATGAAATCCCAAAGGAGTTATTGCTATTAGGGGGTGAAAGTTGTACTGTAACCCGGTTATCATCTCTTTTCATATATAATACTTATGGCTGCTTTTTTATTCTTTTACGATCGATCATGGAAAAACCCAAAGGAATTCTAATTGTTATTGGTGGTGAAGTTGCACTTCCACCTGAAAATCATCGCAAAATCGACGAAGAAAATAGGGGAGAGCCGGAAAACAACCCTAAAATATTAAGTACATTTTGCAAATTGCTTCCCGGCGAACAGGCCAGAATTGAAGTTATTCCCACAGCATCCCAAATCCCCCAAGAATCTTTTAATCGCTACAAAGATGCTTTTGATAAGCTTGGTTTTAAAAATGTTGGTAACCTTGATATAAGAACCCGCCAGGATGCATCGACCCCAGCCATAATAGAACGGGTGCGGAATTGCAATGGTTTTTTGTTTACCGGCGGGGATCAGCTAAGGCTTACTACAGTTTTGGGAGGTACCGATTTTTTGAAAGTGCTTTCAGAAAGGTATAAAAAAACTGCTGTTGTTATCGCAGGAACCAGTGCAGGGGCAATGGCAATGTCGGATACCATGATTTATGAAGGGAGCAGTCATGAGGCCATGAGAAAGGGAGAAGTGAAGTTTAGCAGTGGATTTGGCTTCCTGAAAAATGTCATCATAGATACACATTTTGTTAAGAGAGGTCGTTTTGGGCGATTGTTCCAGGCAGTAACAAGCAATCCGGCGGTTTTAGGAATCGGGCTGGGGGAAGATACCTCTTTGCTTATTAAAAACGGAGATGTTAAGGAAGTTATTGGGTCGGGACTGATAATCGTTGTTGACGGCACTACTATCAGACATACCAATATGGCTGCTATCAACGAAGGTGAAATGATTTCAGTTGAAAATATCAGCCTGCATGTTATGATTCCGGGTGACAAGTTGCATTTATCCGAACGGAGAATTGTCCATGGAGAACACTAACAGACGATTGCTGAAATACTGCATTAAGATGATTAAAAGGAGAAACAATGAAAAAAAACATATTTGTAGTTGGGCTGGATGATTTTAATTTGCGTATGATCCGGTCGGTGAAGGATGTTGAGAATTATAATATCCACGGTGTCCTGGATATACAACTACTCATTGACAGCGGTAAGTATCGCTTGCACGAGATGCTGGAGCTTGCCGATGCTGAACTGAGAAAGTTCGACGGACCGATTGATGCTATTGTTGGCTATACAGATTTTCCCGTAAGCACCATTGTTCCTGTTCTCTGCGAAAGGTTTAATGTGCCCGGGCCGACGCTGGAGAGTATATTGAAATGTGAACATAAATACTGGAGCCGGTTGGAACAAAAAAAGGTGATTCCTGAATATATTCCGGATTTTATTGAATTCAATCCCTTTGACCCTGATCCTCTCGCACAAATACCTTTTGACTACCCCTTCTGGATTAAACCCGTCAAATCCACAGGTTCACAGTTAGGCTTTCGCATTAAAAACAAAAATGACTTTAACAAGGCCATAGCAGTTTTAAGAAAAAATATCGGGTTGTTCAAGCCTTTTGATCAATTACTCGATATGATCCAGTTGCCGCCGGAGGTAGCAAAAGTAAACAGTTCACATTGTTTAGCTGAGCAGATTATCTCAGGCCGCCAATGTACCCTGGAGGGTTATGTGTTTAACGGACAAGTACAAACATACGGTATTATCGATTCCATACGTGAACCCAACCGCACTTCTTTTGCGCGTTATCAGTATCCTTCAATGCTTCCCAAAAGTGTTAGTGACCAAATGTCCCGAATTACCGAGATAATAATGTCACAGGTAGGGTTTAACAATTCAGCCTTTAACGTAGAGTTTTTTTGGAACAGGAAAGAGGATAAAATCTGGTTTCTGGAAATTAACACAAGAATTGCTCAATCGCATAGTGATCTTTTTCTAAAAGTGGACGGGATTTCTCACCACCAGGTAATGTTTGACGTTGCTTTAGGACAAAATCCCCGGTTTCCCCAACGCCAGGGAAAATTTAAGGTGGCAGGAAAGTTTTTTTTGCGTGAATATCAGGATAAATTAATAACCGGCATTCCCGAAAAAGCAGATGTGGAAGCGCTCAATGAAGTCATTCCCGGTACACTTGTCGATGTGCTGGGAAAGGCCGGGATGAAACTATCAGAGATCCCTGAACAGGACAGTTATAGTTATGCTTCGGCGTTTATTTACCTGGGTGGCAAGAATCAAAAGGAGCTTTTGCATAATTTTAAGCAGTGCCGGAAGCTACTGAAGTTTCAATACCAGGATCTTGTTATTCCAGCTGTTTCGGTAGAAAAGGTGTTGGAGGAACATCCGGAAGCAGAACCCGGTATAGCAATCCAGGTAACATCCGTACCAGCGGAGGTTCCTGTTCCCAAAGAGGAAGAGTAAGAGCATGAATGCTATTGCCAGCAACTAACTGTTTAGCAAAAGGGGAATGTTCTTGCTCAAAAATCATAATGTATGCAAGTTGTAATGCTTTAAAAACTCCTAATGTAAGCCCCAAAAAACTCTTCCGCTTTGATATTCAACTACAACAACACTTCCACCTGGATCCTGAGATAGTAGGTTTGTTCGACAGTTTCTTGCTACCAAGGATCTAATTTTTTAAATCTTTCTGGAAGTCCTAAATATATTTTTTATGTTGAATCACTCATATTTATTGTTTGTGCAGGCAGCCAACACCTCCATAACCACAATTGTCCTCTATCTCCCCATTTCTCCATAAACCACCATTTTGCATTATGGCCAGTTAAAGGATATAGGGTGCATTGGATTTATAGCTGGTTTAGGCGCTTTAGAAATTATCTGTGCTTATATTTCCCTGTGTTTCGTGTCTGGATACAAGGTGTTTTTATTGTTCTGACTATAGTTGTTTTCGTCAGATATAGGGATGTTATAAAATATTTGGGAGTTCTTTTTGTTGCTTGCTGTTTAGTTGATGGGGATGGCTGGTTGGCGTTCAGGTCATGTATCTATGGTAAAAGCACGGAAGATGGAATGGCACAATAGTATGAGGGTGATAGTTGGAGGTGTAGAGGCCAGGGAGCAGGGGATGGGATTGAAAGAGGTAGCCTTGAATGGGCTGTTAATAATTGCAATCAAAGCCCTGATGACTGTGGTAGTGGTTTTCTGTCATCTCACCATTTACCATATTGCGTTCGCAAGAAGCAAATAAGTAAAAAAATACTACCTTTGCGGCCAACTTATTAAAAAAAATTGGTATTTTGCATAAAAAATAAAGCACTTATACAAGGCATGGGATCTTGTTGTTATGACACTGCGGGTAAGCCCTGTCCAAGGGCCGGTTAAAGCTACCTTGTATGAAAATGACTAATTATGGAGTCTGTAGAGAATAATGGAAACGGCAAACATCAAACCCAAAGCCTGAAGAAGATGCTGCTGAAAAAGCAGGTGGCCGAAATCTTTTACCGCGAAGGTCAAAAGACTATTTCAGAGCTTTGCGATGCCACCAACAACAGTATCCCAACCCTTACTAATATCATGAGTGAGCTTGGCAAGGAGGGGTGGGTGAAAAACTTCGGGATTGGCAAATCCAAAGGAGGGCGCAAACCCTCGCTTTATGGCCTGGACCCAACTGCCGGTTATATTGTGGGGATTGACCTGAGCCGCAAATATATGCGGGTGGGAATTTTTGATATGCACAACCAGGTTGTTGGGAAAATTGTGGAAATCAATGATGGCTTGGAGACTTCCGACAAAATTCTTAATATTCTCAAGGAGGAGGTGGATGCCCATTTGAAAAGGTCAAAAATTACCAATGAGCAGGTGCTGGGCTACGGCATCACTATCCCGGGTCTTATAGACATCCGCAAGGGGGTGAGTTACAGTTATCCGCAATTTGGCACCGCCAATCTTTCGGAGATATTCGGAGAGTTGCTTGGGCGACCTGCTTTCATTGAGCACGATACCAAAGCCATGGCCCTGGGTGAGCTTTGGTTTGGCCTGGCGCGAAAAAAATCCAATGTGCTGCTCATCAACATTGGTTCGGGTATAGGTCTGGGACAAATCATCAATGGTGAACTGTATCACGGCCATTCGGGTTTTTCGGGCGAGTTTGGCCACATCCAGATGATTCCCGATGGCAAGCTTTGCTATTGTGGTAAGATAGGTTGCCTGGAAACCGTGTCTTCAGGTACAGCCCTGGTGCAAAAGGCAGTGGAGGCCATCGAAAATGGGAAAAGCTCGGTGATTTCGAGCCTTATCGAAGAGACCCGCGGCAAAATCAAGCTAAAGACCATCCTGGATGCGGCTAATAAAGGGGACCAGTTTGCCATTGAGCTGCTGGAGGAGTCGGGCGAATACCTGGCCAAAGGGATTTCTATTCTTATCCACCTGTTCAATCCCGAGTTGATTATAATTGCCGGTGAGATGGCCGATGCGGGCAATCTCATTACGGACCCGGTCCGCCAGAAACTCAACAAATACACCATGCAACGATTGAAGCAGGACAGCGAGATTGTCCTTTCGGAGCTCAAAGAAAAGGCAGGGATTATGGGTACCCTGCCTGTGGTAATAAACCGTAGCTTTGCACATGTTTTTGATAACAACAACCACGAACGCTGATTACCTTTCTCTGCTTGTCTGAATAAGCTCTTTGGGAGTTTGGGCATCTACCGGGATGAATAAAAACCCATACCGGATATCTTTGCCGGGGTCGATGCGGTACTGTTCAAGGGGCATGGCGCCCCAGCTGTTAATGCCGGCTACTCCCCGCTGTCCATAGTCAATATTCCATCTTACAAAATCACGGGCTTCCACATGGGCGATGTTTTTGTTCTCCTTGTGTACGGGTCCGTAATCGGTACCTTTGCGTGCATCCAGGTCGGCCGTCAGGTAAGGCATGGCGGTCATTTCAAACCCCTTGCCCGGCTGTTGCAGGCTTACTGCCATCAGTCCCAGGCCTTCTTCATTGGTGAGAGCGGCCCAGCGAACATCGGTTTTGTTGCCGTTTTCCTGGGGACGGATGTAGGGCACCAGTTGTTTGTGGACGGTACTTTCATACAAGCCCACCAGGGCCGACACATTGCGGTCGGTATAATTTTCCCACGGGCCCCTTCCAAACCAGGTAAGCTGTTGAAACTCTTCACGCAGGCAAAAGCTCATACCCATGCGGGGAATGTCAGATGTTTCGGTGGGGGAGGCATAATATTGGTTGCAAACGCGCATGGTGCCGTTGCCATAAATGGTATATGTGGTTTTAAAGCGGGTGTTTACGGCGGGTAGCTGCCAGCTCACCCTCACCTCTGCCGATGAATCGGTAGACGCTTCCCACGCAAAGTGTTCCAGCTTTGGTTCCAGGGTAGCCTTTTTCCAGTTGATGTTTTCTTCAGTCATCCTGCTGCCAAAGTCATTGTCGGTAGGTGCACGCCACATGTCAGGACGGGTGTCGGTGGCCGCATGCAGGTAAGGGGTGCCGTTTACCTGGTAGCCGGTGAGGACACCCTCAGAGCTGTTAAAAGTTATCTTTACAGTTTCATTGGCGATGGTGAGGGTATCACCCTGCTCTTCTGTATACAGAGGAGGGTTTCCGTTCTGTGCAACAGTTTCCTCTTCATACCAGGGGAGGGCAAACTGTTGATGGGCCACTCGGTGGTTGGTAGGCACCATGGACGTTGCACCGCGTGTTCTCACTTCAAGATGCAAAAAGTACTCTGTGTTGCTTTCCCGTTCTACCCCCTCCAAATTCAAATCAATCAGCTCCCCTACATGGGGTGGTGTTTTGAGCGAGGGTATATCCACCCGTTGGATGGTTTGGCCGTTGGCCATGATATGTGCCGATAGCTGGTAGTTGTCCAGAGCGGTGAAATCAAACAAATTTTCCACCAGTACCCGTGCCTGGTTGTGGTTGACGTGCAACAGCTTGAATCTGACAGGCTCTTGTCCCTTTTTTACTTCGTACAGGGCTGGTTGTATCTGTCTGTCGGGAAACACAATGCCATTGAGCAGGAAGTTGCCATCAGAAGGCATCCCCTCACCATAGTCACCGCCAAAGGCGTAAAAACGGGTGCCTTCCAGTTCCTCTTTCCAGATGCCCTGGTCCACCCAGTCCCATATAAAGCCTCCTTGCAGCTGTGGGTACTTGTTAATTTCATCCCAGTATTCCTGGAAGTTTCCGGTGCTGTTGCCCATGGAGTGTGCGTATTCAGAAGGGATGAAGGGGCGGTCCAGCACATGCTGTCCAAACCATTCGAAGGTGGAGGGTGCCGGATATTGGGGAACAATGATGTCAGAGTTCCATTCGAACATCATAGCAAAGCGGCTTCCCACCTCCACCCGTTCGTACTGAACCGGTCTTTGGGTTCGGTCTTCCGCCTTCACGGCGTGGTATCCCTCGTAAAAATTGACTCCGTTGCCTGCTTCATTGCCCATGGACCATACAATCACCGAAGGGTGGTTGCGCGTACGTTGTACCATGCGCACCATGCGGTCGATGTGGGCATCCATCCATGCTGTGTCTTTGGCCAGCGAACGCTCACCATAATACAAGCCATGCGATTCGATATTGGCTTCATCCACCACATACAGACCATACTTGTCGCATAGCTCGTAAAACCTCTCAGGGAAAGGGTAGTGGCTCAGGCGTACGGCATTGATGTTGAATTGTTTCATCAGCCGGATATCTTCCAGCATAAGCTCTTCGGTAAGTACCTGGCCTGTTTCAGGATTGTGTTCGTGAATGTTGACCCCTTTCAAAGTGATGGGCACCCCATTTACCAGCAGCTGCCCCCTTTTGATCTCCACACTCCTGAAACCTATTTGTGAAGATGTGCTCTCCAGTACCCGCCCCCTGCGATCTTTCAGGGTAAGAACCAGAGTATAAAGGTGCGGGTGTTCGGCACTCCAGGGTTTTACCTCTTCTATGCTAGTGGAAAGTTTTACCTCCTGCTGTGAATTTCCGTTTGCAGGCCAAGATGTGTTGATGGATGTAACCTCCTGGTCTCCATCCATGATCAAGGCTTCCAGGGCAATGCCGCGCCGGCTGTTAAGATGGTTTTGAATATCTGCATAGATGGAAAGCTCACCGTTTGTGTAGCTTTTGTCCAGGGTGGAAACCACCTGAAAGTCCCTGATTCGTAAAGAGGGTTGGCTATAGAGGTAAACCGACCGGCTGATGCCACTTACCCTCCAGAAGTCCTGGCACTCCAGGTAGCTTGCATCGCTCCACCGAAACACCCTTACAGCAAGCTGGTTTTTCTGTCCGGGTTCCAGGAATGGGGTGATATTGAACTCTGAAGGCAGCTTACTACCCTGGCTGTAGCCAACCTTTTCGCCATTTATCCACAGGTAGAATGCCGACTTTACCGAACCGAAATGGATGAATATTTGCCGTTCAGACCAGTTTCCCGGAACATGAAACGTATGGATGAAGGAACCCACGGGGTTGTAATCCCTGGGCACCCTGGGCGGTTCAGGATCTTCTTTCAAATCGGTGATAGGTGTTCGTGGGTCGGCAAACTCAAAGGGATGGTTCACATAAATAGGTACATCATAGCCCTGCACCTCCCAGTTGCCAGGTACTTCTATCTTATCCCAGTTCTCGTAGTCATATTCTGGTTGGTAAAAAGTAAGGGGCTTTTGGGCCGGGTTGCGGGCAAGGTGAAAATGCCATAACCCATCCAGGGATTTTTTATATGCATACGGCACTTCTGCATCCATAGCGTCATCAGAGCTGTCGTGAGAAAAAAAGACAGCACGCCCCGGTTCTTTGTTTCGCTCAAAAATGGCAGGGTTTTCCCAGTCAGGTGGTGAGGTTTGCGCCAGAGTTGTTATGCTTATCAGGCAGAAAGCTATCCATAGGATGGCAATAATGGGTTTTAAAGGGGGCATGATTTCCAGATTTATTTGTGTTTAAAAAGTCCATTCTGTTGTACCAGAGAGGGCAGCCAATAGGCCATCACACCGGGTGGAGGATGGCCGCATTGACTGTCATGCTGTTATCTGTGGTTGTCTACTGTGTCATCGGTGATAAAATGTACATCCGTATCAGGTGCCGGATAGTTCTGGCTGGCGATATAGTCCAGCACCTCATCGATTTGCTCCTGGGTAACGGTCAGGCGCCTCGTGCCATAGTCATTGACGTCCTGGTCGATGGGGGTAAGAAAGCCCCAGGCCTGGAAGAATTCACTCATATCCTTTTGGGCCACATCACAAACGGTTTTTACAAACTCCAGCTGGCATAGTCCGTCGGTAGGCGGGTCAGGATTTTGGCGGATGTGCTCATGCACATCTTTGTAAAAATCGGTATAGCCCTGTGCCCCGGCAAAGTATAGTTGCAGTTGCCAGAAAGGCACCAGCTTACAAAACACATCCTCATGTGCTCCGTGTGGGATACCTGCTTCTATGATTTCGTTGAATGCTTTTTCATAGTGGTTGTTGTATCCCTCTATATTCTCCGTTTGCAGCCGCGAAGGATTTCCAAAAGCGGTTTGTACATGTTGCGAATAGATGTTTACGGTTACCTCGGTGAGACCTATCCACATGAGTCCCGGGCGGGTTTGATGTATGTGGCCTGTTTCATGGGCAGGTCCCCAAATATGTTCACCACGCAGGAGTTTGTGGTTGGCAATCCATTGAAGGGTAGAGGGAGCGTACTCGGTGGCGTTGCCAGTGGCATGCATATAAACCCCTTCAGCAATGTTGGTGCGGTAATACAGGCGCCCTCCAGGCACACGGTCGTATTTGTAAAGTCCCATCAGCTCCTGTTGCAGCAGTACGATGCTGTCATAAATCTCCACCAGACGGGTGGCATCTTCTACATGTTGACGCAGTTCAGTTGTTGTAAACGTGAGATGTGATTTTTCCCCCTTTATGTCAAAAAAATCATAGTCCGCATTATTGATGAGCTCTTCCCAGTCATCGTTGGTATGATGGGCCAGGTCGAAATATCCGTTGATAGTTCCTGTAGCTATATTCACCCGGGTTTGATGGGGGGTATCGCATGGGTAAATCAGGTAAACCAGACCGCTCGAGGAGGGTGTAATGCGGTTGGGGCCAGGGTTGAGAAAGTAATCAGCTCCGCCATATCCCTGGCTATGATCCACCACCCGCAGGGTTAAATCCGTAACAAGATTATCCACAAAAACGACCAGGTCTTCACCAGCTTCTGCATAAATTCCGGTCATGTTGTCGTAAGACCCCATCCGGTTGGTTTTGTTTTTAGCTGCTTCAAGGGATGGGTCGGGATAGGTTTGGTAGTGGCCGGTTCGTTCTGTGGGGTATACTCCATCATAAAGGGCCAGGGCCAGGTTACGGATAAAACTGTTTTCAATTTTTTCAAGCTGCTGCCGATCCGTGTTTTCTTCTAACTCGGAAAAACTCAAGTCGGTGAAAAAAACATCATAGCCTTGCATGGGTTCAGCGATTTTAAAAAATTCAAATTGGGAAACAGAGATAAAGTCGTTGTGCCCTTTGGTGGCGATGAGACGGATGGCTGCAGGTTCTTCAAACCCATCAGGGAAAAGGATTCTTTTGGTGTTGGCATCATTGGCAAAAACCAAATCTTCCAACTTTTCAAAATCTTCTTCACCCTGCTTTTTTATCCATAGCTCAGCCTCCAGCATAAAACCATTCACACCCCCGTCTTTCCTGGGGTGGTAAAGCATATAGTCAATGTGGGTTGTTTCACCGGAGAATATAATGTCGATTTCCACAGGTACTTCCGGGAAAAGACTTTGGTCCCAAAGGCTGTGGTATAAGGTGTTAAAGTCGCCATCCAGGGTGTTTTCAATGCCTTCACCGGGTTGGTTTTCGCTGGCAGTGGCCGATGAGGCAAACACCTGGATGTCTTTCTGGATTTCCTGACTGTTTCCGGGGGTGTACTCCTCAGCAGGTTCTTCTGAGGGGTGTGTAGTATCCTCTTTGGTGGAGCAGGCACTCATAATTATAAATAGGCTGAATAAGGCAGCCAGGTAAAAATAGCTTTTCATTATCAATGTTTTTTAGGGTTTTAAAAAAATGCCAGGTATTGAGCAGCTGTGAACGGGTTGGATGTGATCTTTGTTTAGGGCAAGACCCGATTAACATGTTTTTGAGCTTACTCAATGTACTGGCAAAATACTTTTTATAGGGTGATTAAAAAGGTATACCCATAAGGTACACAGATACTATAGTAATAAGGTATAAAGAATATCTTCCCGGTTTTTACTGCATGGGCAATGCCTCCAGGTCAACCTCTGGCTGTTGCCCCAGTGGGGGTCTGGTGAACCAGGTATCCACGGGAGTGGTTTCATTGAAAAAGCCGCAGTTTTTCATAAAAAATCCTTCCTGATCTCCGGCCATGCCACCTGCATAGTCCATTCGTGCTTCGGCCTGGGCCGTGGCATCAGCGGTAAAGCGTGCCCGGTTCAGTTCATGCCAGTTTCCCTGGGTGTCTTTGATCCATTGGTTGTTGTAATAGGCCATTCGTTCCAGAGGGCCGGTGCGGGTATTGAAGTTTTCCAGGAAGGAGTGGGGCCGCTCCAGGTAAGTGTCGGTGAGGGGACGTCGCCAGCTGGCAATAAGCATCCAGGTATCCTCTTCGGGGGCGTAAAACCAGGCCGTGTAATCCGTTTTGTTATCACCGGCGGGTTGGCCACGCAACAGAAAACCGTAGGTGTT
>SL_3KL_010_SEDDRAFT_10002813_pt1 | contig 15835 bp, 14 predicted proteins | sample SodLakKL_010_SED_2_FD_10381 | JGI IMG/M metagenome (IMG submission 10381) | reverse complement strand
GTGGATGCATCACGCGTGAGGTTTGTACATTCCCAAAACACACCCCCTCATTACGTTCCTTCTTCGAAGAGCAGGGTTTACTTGGAATTTCAGGGGTAGATACACGGATGCTGACAATAAAAACACGGCTCCATGGCACCCTGAAATCAGCTCTCATCGTCGGTGATGATGATGGTGAGCGGGCAGTCAGAATGGCACAAGAGATGTCGGACATCTCTGCCATGGATCTGATTGAGACAGTTACATGCAAAGAGGCATATCGGGTACCGGGAAGAGGCAAGAGAATCGCAATCCTGGATCTCGGTGTCAAGAAAAATATTGTTGTCAGCCTCAGGAGGAGAGATGCAGATGTGTATATCTTCCCCTACACTGCTACAAAAGCTGAGATTGATGCCTGTAGGCCTCAGGCCCTCTTTATCACTAACGGGCCAGGGGATCCGAAGAGAGCAACTGCAGCCATCGAGACTGTTCGCTCTTATCTTGGAGAGATACCCATCTACGGCATCTGTATGGGCAACCAGATTCTCGCACTTGCACTCGGTGGCGAGACCCATAAGCTGAAGTTCGGACACCGGGGTTCCAACCAGCCTGTACGTGGCCTGGAAGGTCCAATCTACATTACCACACAGAACCACGGATATGTCGTCGATGGAGATAGCCTTCCTGAAGGCTGCACCGTCACATACCGAAACGTCAACGATAATACCCTTGAGGGATTCGCTGACCCCTACCTGAACATCTTCTGTGTCCAGTTCCATCCCGAGGCTCATGGCGGCCCGCAGGATCTGGAGAAATCAATATTTGACAAGATTTACAGGAGTATCCCGCATGCCTAAATTGCCGCATATCAAAAAAGTAATCCTCATCGGATCAGGGCCTATTCAGATTGGACAGGCGGCGGAATTTGACTTCTCGGGAACACAGGCCTGCCGTGCCCTACGTGAAGAGGGAATATCCGTCGTCCTTGTCAACTCAAATCCGGCGACGATCCAGACTGATCCGGAGACCGCCGATATCGTCTATGTTGAGCCCCTTAAGGCTGATATCATCGCAGAGATCATCAAAAAGGAACGGCCGGATGGTATCCTGAGTGGTCTTGGCGGTCAGACCGGGTTGAACCTCACTGCTGAACTTGCAGAGATAGGAGCCCTTGAAAATGTGGAGATCCTCGGAACTCCCCTTGAAGCGATCTATCTTGGTGAGGATCGTGAGAAGTTCCGTGACTTAATGAGGCGGATCGGAGAGCCGGTTCCAAAGTCGATGATCGTAAACAATCTCGACCAGGTCAATGAAGCGCTCAACGAGGTCGGCCTTCCTGCGATCATCAGACCCGCCTATACACTGGGGGGATCCGGCGGCGGGGTAGCCACCAACGAAGCCGAACTCAGGAGGATCGTCGAGATGGGCCTCTCAAAATCGAGGATTCGCCAGGTTCTCGTTGAAGAGAGTGTCAAAGGGTGGAATGAGATCGAATTTGAAGTGATGCGTGATGCAGAGGATACCTGTATCATCATCTGTGGAATGGAGAATGTCGATCCGATGGGTGTCCACACAGGAGAAAGTGTCGTCGTCGCGCCGATTCTCACACTCAGGGACGATCAGTTCCAGATGCTCCGCACCGCCTCTATTAAGATCATCAGGGCTCTCGGTGTTCAGGGTGGCTGCAATGTTCAGTTTGCCTTCAAAGACGGGGATTACCGTATTATCGAGGTAAATCCCCGGGTCTCACGTTCATCTGCACTCGCATCCAAAGCAACCGGGTACCCGATTGCAAGGGTCAGTGCAAAGATCGCAATAGGTATGCGTCTCGATGAGATTACGAACACCGTCACCGGCTGCACACCAGCATCTTTTGAACCAGCGATCGACTATGTCGTCGTGAAAGTGCCACGCTGGCCATTTGATAAGTTCAAGACCGCTGATCGGTCTCTTACCACTGCGATGAAGAGCACTGGTGAGATAATGGCGATCGGCAGAAATGTCGAAGAGGGATTCAAAAAAGCACTCCGTTCGATCGATACCGATATAACAAGCCACCGCAATCCCGATGAGATCCGGATGATCCTCTCCCGGCCAACAGATGAACGGTTCCCGACACTCTTTGATGCATTCAGAATCGGCTTTTCACTCGAAGAGATACATGATCTTACTGCCATCGAGCCATTCTTCCTTGAGAAGATTCGCCATATCGTCGAGATAGAATCCAGTCTCTCACACTCTTCTTCCGATGATGCGATTCGATCCGCAAAAGTGTATGGCTTCTCCAATACTGAGATTGCCGAGCTGACAGGTAAGAGTATCCCCGCCATTGAAGCGCTTGTTGGTGAACCGACATACAAAATGGTAGACACCTGTGCTGCCGAATTTCCGGCGACCACCCCGTACTATTACTCTACCTGGGAGGGGGAGTGTGAAATCGTCAGCGATTCAAGGAAGAAGGTGCTCATCCTTGGTTCAGGACCGATCCGTATCGGTCAGGGGATCGAGTTCGATTACTGTACGGTACATGCAATTCAGGCTCTCAGAGAGCAAGGTGTATCGGTGCATGTTGTCAATAACAATCCTGAGACCGTATCTACTGATTTTGACACCTCAGACCGCCTCTTCTTTGAGCCCATGCAGCTTGAAGATATCATGAATATCCTTAAGAAAGATAATTATTATGGAGTAATGGTCCAGTTTGGGGGGCAGAACTCTGTCAACCTGACAATACCGATCCATGAGGATATTTCGCGTCTCGGTCTATCCGCCAAAATCCTCGGGACCTCTCCTGATGCAATGGATGTTGCTGAAGATCGTGACAGGTTCAGTCTGCTTCTTGATGAACTTGGGATTCCAAGCCCGGCNAACGGCTCTGCATACTCTGAAGAAGAAGCCGTTGAGATCGCCTCCACCATTGGGTACCCCGTCCTCGTCCGTCCGTCATACGTCCTTGGAGGCAGGGCGATGGAGCTGATTCATGATGAGATCGAGCTGAAGACGTATATAACCGAGGCTGTTCGTGTCAGCAGAAAGCATCCGGTTCTCATTGATCGGTTCCTTCATAATGCCATCGAGCTTGATGTCGATGCCGTCTGTGATGGAAAAGATGTCCTCATCGGTGGAATTATGGAGCATATCGAAGAGGCGGGCGTCCACTCCGGCGATTCTGCCTGTGTCATCCCCACCCAGTCACTTGATGATGAAACGATCCAGACCGTTCGTGAGTATACACGGCGGCTGGCTGTCGGTCTCGGCGTCGTTGGCATGATCAATATTCAGTTTGCGATCCAGGACGGGCTTGTCTACGTCCTTGAAGCAAATCCGCGTGCCAGCCGGACTGTGCCATTTGTATCAAAAGCAACTGGTATCCCGCTTGCAAAGATTGCGGCCCGGATCATGCTCGGGGAATCAATCAAAGAGATCGGGTATGTCGAACGCGAGATTAAGCACGTGGCGGTTAAAGAGGTCCTTCTCCCCTTCAACAAGCTTCCAGGAGTCGATGCGATCCTTGGGCCGGAGATGAAGAGCACTGGTGAAGTCATGGGGATTGACTATGACTTTGGCCGGGCATTCTTCAAAGCAAGTCTTGCTGCAGATAACACTCTCCCTCTCCAGGGGCGTGTCTTCATTTCAGTAAACGATGATCAGAAAGAGCTAAGTGTCCCGATCGCACGGAAACTCCAGGAACTTGGACTGGAGCTTTATGGGACTGCTGGCACTGTTTTGCACATGGCACAGGCCGGCGTCAAAGTTCACCTTGTCCGCAAAGTCAAGGAAGGGTCTCCAAACGTCATCGATATGATGCGAAAAGGTGAGATTCAGCTGATAATCAATACGCCCTCAGGGAAAAATTCAAGGCAGGATCACTATCAGATCATGCGTATCGCTGTTGATTACAGTATCCCGTACATCACAACAATATCAGCAGCAAATGCAGCTGCTATGGCTATTGAGGCATTTAAAAAGAATGAGACGACGCTGGAACCACTCGGCTACTATCTTAACCTACATCAGGTATAAAAGACCTGACTAAAATATTTCTTATCTTTTATACCCGGCCCGCTTACTGTGCAGACGATCTCTGCCTCGGCATTGCGAGGAATCCGGACCGTCGCTTCAACAAGTTGTAATTCTCCTTCAGGAATATCCGGGACGGTCTTCATCTCATCATACCTCCAGGATCCACCATCGGCAGCCTGACCTGTAAAAATCACCTTGAGATCATTGGCAGGTCCTGTTCCGGTACTTGTAATGGTGCTGTATACCTGATAGTAGGCATATGCCTGATCAGTATAGATGAGACGGGCATGGAAATGAAGATCTATATCCGGATTTCGTCTCGGAATCTTAATTTCAGGTTTTGCCATAGCCCGTCTGTACTGTGTCGGTAACCTCCCGATAGAGTATCCCGGGTGATTCGACTCGATGACGGTATAGCCCTCTGCCCCGACGACCCACTCTCTCTCATCACGATAAGCCTCAGGTTCAATAAGACCAACCATATAATGATCAGGGGTTGAAATGAGGACTGCCTGATATCCAAGGAGCCTCAGAAGAGAGGTGAGCAGGATCGAGGTATCCTGGCTGTCTCCTCCACCATCATAGAGCGTCTGTATAGGATATTTTGGATAATTATCATAATCATGAACAGATCCCCATTGATTGTGTGGGAGAGACTGGACAAAGGCGATGATGAAGTCCCTCCGCTCCCTTTCACTGAAGCCCTGATGGTTGGAATGAGAGATAAGCTCAGAAATCACATGCTGAAGCTCTGTCCGGCCTCGATCAGACATGACATAGTCGACAGGATCTGGTTTATCCCTTGGGAGAGTGGCAAAGTAATTATATCCTTGGGCGGGAACATACATCGTCCACGAATAGTATGATCCACCATAGAACCAACGGTATATTTCTGCTGTATTTGAATCCTTAAGAGTGATCGGTTTATCTGGTGCTGGCAGGATGAGATTCTCATCAGGAAGTTGGGAAACGACCCGCGTTACCTGTGATGGGGCAGATACACCTGATCCTGTTGCATCATCAGCCGGGACGGCGGGGAGTCCGTCGCTTTGGCTGGCAATTATCATTTCTTCAGATTCGAGACACCCGGCGAGAGTTGTGAGGAAGAGCAGAAGACAGATTAGAGGGATTGCATAGAGGGGGATCCTCGCGCCGGATGATCGTGGTAAAGCCATCTCCCTCCTTACAGGCTTCATAGCCTCTTTTTTAGGTTATCTTCCAGAGTACTACTCTGACGGGCGATCTCCATCATCGCAGATCTTGACTGCCGCAGACTCTGCTGCAGATCACCTGGAATGTCTTCTGGATTGATCGTATCAACCATATATGCAGCGTTTCTGGATTTTTCTGACATCCTGGCAGCCTGGTTCTTCGCATGATCAATCTCACCCCTCCATGCTACATAATTAAAATCATCGTAAAACCTGTCGGCCTGGCGGAGGTGAGACTGATAGATCATATAATCTTCCTTGAATACCTGACTCATTAATCTAAATGCATTGTTCCATGTCAGATATGCATCATATTGTGGAGAAGTTGTTTCATCATCTTCCAAAATTGCCTCGATCTCTGACAATAACTGGTCTATCATCCAGATCTCATCATCCAGAGTAAATGTGTTCACTTTCCCTTCGAGGAGATCCAGATCCATGAGTGCGTCTGTTGCATCGGCCAGGTGTGGTGGAACCTGACTCAACCGATCTGAATTAAAGATACAGCCTGAAACCAGAACAACAGCCATTATCATCATAAAGATTGGAATGACACCCCTATGCATAAGATTCACCAGGTCTATTATTATTATAACAGGAGATCATGATAGCTTTTTGCTTATACTAACTGCCCCTCCCATTCTGTCAACCTTTCAATAGACTCATTGCTTTTGAGAGATCATAATTATCAAAAGATCGGTGTTTATGATGTCAGAGAAGACCGTTGTACTTTCATTTTCAGGAGGACTGGATACCTCCATCTGTGTTCCGCTTTTAAAGGAGCGGTATGGCTTTGACCGTGTCGTTACTGTTGCCGTCGATGTAGGCCAGCCCAAAGACGAAGTCAGGATGGCAACAGAGAAGGGAGAGCTCATAGCTGATAAGCATTATACCATCGATGCAACCGAGAAATTTGTGGCAGATCACATATTCCCTGCAATTAAGGCAAATGGTTCCTATGAGGGATATCCCATGGGAACTGCACTAGCACGGCCTCTGATAGCTGAAGAGACGGTTAAAATTGCAGAGAAGGAAGGCGCTAGCGCAATCGCACACGGCTGTACGGGGAAGGGTAATGATCAACTCAGGTTCGACTTCATATTCAGGATGCATGGATATGAGATCATCGCACCGATGCGTGAGATGAATCTCACTCGTGAATGGGAGATCGAGTATGCACAAAAGCACAATATACCGGTTTCTGTCGTCAAGGATAAGCCATGGAGCATCGATGAGAATATCTGGAGCAGGAGTATCGAGGGAGGGAAGCTTGAGGATCCTGCATATCACCCGCCAGATGAGATCTTCCACTGGACGATAGCACCATGGGACGCACCAGATACCCCTGAAGACATCACGATTGAGTTTGAAGAAGGAGTTCCCATCGCCTTGAATGGTGAAGAGATGAATGGCGTCTCCCTTATCAACCGTGTAAATGAGATCGCAGGACGGCACGGTATAGGAAGAAACGATATGGTGGAGGATCGTATCCTTGGGCTGAAGGCAAGGGAGAACTATGAACATCCTGCCGCAACAGTGATCCTTTCTGCCCACAAGGATCTTGAGCGCCTCGTCCTCACCCGGCAGGAACTTGCATTCAAGCATGGAGTCGATGATAAATGGTCAGAACTTGCCTACATGGGCCTTGTCCATGAGCCTTTGTACCATGCGTTAAATGCTTTCATTGACACAACACAGAAGCGTGTGAATGGCTCTGTCGATCTGAGGCTCTTCAAAGGCGCGGTTCATATTCGTGGACGGTCATCACCTGATGCAATCTACTCAGACGACCTCGTATCATTTGACAGCACGACCCTCGATCAGTGTCATGCTATTGGGTACTCGGTATTCTTCGGCCTGCAGGCCAGGATGCTGAAGAAGAAATAAAAAAAATTAATTGAGGAGTTCCCCTGCCTTCGGGCCCGGGGCACACTCATAGATCTCTTTTACTTTGAGAATCAGGAGGGATTTACCTGAGAGGTTTGGTTTTTTCTCATGGAGTATCGCCCGCATCTTCTCGACCTGTTCACCACTCTTTTCAACAGTGACGTCACACTTCAGTTGAACGCATCCTCCGACCCCCTGGCTCCAGACATACAATGCCGCATGCGGATTCTCAAGGACATTCTCAAGCGTCTTCTTCATAAAATTATCAGCAATCCAGATCGTCTCTTCGTCTATGATCCAGATGCTCCCCATGGGAACGACATTTGGGATTCCATCTTTTGATGCTGTTGCGAGAGGGAGGATCTTCACCTCTGCGATTGCGTCTTTTAGTTTCTGTTCAATCTGTACCATTTGTTCACTCCTATCGGGAAGTGATCAACCATACAAAGAAATAAGCGTTGTGTTTGATGCAGGAAGATTACGAGTCGAGGAAGAGATCGATATCTGAAAAGATCCTCTGATCAAAGAGCCCGCGTTCAGTCAATCGAAGCTCAGGAATGACGGTCAAAGCTAAAAATGAGAGATACATGAAGGGATTTTCAATAGCACCAAGTGATGCAGCCTCTCTCTCCAGTTGCCTGAGCATTACGATCACCTCAGGATAGGGGGCATCTGACATGATACCGCCATAGGTAAGAGGGAGCGCGGTCTTCTTCTCTCCCGATACGACAGCGATGGCCCCGTTATTGGATGCAACAAGCCTTATCGCAGCGATAATGTCTGCATCATCTGCACCGACAGCAACGATGTTATGCGAGTCATGTGAGACGCTGATGGCAAGGGCTCCAGACTTGAGCTTGAATCCGCGGACGAGCCCAAGGCCGAAGCCCTGTTTAAGATATCGATCACAGACGACAGCTTTGAGGATGTCATTTTGGGTATCCGGCAGATTTTCACCGATAATATCATGAATCTCTTCACTGGTTGTGATCTGTCCCGGAATAATTGATATTACGCGTGCGGGTCCTATCCCTTTAATTGTAAGATCCGGCTTTTCGGGTAAGCTGCAGGAGAACTTTGTCACTAATGGAACAGGAGATGTATAGGGGATATCCTTGATCTCTTCTCCTCTTTTAAAGGTTCGTCTGACCGTAAAGATCGGTGAGTCATCAAGGACGACGAAATCTGCGATTCTGCCAGGTGAAAGAGCGCCACGGTCATTGAGGCCAAATCGCTCAGCCGCGGTCAGGGTTGCCATCCTGAGTGCCACCTCCTCTTCTATCCCGCTATCCACTGCGATACGGATACAGTCATCGACTGAACCGGCATCCATCAGCATATCTGCATGCCGGTCATCGGTTGCAAACGCACATCTGGGTGCGGTCCTGCAATTAGCAAGAGGGGCGAGATCGCGGAGATTTCGTGCTGCTGTCCCCTCCCTCATGAAGATATACATCCCTTTCTGAAGCTTCTCTTTCGCCTCTTTGGGATTGATACACTCATGATCACTCTGGATACCGGTTCTGATATACTGGTCAAGGGCAGCACCTGAGAGCAGTGGTGCATGCCCGTCAACAATTGTAGAGAGTGCAATCTTTTTGAGGACCTCGGGGTCTCTGCAGAGGACCCCGGGTACGTTCATCATCTCACCAAGACCTATGACCCTTGGATCTGATCTGAGGGGGGAGAGATCCTCTGCGGTGAGTGTCGCTCCAGCAGAGTCCAATGGGGTTGCCGGAACACAGGAGGGGAGCATAAAGAAGATATCAAGCGGTGTTCTCTCCGCATCATCCATCATCGCCTGGATACCTTCGATACCCGCAACATTAGCGATCTCATGGGGATCGGCAATTACCGTGGTAGTACCGTGGGAGAGGACAAGACGCCCGAACTCTGCAGGTGTGAGTATTGAGCTCTCAATATGTACATGTGCATCGATGAGGCCGGGGACGAGACGAGCCCCATTGAGATTTATTTCTTTGGAGCCATTATATTCGGATCCATATCCCAGAACATATCCGCCACGAATGGCAAGAATGTCATCATCCCATTCACAGGTGAATGGATTAAAGATCCGGGCATTTCTAATGAGAAGATCTGCCTGTAATGGGTCATCACTCATATCGTATCCTCACTTTCAACCCTGAAATTTACAATATATCCATTAAGGCGCTTTCCATCCTGGAAGAGGATGAGATGTGCTTTATAGGACCCATCCGGCAGTGGTGTATCGATCGTAACTGTATCTTCTCCAGATGTATGCTTTAGTGGTGTATAGATCGTCTCTTCTTTCTCCTGGTGCAGGCCATCAATACGATTGATGATGATGAGAACCATCAGGTTATCGGGAATACCCTCATCGCCGATTTGAAAGACAAAGGCGGAATCTTCATATCTTACCGTTTCAACCCCTGTTGTTATACACCCTGCGGTGATGATACCTGAGACGATTGCCATGAGGAGGAGAAGAGTACAATATCTCATCGTCATGATTAGCAGAGCAATAAATATAAAGATTGCTATTAATAATACCCGAACCCTTTCAGAAATGGTTTATTGAATAGCGATATAAAAAGATTTCTATGGCTGCACTCATCTATAAGAGCTTCTACAAGGAATATATAGATGATATAAATCATGGATGATCTAAAACAAATTAAAAATTTAATTGAGAAGACTATCGGCGTCAGGTGTTCAAGTTATAAAGAAGAGTACATCAAGAGGCGCCTCCTCTCCCGTATGCGCTCGACAGGGACCGGTACCTATGATGAATATACCCGATATCTTAATAATAATCCTGATGAATGGGAACTTCTCAGAAACGCACTTACCATCAATGTGACAGAGTTTTTCCGGGATGCTGAAGTATTTGAGATCATCAGAAAGGAGATAATACCAAAGATCCTAAGCGATCACGGTCGAATTCGCATCTGGTGTGCCGGATGCTCTTCAGGTGAGGAACCATATTCGCTTGCTATGATCCTCTCGGAACTGACTACCCGAAAAGGAGGGTTTACTGGTACTATCTATGCAACCGATATAGATGAAAAAATCCTTCAAAAAGCGAAAGATGGGATATATGAAGCGAAAGCTCTGGATAAACTAGGTTCATCAACTATTCGCCGTCACTTTACTGAGCTTGCGGATGGCAGATTCCAGGTGAAGCAAAATCTCAAAGATATGATTCATTTCCGCAAACATGACCTGATGAGCGGTCTGCCCGGTGCACGGTATGTAGATATGGTCACCTGTAGAAACGTCACCATCTACTTCACAGAACAGCAGAAGAACGATCTCGCACGGACCTTTCATGCTGCATTGAATAGTGGAGGCTTTTATGTCATGGGGAAGACGGAATATCTTGGGCGAGAGGTTGAGGGCCTCTTTTCCCCGTATAATACTTTACAGAAGATCCTTACGAAGAATGATGTATAGAGGTGGTATCACCAGAGTTTTTTTTGATCGAGGTTATACTCCGGATTATCCACCTGTGCAATATCTTTTAAGCGGTTCATTCTGTTTTTTCGTCTGTTTATCTCAATAAATATCGTAAAAAAATTTACTCCAATCAGAGCGATAACCAGAGAGAGGCTCACCCAGAGGAGTACCCCCTGTGAAGTCAGAAAGAGAGCAAAGAGCAGAACTACAAAGGATATAAGATAAAAAATTACCCACGTTCTTAGCACCGGGATCTCCATGCATTTATTACTTCACCCATGCAAAAGAACTTTTCGATGACATAATCCGGCTTATGTATCGATCACAAGCAATTTTACCATGGAGATCTGAATATCCTTATGAAAAGAGATGATCTCCTCATCTTTATCGCAGGACTCATCGTCGTTCTGATCATCAGTATTCTGGCCAATCAACCCGGCACCCAGCTTCATGGGATTTTTCAGTTGCCCGGAGATTCCGGCATACATGACAGGGAGACCGATTCTCTAATCTTCAGGCAATTTGCACAATCAGAACCCCCAGTTGCGGTATATGAAACCTTCACGATTCAACTGGTTGACAATCCATTTAACTATCCACGCATATACCTTCCCGGACAATTTGACCGTTCGACAACAGCAGGGATGATCGGGCCCTATCTAATACCTGATGGAGAGCGTAAAGTTGGTTTACCTATCTTTGGAATTGCACCACATGGTACTGCAAAGTATGAGACTGATCAATCGTTGGAATGGATCCCCATAGGAACTCTGGAGCAGAAACGTGGTGGTATCTCAACCATCTTCAGCATTCCAACGACCGATGCATGGAGGATACGAACCGAGGTAACAGCAGATAGGCACCCGGATCGTGCAATCTTCAGATATGCACTCTGTGATGCTACTACAGGCGCAATTCTTGATGGAGGCGAGATTACGGGACCCGGGGGGCGAACAAGTATCGTTTTTACGACAGGGAGGAAGATGTACTTCATCATCAACCAGCAGAATGTTGATAGATACCGGATATTTTTAGATATACAAAAATAATATCAGAACAGGATTTTATGCCCGCTCTATAATAATTTTTATTCTATCCCCGGCCTGTAATCCATGCCCTTTCTCGACATCGATGTTAAACCAGAGGGATTCAGGGGGGTCCTGCGACATAAGGCAATCCTTCTTATCATCGATGTGAGCGACAAACTCAATAGTACCGAGTATCTCTGCAATCTTATCTGACATAGAATAAAATAGGGGGGGTTATAGGATAAAATTATATGGCTCGTGGCGTTACCATCCACGTTGTGCTGTTTGAATAACTCCAGCGTTTAATCTCAAGATCATCACAGATCTCTGAGAGGATGCCAAGGTTTGTTCCCACCTCTTTTGAGGATAGTCCCAGATCATGAGCAATGTATTTTGCTTTAAAAAAATGCCGCCCTTTCTGCACGCCCCCGTGCAGATACTTCAGAATCCTGTCCTGCGTATCGTTATACCTGTTACGGATGCTTTCTGGTACAGTCATCTGATCTCCTCTGGAGTAACATTAGTACCATTCATATATAAAAAAGTATTGTTTATAACCAATTTGGCTGGTTCTCTACATCAGGCTACTGGAGCCTGGGAGATTTTTGAGATGAGTTTTTCGATCACAGTATCCCTCATTCCTTCAACGAACTTGATACTTCCAACAACGAGATGCCCACCACCATTAACACCCCCGCCTGTAATCTCATCACGAAGCTCGCGAACCATTCTTGGGATATTCATCATGACACCGCGTGACCGGAGGACGACGAAGTCAGGTCCAAGACCAAGGGTGACAACCGGTTCGCCTTGGTGCTTCCTGCAGAGGATGTCATGGATCTCTCCGGATGTCTTTCCTGGTGGAGGGAAGGTGAACCGATGTGCATACATCTCAACATCTGCGAGGAAGAGGTGTGCTCCGGATGAGAGGCTTCGGGTTACAACATGTGGCATCAGGGTCTTCACCTGCTCAGCTATTGCGGCATTTGCCTCCTCAACAAGGAGGGAAACGAGCCTCTTGTGCCGTTCCTGATTGTTATTCAGGTTGAGAATATCCTTGACAATCTCACGTCCATCATTAAATCTGAGCCAGAATTGCTCATAATCGAGGGCAAGGGCTATCTTCTTGCATTCTTCAACAGAATAGTCATCCTCTACCAGCGCAAGATACTGCGGCAGTTCAATCGATTCGCTCCTGTCCCCAACACCGGCGATCGCGGGGAGGTGGCGAATACGTTCCTCAACCTCAGGATTGATCATTCTGGCCAGCTCAGTTCCGATCATTCCGGCTGTGATCCCAAAGTCTCCACCTACATGGTATGGATTCACATGGGCTTTCAGGAACTGATCAACGATCTCATCAGGGTGGTGATGATCCGCAACGACGATATCAAGGTCATATACTTGAGCAATCTTATAAGCAGGCATATCCTCTTCGGTTGATCCGTTATCCATCAGGAAGATGAGAGGGAGTTTCTGCCCAAAGCGGACTGCATCTTTCAGCATGAAGTCGAGATCCCGGGTGATATCCTCTATCTCGTAGAAAGGCGCCTTCGAGGGTGAGCGTTTGAAGAGGTGATACTCAGCATCGGAGTCATTTCCATGTTCACGAAGAAGAGAGACGACGGCCGTCTCAACCGCTGCTGCTGCACAGATGCCGTCTGCATCTGCATGGTGGCGGAGAATGATGGGCTGCTGGGTGAATACGGCCCGCCTGATGGTCTGTGCCAGCTTCTGCATCTCGGGCCTGAGTTTGGTGAGAACCTCACTCTCAACCAGGAAAGGGTTGTCGGCAGGTTGCGAACGGATGTTTAGGGCCTCTTCAATCCGTCCTCTTACCTCTGCTGCAGTAGCTCCTTCGAGAAGCTCAAGGCTTGAAACCTCAATCTGAAGCTGGTTATTCCTCTTCATCACCTCTCCGGAGACCCTCACGATATCCCCTATATTGGCCTCGGGATATGCGCGCACACCAGCTTCGATGAATGCTGCTGCGCTCTCACTTCCTGTTTCATCGATGATGGTAAAGATGGTGGGGCCGCTCGTCTGTTTCACCTGGCCAAGTTCACCTTCGATGGTGACACGCCGCCCAACCCGCTCTTTGAGGTCAGTAAGTTGTGTCGTCTTGACCTGTCTGCTCACAAGTTCTGTTGTGTAATCGTCAAGGATCACCTCACGGAGATCGATATTCCCATTTGGGCGAACCTGGGCAACCATCACAAGGATATCCGCTCGTTCACGGTGCTGTGTCAGGGCATTGCTCTTATGAACCAATCCTTTGATGGAGTTATTCAACTGGACGAAGGTTCCAAAATTTGCAAATCCCTGTACTTTTCCCAGATAGACATTCCCTTCCTGTACATCCTCAACCTCACATCCTGGGCCGAGTTTATAAACTATTTCACTTGTATCTGCCATAATATTACCAAATTGTTCTTCTTATATTACTGTTCTGCCTGGGAGAGGTTAAACAAGCGGCACTCTCCATCACGGCGGCCTTTGGCGATGATGGTATCACCTTCATAAAGCCGTGCATTCTTCTTTGGCCGATAGATCCATTGTTCTCCACGTTTGATTGCAAGGACGATCATGCCTGTTATCGCGCCAAGTGACGCCTCCTTCAGGGTTTTTCCATCCAGGAACGATCCTCCCTGAACATCAATGCGGGAGATGATCTCATCGGACTCTCTAATGATCTTCTTGAAGATTGGAGGGATCTCAATATCACGCCTGATAACATCAACAATTGAAGAAGCAGCACTGCAGATTGCATCGGCAAATGCTGCCATGTGCAGGAGGCCGCGGAGACTCTCAATCGGCTCGATCCTCTTTGCCTCCTCAAGTACCCATAGTTCAAGGGAGAGGCGCATCGAATCCATCCGCTCATTTAGCCAGAATACTTCTTCTGCAATGTCTTTGCTATCAAAGAGAAGTGCCGTATATGCAAGCCCGACAGCAAGCTCACTGATATTCTTCATCTCTACAATCAGGAGTACGGCACGATCGAGGTTGTCAACCGGCTCGCCAATGCCAGGATCCATCTGGGGAAGGTGACCGCCTGCCATCCGGTAGAGAGGATCGATTCCGTCCTCAGGACCTTTGGCAATCAGGACATCTCCTCTCTCAAGGCGCGTATTCTTATCAGGACCATAGGTCCAGACACGCCCGCGGCGTATTGCAATAATCCGCATTCCGGTAGTGCTCTGGAGCCTGATGTCTCCGAGAACGACTCCGGCGAGTTCGCTGTCTAGCGCAATCTCAATCCTGACTGTAACCTCTTCTGCCTCAGGCAGAGCACGACGCATCCGGATTGGGATCTGTATGTCCTTTAAAATGACATATGCAATGTCAGAAGCGGCGTTTGAGATCCGCTCCGCACCTTCTGCGATCTGAAGGAGACCACTCATCGACTCGGCCTCCTCCATTCTCCTTGCTCCAAGAATACTCGTAATTCTGGCCTGATACAGGAGCCGGTTCATCGCCTCCTCCAGGTTGACTACTTCACGGGCTATCTCTTTACTCTCAAAGAGAATAGCCGAATATGCCAGATCGACCATCAACTCAGAGACATCCTTCATCTCGATGAGGATATCTTTGAAGTTGACAGGCTGACGATCAAGGTCGAACATATCTTCATTATCTACTGTATCTGGCACTACTTATCAGTATAGCACCAGATGAATCATCATAATCAGCACAGTCGCCCCGATGAGGTCGATACTACTTGTTACAACAGGGATGCCGAAGTTATCAGGATCATAGCCGAGGGCAAACGAGATGCTGGCCGTCATATAGGCGAGGAGATTCATCCCTGTGACCACGATGAGGCCCGATCCGGTCGCAATGAACACCATGAGCAGAAGTCCGGGAGAGTCAAGCCCGATCATCAGCGCTGAAAAATGAGCGATAGCCCCCATCAGCGGAAGTATTGTCAATGTATAAATGTAGTTTGTTCCAAAACCCGAGAAGACCTCCCTGCCGGGTATGAGCTTTGGCTCGATCGAACCCATATGCATCCCTGTTGCCAGCCGGGAACAGATGATACCGCCGATGGCTCCACACCCGTTCATAAAAGGGGGAATCAGTATGAGAAGAGCGGCAGTCGCAACAAGCTCCTCAAGACCTTCAGTATAGATCACTCCGGCGATTGTTCCGAGAATACAGAGAGGTGCAAGGAGTGGCAGCCCCTCCCTGATGATCGACTGCACCGTATCTGTTCCTTTCAGAGCTCCAAGAATACTCAAGATGAGAAGAAGAATGACAACTCCCATC
>SL_3KL_010_SEDDRAFT_10002812_pt1 | contig 15839 bp, 13 predicted proteins | sample SodLakKL_010_SED_2_FD_10381 | JGI IMG/M metagenome (IMG submission 10381) | reverse complement strand
TATGAGGGAGGTCGCAGGGGAAATTGGCCTTGAATCTCCCCCGGAGATACATTACAGGCCCTCAAGGTACAGGGAATCGTCCCTTGAGAAGGATATTGAGGCGGGGTTTACCACCTGGGGGCCCCACAGGGATATATTTATATTCCTTGAATCGGGAAGGAATATGAGAGATACCGGTTCCAGGGGACAGGCAAGGATGGCGGCTATACTCTACAGGGTCTCTCTCTGGAGGATGCTCAGGGAGAGTTCGGGTACGGAACCTGTTTTTCTTATGGATGATGTTTTCAGCGAACTTGATCCTGAGAAAAGAAGGCTTGTAGCCGGATGTGTCAGCGCCCGGCAGACGCTTCTTACGGCGGCGCGCCCCCCGGAAGAGCTTGAAGGAAAGGCAAATGTCATCAGATTGCGGTAACTGGAAAAAGACCGGGTCCATGATCGGGGGTATTCTGAAAGAGATAGACGTCTCGGTCAAGGACAGCGTTGAGAAGGCCTGGGAGGAGCTGGGTATAGACCCTTCAAAAGGGTCCATTATGACAATGAAGAACGGCGTTCTTTTTGTAAAGGTTCCCGGAAGCGCTCAGATGCAGGAGTTGTGGTTCAGGAAAGATGAGATCCGCGGAAAGCTTAACAGCAGACTGGACAACCGGATAAAAGATATAAGGTTCAGAGTGGGAGGATACTGATAAATGGCAGCAAAAGATACCAGTAAATATTCGGCCAGGGATATAAAGGTCCTGGAAGGGCTCAAGGCCGTAAGAAAACGCCCCGCGATGTACATCGGTTCTACCGGTGAAGACGGGGTAAGCCACCTGGTTTACGAGGTGGTTGATAACTGTATAGACGAGGTTCTTGCCGGGTACGCCTCAAACATAAGCGTAGTTCTCAAGGCTGACGGTACAGCCCAGATCATAGATGACGGACGCGGGATACCTGTGGATACCCACACCAAATACAAGATTCCGGCAGTTGAGGTCATAATGACAAAACTCCACGCCGGCGGAAAGTTTGATGATAAGGTATACAAGGTTTCCGGCGGGCTTCACGGAGTAGGTGTCTCGGTTGTAAACGCTCTCTCCGAGTTCCTGGAGGTTGAGGTCCATAAGGACGGGAAGATATACCATCAGAAGTATGAACGGGGCGATCCGGTCACCAAACTAAAGGTAACCGGGAAAACCACAGACCGGGGAACAACGGTTACCTTCAAACCCGACCCGGAGATATTCACCCAGACAACGAGCTTCAATTTTGACACCATCTCAAAAAGGCTTCGGGAGCTGGCTTTTCTTAACGCCGGGACAAATATAAGCATAATCGATGAAGAACTCGATAAATCCCATACTTTCTCATACCAGGGGGGGATAGTTTCTTTCGTAAAGTACCTGAACAAAGATAAGGAGCCGCTCCACGAGCAGCCGATCTATTTTGAGAAAGAGGAAGATGCGGTAAGGGTGGAGATAGCCATAGAGTACAACAGCGGGTACAGCTCCAGTATTTTCTCATTTGCAAATAACATAAATACCAGGGAAGGGGGAACTCACCTGAGCGGGTTCAAGTCGGCCCTTACCCTCAGCATAAACAACTATATAAAGAAGGAGATGAAGGATAATGTCCAGCTCTCGGGGGATGATGTGCGCGAAGGGCTTACCGCGGTTATAAGCGTAAAACTTCCCGAACCGCAGTTCGAGGGACAGACAAAGACCAAGCTGGGAAACTCCGAAGTCAAGGGTATAGTTACATCCATAGTAAACGAGCAGCTCGGCATATTCCTCGAAGAGAACCCCCAGATAGCCAAGAAAGTCATAGAGAAAGCTATACAGGCCTCAAGGGCGCGGGAGGCCGCCAAAAAGGCCCGGGAACTCACCAGGCGCAAAGGAGCCCTTGACGTATCCACTCTTCCCGGAAAGCTGGCTGACTGTATAGAGAAGGACGCCTCATTATGCGAGATCTACCTGGTTGAGGGGGACTCCGCAGGAGGATCCGCCAAGCTGGGTCGCGACAGGAACTTCCAGGCCATACTGCCTCTTAAGGGAAAGATACTGAATGTTGAGAAAGCCCGTCTGGACAAGATCCTCAGGAACGATGAGATCCGGACCATAATAACAGCCCTCGGTTGCGGTGTGGAAGATGAGTTCAACCTGGAAAAACTAAGGTACCATAAGACCATAATAATGACCGATTCTGATATAGACGGAGCTCATATAAGGACGCTTCTTCTTACTTTCTTTTACCGGCAGATGCCCCAGCTCCTTGAGGGGGGGTATGTTTACATAGCCCAGCCTCCTCTGTACGGGGTGAGATCCGGGAAAAAAATAAAGTATCTGCAGAAGGAGGAACATCTTACCGATTTTCTCCTGATGAGAGGGATAAAGGATGTTGTGATAGAAAGCGGGGATTCAGAGGGGATGGTGGAGCTTAAGGGCGACAGAGAAGTCAGGGATATAATGAAGCTCGTTGAGAGGTACGGGTCTCTTCTCGGGAGAGCAAGGAACAAGGGTTTTACTGAAAAAGATATAGCGGAACTTGACCCTTTAAAGCTCCCGCTCTATAAAGTTGAAGAGAACGAGGGGGAGGAAAAGATACTGTATTCGGAGGAGGAGCTCAAGCATCTGAAGCAGGATTTTTTCCGTGAAGCCACCGCCGAGACTATAACGGAGGATGACGGCTTCAGAATAATAGACCTCTGGGAACTCAAACCGCTTACCGGTATAAGGGAAAAACTGACAGGTATGGGTATAAAAATAGACGACGGTGAGTATACCGTGCGCTGGGATGACTCCGGGGGCGAAGAACCCGGTACCCTCTTTGAAGTCCTTGAGAAGATAAAGAAGAAGGGATCGAAAGGGGTGAGTATCCAGAGGTACAAGGGTCTGGGAGAGATGAACCCCTCTCAGCTCTGGGAAACAACTATGGAGCCCGGTACCCGGAAGCTCCTGAAAGTTAAACTGGACGATGCGGTGGAGGCTGATAAGATATTTACAACGCTTATGGGAGATAAAGTGGAGCCCAGGAGGAACTTCATACAGCAGCACGCCCGCGAAGTAAGGAACCTGGACGTATAACCGTTAAACGGAGATTCTTCTGCGGAGGAGAGATATGGAAGAAGAAAAAATTATAAAAGAAAAACTTGAGAATCGCGATATACAGGATGAGATGAAAGATTCCTACATCGATTACGCGATGAGCGTTATCGTAGGGAGGGCTCTACCCGATGTAAGGGACGGGCTGAAACCCGTGCACCGTAGAATACTCTACGCGATGAACGATATGGGGCTCAGCTATAACAAGCCTTACAGGAAATGCGCGAGGGTGGTAGGTGAGGTTCTGGGAAAATATCACCCCCACGGGGATCAGGCGGTCTATAACTCTATGGTGCGTATGGTCCAGGATTTTTCAATGCGGTCTCCGCTTCTTGACGGTCAGGGCAACTACGGATCAATAGACGGGGACAGCGCGGCAGCTATGAGGTATACCGAGATAAGGATGGCCCGGGTATCCGAAGAGCTCCTTCGGGATATAAATAAGAATACCGTTGATTTTACCCCTAACTTTGACGGATCCCTCGAGGAGCCCCTGGTTCTTCCCTCCAACCTGCCCAACATACTTGTAAACGGTTCCTCGGGTATCGCCGTGGGTATGGCAACCAATATGCCCCCCCATAACATAATCGAGGTCTGCGGGGGACTTACAGCCCTTATAGATAATCCTGATATAACAGTTGACGGGCTGATGGAGCATATAAAGGCTCCTGATTTTCCCACCGGGGCCATAATATGCGGATTGGGAAGCGTAAAACAGGCCTACAGGACAGGGCGGGGTTCGGTAAAACTGAGGGCAAGGGTCCTTGAAGAGCAGCTTAAACAGAATAAGACGGCCCTTGTGGTAACCGAGATACCGTACCAGGGAAACAAAGCCACCATAATAGAGCAGATAGCGAAACTGGTTAAGGATAAGAAGATAGAGGGGATCACGGACCTCAGGGATGAGAGTGACCGCGACGGGATGCGGATAATGATAGAGCTTTCCCGGAATACCAACCCGGAGGTTGTGTTAAACCAGCTTTACAACCACACGGGTCTGCAATCCACTTTCGGGGTGACCATGCTTGCCCTGGTAGATAATCAGCCCCGTATACTTAACCTCAAAGAGATACTTTTTTATTACCTTGAACACAGGAAAGAGATAATAAGAAGGAGCACCCTTTACGATCTCAGGAAAGCCGAGGAACGCGCTCATATAGTTGAGGGTCTTCGCACGGCCCTTGACAACCTTGACGCTGTTATAAAGATAATCCGGGCCAGCAAGGACCGGGATCATGCCTGCGGTCAGCTTATGGAGAAGTTCTCTCTTACCAAAAAACAGAGCGACGCGATACTTGATATGCGTCTGCACCGCCTTACTTCCCTTGAAAGGGATAAGCTGGAGCAGGAGTACAAAGACCTCATAAAAGAGATAGAGCGTTGCCGCGCTATTTTAAGAAACCCCAAAATGGTTGAGGATATAATAAGAAAACAGACTGCCGAGATTGCAAAGGCATATGGCGAGGCAAGGCGCACGGAGATAGGCGAGGCCGTGGGTGATATAAGCAAGGAAGACCTCATAAAAGAAGAGGAGATGGTTGTGACCATGTCCAACGCCGGATATATAAAGAGGCTCCCCCTTACCACCTACCGGGCCCAGCGGCGCGGGGGGCGCGGAATAAAGGGGATGGAGACAAAGGACGAGGACTTTCTTGAGGATATTTTCATAACCTCAAGCCACGCCTATATGCTCTTTTTCACCAACCTCGGAAAGGTCTACTGGCTCAAGGTCTATGATATCCCGCCGGCTGCCCGTAACGCCAAAGGCAAGGCCATAGTCAATCTGCTTAATGTAGATCAGGACGAGAGGATAACCGCGATGGTCTCGGTCCGGGATTTTGAAGAGGCCAACAAGTACCTTATAATGGCCACCGCCAACGGGATCATAAAGAAGAGCCTTCTGAAAGATTACTCCCGCCCCCGCCGGGGAGGGATAATAGCTGTTAACCTGGACGAGGGGGACAGCCTCATAGAGGTGAAGGATACAGACGGCGAGAGCGATATAATAATATCTTCCAGAAAAGGAATGGCCATAAAGTTCAGCGAGAAGGATGTCAGGCCTATGGGCAGGACCGCCCGGGGCGTTAAGGGAATATCTCTCAAGGATGGCGATTTCGTTGTGGGTATGGATATTATAACCGAATCAGACAGCCTTCTCACAGCCTGCGAGAACGGGTACGGGAAACGAACTCCGGTTGAAAACTACCGTATGCAGAAACGCGGCGGCAAAGGTGTAATAAATATCAAGGCTTCCGAGAGGAACGGGGTTGTGGTTGCGGTCAAGAAGGTTGATGTGGAAGACGAGATAATGCTTATTACCAAGAACGGCATTATAAACCGGCAGAAGGTGAAGGAGATCCGCGCCATCGGGAGAAATACACAGGGGGTTCGCCTGATGAAGCTTGATTCCGAAGATAAACTTGTCTCCCTGGCAAGGATAGCCAAGGAGGATATGATCGATGATGAGGAGTAGTAAACTTCTTTATTCTCTTTATCCTTTCTGAACCGCAGATACCGTGAAGAGGAAGGGTTACAGGTTTCTTGAACATACAGCCGATACAGGTCTTAAAATATACGCTCCGTCGCGGGAGGAGGTATTTGAGACCGCCGCAAAGGGGCTTCTTACCTTACTGACAGAAGAGACCCCCCAGCCCGGGGAGAAAAGGAGCGTCAGCCTTACCGCAGAATCCGCGGAGTATCTTCTGGCGGATTTCCTCAATGAGATACTGTACCTTATGGCACATGAGAGGTGGGGTCCGTCCCGGGTCTCCGTAGATTTGCAGGGAAGCAGCCTCAGGGCCTGCCTGGAGGGCTCTCCCCTGAAAGAAGATTTCAGGAATGAGGTGAAAGCCGCCACCTGGCACCGCCTGAGTCTTAAGGAAACTGATGGCAGGTGGGAGGCGACGATTTTTTTTGACTTGTAATGGAGTTAAGGGGAGGCAGGATGTTTAAGAAGAGAGGCGATTACAGTTATATCATACCCCGCGAAGGAAAGATGAGGACAGAGGGGCTTATTTTCGCGGATGACAGGATGATATCCGAAGTAGAGGAAGGGGCCGCCTCTCAAGTTGCCAATGTGGCAACACTTCCCGGTATCGTAGGAAGGGCTCTGGGTATGCCCGATATACATTACGGGTATGGTTTTCCCATAGGCGGTGTTGCTGCGTTCGATATGAGGGAAGGAATCATATCTCCGGGAGGGATCGGTTATGATATAAACTGCGGGGTAAGGCTGCTCCGTACTGAGGTTATAGCCGACGATGTTGACAAAGAGTCAATAAAAAAGATATGTGTTCGTATATATAATGCGGTCCCGTCGGGAGTGGGTTCCTCCGGAACCCTGAAACTCTCCCGTAACGAAGTACGGAAAGTTCTCAGGAAAGGAGCCCGGTGGGCTGTCGAGAAGGGTATGGGCACCGGAAGGGATCTGGAGTATGCCGAGGAAAACGGGGGTATGGAGGGGGGCTCTCCGGGGGATGTTTCGGATAGAGCCGTAGAAAGGGGAACTGCCCAGTTAGGAACCCTGGGAGCGGGTAACCATTTTATAGAGATACAGAAGGTTACGAATATCTATGACCCCGAAGCATCCGCGGTATTCGGTATAAAAGAAGGTCAGATGGTTGTTATGATCCATACCGGTTCAAGGGGTCTGGGGTTCCAGATATGCGATGATTACCTTCGAGTTATGAGAACAGCTGTCTCAAAGTACGCGATTGAACTTACCGACCGGCAGCTTGCCTGCGCCCCGTTTGGTTCGGATGAAGGGCGCAGGTATTTTTCCGCGATGAAATGCGCGGCCAATTACGCCTGGGCCAACCGTCAGTGCATAACCTACCGCATACGGGAGGCTCTTGAATATATCACAGATTCCGGAGAAGTTGAACTCATATATGATCTCTGCCATAATGTGGGCAAAGTTGAGGAACACCACGGCAGGAAACTGGTTGTGCACAGGAAAGGTGCTACCCGCGCTTTCGGTCCCGGCGCATCCGGGGTTCCCGAAAAATACAGAAGTACTGGACAGCCTGTTATAATACCGGGTACAATGGGGACCTCGTCTTACCTTATGAGAGGAACCGAAAGTTCAATGACGGAGGCCTTCGGTTCTACCTGTCACGGGGCCGGGCGTCAATGGTCCAGGAAAAGGGCGGCGGGAAGATTAAACGGCGAAGAGGTGAGACAAGGTCTCGGGGGCCGGGGGATATATGTGATCTCGAAAAGATCAAGGACCCTGGCCGAGGAGTCCCCTCAGGCATACAAGGATGTCTCTCGTGTAGTTGATATATGCCGCGGAGCCGGTCTTTCCGCCCCGGTGGCAAAGATGGTGCCCCTTGGTGTGATCAAGGGCTGAGAAAATCAAAGGAGCGGCTGGTGCTTGATATAAACCTTATAAGAAACGACAGGAAGAGCGTTATTAATCTTCTTTCGCGCCGCGGCGCCGATTTTTCCGCGGAGATAGAAGAGATTGCGAACCTTGATTCCGGGTGGCGCAGAGTACTGAGTGAGTCCGAAGAACTCAAGCGTCTCAGGAACGAGGTCTCGGATGAGATAGGCCTGCTTAAAAGAGAAGGAGGGGACGCCTCTGAAAAGATAAGTTCAATGAAAGAGATCTCACTAAGGATAAAGGAACTGGACAGCGAGGCGAAAGAGTTCAAGGAAAAGTCTGATGCCCTGCTCCTGGGGGTTCCCAATATCCCTGCCGAAGGCCTGGGGTATGATAATAGTGTAATCAGGGACTCCGGTCCCGTACCGGAACCCGGGTTCGAATATCTCCCCCACTGGGAGCTGGGTGAGATGCTAGGTATACTTGATTTTGAAAAGGCTGCCTTACTCAGCGGATCCAGGTTTCCCCTGCTCAAAGGGGACGGATGCCGCCTTGAGAGGGCCCTGGCCTCCTTTATGCTTGACCTGCATACCGAAAAACACGGATATACCGAGATTATTCCCCCTTTTCTTGTAAGGGAGGAGGTAATGACAGGGACAGGGCAGCTTCCCAAGTTCAGGGAGGATATGTACGGTACCGAAGACGACGGTCTTTTTCTCATACCCACGGCCGAAGTTCCGCTGACAAATATGCACAGGGGGGGTATAATAGACCCCGATGATCTTCCTTTAAAGTACACGGCCCTGACTCCGTGTTTCCGCAGGGAGGCCGGATCTTACGGAAAGGATACGAGGGGACTTATCCGGAATCACCAGTTCAGCAAGGTTGAACTGGTTAACATCACTTCCCCTGAAGACTCGGAAAATTCTCACCTGACCCTCTTGAGAGAATCAGAGGAGGTCCTTAAACTCCTGGGACTCCCTTACAGGGTTCTGCTCCTTGGGAGTTCGGATATGGGGTTCTCGGCTTCAAAGACCTATGATCTTGAGGTCTGGATGCCGGGTGAGGGTCTCTGGAGAGAGGTCTCGAGCTGCTCCAACTGCGGGGATTTCCAGGCCCGGAGGATGGAGACCAGGACAAGAGGAGAGGATTCTACAACGGTATATGCCCATACGCTTAACTCCTCGGGACTTGCTGTAGGAAGGATATTTGCGGCCCTTCTTGAAAACTTCCAGACACAGGAGGCCGGGATAAGGATCCCGGAGGTTCTCAGTTCTTATATGAAGGGAAGGAAACTCATAGAGAGGCCCTGACCCGGAATCGCAACTCAGGTTTTCTCCCTGTATATTTTTGTAAGCCCATAGAGAGGGTTCCCTGAGTTATCCCTGAAAGTTTTCCGGGTTTTAACTTCAAACCCCGTTTCCTTAAGAGTATTAAAAACAAGCTCACGGACCTCAGGTAGGGGGTGCCGGGACGTGTGAATGTTGTCAAGGATATAAGCTTTGTCTATATATCTGAACTCTTTATGTATGATGTTAATGTAACCTGTACTGTTAAAAGGTTCTCTTCGTCTTTCAAGCTCAAGAATGTAAAAAGCCAGGGCCTGATTTACCTGCGGGGTAAAGCCTCCCGTAAGAAAAGGGATGGAATCGTGCGCCAGAGTTGAGTGGCATAAAGTAAAAATCGGATTAGGTTCGTTTGCCTTCAGGTATCGTATGAAATCATCCGTAGCGGGAGATCCTATTATAGCGCCGCCGCTCTCATTATGCTCTTTTAGATAACGTCTAAGTTCCGCCGTATAGGGTATAGCTGCCGCTATACCCAGTGCTAACATAACCCCGGTCTTACCGGAGTATTTACCCAGGTTGTAAATAAAAACAGCTACGGTAAACTGAAAAAATGGGAAAAGAATATACATATGCGCTCGGCGGAGACTGCCGGGGCTAATCGCGCTCAGTAAAAACATAAGCAGATAGGTAATATTGATAAAGTAGAAAACCCGTTTCTTTTTTTTATCCCACCTGAAAAAAACTACCAGCGGGTTTACGGCAAAAGAAAGAAAAAACCCCCCTGTTAAAAACAGGGCAAGGGTTCTTCCGGTTTTTAATCTCAGTACCATTGTGTCAGTAGTCATGTCATAGCTGTTTTCTCTGATCATATCTACCATTTGGGAAAAACGGAGGCTTAAGTTGCTGAGATACTCCCCGGCCCTTCTCCCCGCGTAAGTATCTTCTCCCCTTATAAAAACACTGTGAGCGAGTTTAAAAGACCCCCCGCCCCGTACCAGGTTGGAATGAATAAAGAGAAATGATCCGGCAGCAAAAAAAACCGCAGCCAGCGCGATACGCATTTTTTTCTCGCCTGATACCCATTTCCATACTACCCCGCGGTATAGGAACAGGGTCGCCGCTGCCACCCCAAAAAAGCGGGCGGTTACGGATAGTTTCGTGTTAAGGGATAACCCAGCCGTGAAAGCCGCCGCCCAGAAAAATAGCGTTTTTCCGTTTTTCCGGTATATAATCATAAAAGCCGCAGAGAGCAACAACAGGAGGTTAATCAGTATCTCCTGGTGGAAAAACCCTATCCTTACAGCATGAATAAAAACCGGACTGAGGGCTGTCAGGATAACCGTCAAGGCTCCGATAAAGAAATTAAGATATTTTCTTAAGAGCAGGAAAAGCAGCAATAGAAAAGCCCAGGAAATAAAAACCGAGAATAATTTTACAGAAAAAACACCGGAGCCAAACAGGTAAAATACGGGAACAAGCAGTAAGCTGTGGAGCCCTATTTCGTAATCCGAAAGAACTGTATAAGTTATATCCCTCCCGAAGATACGAACCTTGTAGCCGTAATAAAGAGGCAGATCCGTGCCGTCAGCCAGGTTCATAGCCATATGGGCATGTTTTGCCTCATCGCCGTCAATCCCGCTGGTACGAGCTCCCGGCAGGGCTATCAGCCAGAAAAATATGCTGAAAAATATTATAAAAAGCGGAAGATGGAATTTCCTGAAAAACCCGGATATTAGATTCTGCTCGGGGTTTATTTGTTCCTGTTTGTTATTCTTCACAGTACGGGAAGCTAAGCGCTCTGCCTCTGCGGTCAAAAGTTAACTTTTCCATTTCAATATATATGGTAAATAAATGAATTGACTTTGACAAGCACAAGAATATGAAACTCATTGAACTGCTTCACATAAGGAGGAAAATAATGTAAACTTAAACTGTAAGAACAAAATTTACGGCTTATACAGTAATTCTATACTGCGAAAGCCATAGTTAAATCTGCTCAGAATATATAAAAACTCATTTTTTCGAGTAAGGATTTTTTTCATAAAACGGAGGGGTGGCCGAGCGGACGAAGGCGGCGGTCTCGAAAACCGCTGTGTCCTTATGGGCACCGGGGGTTCGAATCCTCTCCCCTCCGCCATTTTCCCTTAAGTTATTACTAATGCGGTTGTTCGGAGATCCGGCAACTCAGTTCATCCGGTATGTTTTCTTAACTTAAGTATCTGCTCGTATTTTCCTATGGCGATTATAACGTCCCCCGGTTTCAGGAGGTAATCCGCCTCGGGGTTATACCGGTATATCCCTGTTTCTTTCTCAAGCACGGCTATTATTACAGCCCCGTCCCTGTCTTGAATCCCGGATTCGGAGAGGGTTTTCTCCTCGGCATGCGACCCGGCGGTAACTTCAGCCTCTTCAACCCGCAGAACGGCATCGCTGGCCCGCAGCATCACGTCAAGAAATGAGACTACCCGGGGACGAAGCATCTCTGATGCGATCCTCATCCCACCTATCCGGTTTGCCGAGACGACCGAATCGGCACCTGCGGTCCTGAGCTTGTGCCCGGACTCATCTTCTATGCTGCGTGAGACTATACGCAGAGAAGGGTTGATGTTTCTTGCGGTAAGGACCACAAAAAGGTTCTCCTTGTCCGAGGCAAAGGTTGTTATAAGTCCGGAAGCCTTTTCTATCCCCGCCTCCTTCAGAGCCTGGTCGGAGGCCGCGTTTCCAATTACACACATTATGGTTCCGTGTTTCTGGCAGAGATCCTTTACTTTTTCTTCATTTTTTTCAATAAGAACAAATCGGTTCCGGGTGGATATAAACTCCTGTATCACGTGGCGCCCCATATCCCCGGCCCCGCATATTATACTGTGATTTTCCAGTTTTTTTATTTTCTTATCCATTTTCCTTCTCCTTATTATCTCCGCCATACTCCCGTCGGCGATAAAAGTCGTTATAGACCCAAGTCCGTAAATGATGGTGCTAAACCCGCTTATAATAAGAAATATTGTAAATACCCTTCCTGCCGCAGATAGGGGCTGCACCTCCATAAACCCTACAGTAGTAAGGGTTATTACTGTCATATAAACCGAATCCAGCAGGGGCCACCCCTCTAATATGGTATATCCGGCCCCGCCCAGGAGAATGATCAGGAGTATCGCTGTTATTATTCTATGTATGTTCTTTCTCAAACTCAGGTTGTCATTAAGCATCATAATTAATTACCCAAAACAGGAAACCGGCCCTGGCAGTCTCTCTTGTTCTACCCCAAGTTCAGAACTGCGCGGGCCGGCCGCCTTATATTGAAGAACCTTTTTTAAAGGAAAAGGTTATTCCTGAAGTATAGCTTCTATCCTTTCAAGTACCCTTTCCTGATTAGCAGGATCATCAAGAAAATCGGGGTTAGCTTCTTCAAAGGCCGCAAGTTCGGCATCATCTACTCCGAGTTCCTCAAGGAGCCAGTTCGCTTCCATGGCAAACTCTTCCTGCAGTTCGGCTACCCTGTCGTGATCCTCATCCTGAATAGCCCCGTTAATCTCCTCCTGGTAACCGGTATGGATAAGGTTCCAGTGAGCGATTACCTCAATGTACTCATCTTCCGTAAGAGTTGTTTCCGGAGGTGCATCCGGGCCCCCGCACCCTGCTGCCAGAAGCGCCGCTGATAAAAACAGCCCCGCCGCATAGATTCCTTTTCTCATTTTTTCTCCTTCCAGAAATTTACAGGAACTTTTGGGATTTCCTGCCATATCTGTCTTTACTTCTTTTCTAATTTACATAAATTAAGCCTGCCATGTCAAATTTTTTCAGAGATTTCTGCCGGTTTTGCTTTTTGCTGTTTTTTTCATATAATTTAACCTGATACCGGCGGATACGTTTAGGTTATGGTAAAGTATCGTCGGGCAGTTGCCTGCCCGCTACCGCTTTAATATAATACCGGTTAAAGGAGAGGTACCCAAGTGGCTGAAGGGGGCGGTTTGCTAAACCGCTAGCAGGCTGTTAAGGCCTGGCCCGGGTTCAAATCCCGGCCTCTCCGCCAGGTTCAGGTGGGGATGTAGCTCAGTTGGGAGAGCGCCACGTTCGCAACGTGGAAGTCGGGGGTTCAAGTCCCCCCATCTCCACCATAATCTACACTCTTGCCGGTGGCGCCGTATTAAAGAATACGGGAGAAGGGGTATCCCCCAAAAATGTATTGCGTAAAATGCGGGAAAGAGTACGGGGAAAAACTCAAGCGCTGCTGCTGCGGCGGCCGGCTTGAGAAAGGGCCGCCTAAGTCCTACAGAGAACTTGTGGAAATATATTCCACGTGGAAGAACGTGGAGGCCGGTTTTCTCAAATCGCTGCTTGATTCAAGCGGAATAGAAAGTTACATACATAACCTTTACTACCCTTCCATAGTTCCCGTAGGAACCGGGGCTGTTCCAATAAAGATAATGGTTCCGGCAGATGATGCGGAAAACAGGGAAAGGGCCGAGGAGATCATAAAGGAGCATGTCAGAAATACGTGATGTCGTATCTTGTAATAGCAAGAAAATACAGGCCGCAGCGTTTCAGTGAAGTCGTAGGCCAGGAGCATATCACAACGACCCTCAGAAACGCTATACGCCTGGGAAAGACCTCGCACGCGTACTTATTTACAGGTCCCAGGGGGGTGGGAAAGACATCTACCGCCAGGATACTGGCCAAGGCTGTAAACTGCGATGAACTGAAAGAGCAGGAACCCTGTAACGAGTGTTCCAGCTGTCGTGAGATAACTTCCTCCTCTAGCGTTGACGTAATTGAGATAGATGCCGCTTCCAACAGAGGCGTCGACGATATGCGTCAGCTCCGCGAGAACGTGAAATTCGCTCCGGCCTCCTTAAAACGCAAAGCCTATATAATCGATGAGGTTCATATGCTCTCCAAGGACGCCTTCAACGCATTCCTTAAAACACTGGAAGAGCCTCCTCCGCACGCTATATTCATTATGGCCACAACTGAACCCGATAAAGTTCTTGAGACCATAACCTCCCGTTGTCAGGGGTTCAGTTTCAAGCTAATTCCGGAGAAACGGATAATTGAGGCTTTAAAGGATATTGCGGAAAGAGAAAAGTTTGAGTATGAAGAGGGATCCCTACGGCTCATAGCGCGCGCGGCCCGGGGCAGCATGAGGGATGCAGAGAGCCTGATGGACCAGGCCCTTTCGTATACGGGAGGATCCCTGCCCGAATCCGGAGTTTCGGAGATACTGGGGCTTATTCCAAGGGAGTATCTTTTCAGGTACACAGAATTCATAAAAGACTCTTCCGTGAAAGAAGCCATTGAACTTACAGAGAGCCTCATAAAGGACGGGTACAGCGCCCAGCGTATGTTTGAGGAGCTTATAGAACATTTCAGAAACCTTATGTTTGCCGGTGTTTTCGGGGATTCAATGGAGTTTATGGGGCTGGGTTCCGGTCATTCAAGGGAACTTGCGGAAGCCGCTGAAGGGTTCTCCCGGGAGCGGCTTGTCTGGATAATGGATTACCTTACAATGAACTCCGGGCGTATGAAATATGCCGATGACCCCCGGATAGTCTTTGATACAATACTTTTCAGGCTCTGTCAGAGGTATGTAAGTTTCGATGAACTCAAGGAGCTTATCGGTAGTGGGGCCGGGGTCTCTGAAAAAAATGTGGAAAACTTATCCCCACCTGTGGAAAAACCTGTGGAAAAACCTGATCCTGCCGTCAATAAAATTGAGGTGAAAAAACCTGTTGAAAAGAAGGAAAAAAAACCTCCGGTATCCTCGGGAAATACTGTGAAACCCTCACAAGGAGGGTTGTGGAAAAAGATACTCGGGCTCCTTGAAAAAGACTCCCTGGCTCTTTACCACAATATAAAAGACTGCGAGACAGAGCTGAAGGGAAAAACTGTCCTTATAAAATGGAGGAACTCTCTTGATATAACCGATAAACAGCTCGGGACCCTTAAAAAAAGGATAAAGGAGGTTATGGGGGAGGATTTCCGCCCCGAGATACTGAAAAAAACCCCGGATTCTTCCGGGAAACCCTCTCCGGAACCTAAAAAAAAAACGAGAAGGGTGACTCCGGCTGAAATAGAGAGGAAGGAACCCCTGGTCAAGAAGATAGTTGAGGATTTTGACGGACTAATAATGAAATAATGAAAGGCGGAGAATTATGGATATGATGAAAATGATGAAACAGGCCCAGAAGATGAAGAAGATGCAGAAGGAGATAGCCAGGACCGTGGTGACGGAGGACTCCGGAGGGGTTGTCGTAGCCGTTACCGGAGACGGGAAAGTAAAAAACCTTGCCATAACCGAGGAACTTTACCAGCAGGGCAGGGTCGCTGTGGAAAAAGCTGTTTCCAAAACCGTTGAGAAGTGCCTGAAGAAGCAGCAGGATGTACAGAAAGAGAAAGCAAAAGAAGCCATGGGGGGTATGTCAGGGCTCTCAGATTTGCTGGGATGAGATATCAGCTTCCTCAGCCGGTAGAGAGGCTCGTTAACGCCCTGTCGCGCCTCCCTTCAATAGGCCCCCGTTCAGCCCGGCGCCTTGCCTACTATATACTTAAATCACCGGAAGCAGAGGTTCTTGACCTGGCCGATGCCCTTAAGCAGGTTAGGGAGAAGATAAAGTACTGCCGGGTATGCGCCAGCGTAACCGATAAGCCGGTCTGCGCGATATGCTCCAGCGATGACCGCGACCACTCAACAGTATGCGTCATAGAGAACCCCCAGGACGTAACCGCTATAGAGGTCTCGGGGTATAACGGACTCTATCACGTCCTTATGGGGTCCCTCTCTCCGCTGGACGGTATAGGCCCCGAGGATCTCAGGATAGACCAGCTCATTGAAAGGGTTCGGAAAGGGGGGCTGAAGGAGATAATACTTGCCCTTGATCCCAACGTGGAGGGTGAGGCCACTGCGGCATATCTGAAGGAGAGGCTGAAAGGGTTCCCAGTAAAGGTTACCCAGCTTGCCTACGGTATACCTATGGGGGGAAACCTGGAGTATGCCGACGGGGTTACTTTGGGAAAAGCGCTTGAGGGAAGACGGGAGCTCTGAAGGGGTTGTCAAGGCAATTTAGAAATTTCCGGTTCTCCGCAAAATAGAAATTTCCGGTTTTCATCTCTTCAACTGTTGAAATAAAGCCCTGTTTTGCCTTCTCCAGG
>SL_3KL_010_SEDDRAFT_10002811_pt1 | contig 15844 bp, 13 predicted proteins | sample SodLakKL_010_SED_2_FD_10381 | JGI IMG/M metagenome (IMG submission 10381) | reverse complement strand
CCTGCTGCTGAATCCGGGAGAAAAACATTTCCTGCCCGTTTCAGTGCCATAAGGAAAATCAGACCGGCGGGGAGTGAAATCAGGATCGCAAGCCGCCCGTGGTAGTGATACTGGGGGTGCAGATTGACAGACAACTTCAGAATCAGCCAGATTATACCGGTTGCTGAGGTCCATATCAGGGTCGGAAACCAGGCAAAAATAAGTACTTGTTCGGTAAATGTTGCGATCTGTGTGATGAATGATTCCATCTGCTTAGTCTTCGAGCTTATTGATCATCTTTTTGATCTCCTGCCGCTCCTCTTCGGTCAGATTTTCGCTCTGAACCAGCGTCTGAACAAGATCTTTCGGTGAGCCCTGAAATACCTTGTCTACCAGCCGGTCGATCAGTTTAAAGCGGACATCTTTGGGCTGAATGGCTGCACTGTAAATGTAGCTACGCCCTTCCTTTCTGTATTTAAGGAAATTTTTGTCAGCCAGATTTTTCATAATCGTCATCACCGTAGTGTAGGCGATCTCGCGATACTCTTTAATTTTTTCCTGTACATCGGAAACAGAGGCTTCTCCGAGACTCCAGACATGATTCAGGATCTCCATTTCTGTTTCGCCGAGTGGATCGAGTGGTTTTCTCATGGGTTTTTATGTTGAAGTGTTTATTACTGCGTTAGTACTAATAAAATAGTAATTATTGACAATGTCAAGAGTTGATTTAAATTTTTGATTTCACCTGTAATATTCACCAAAAAACAGGAGTCTGACACAATCGGTGCGGTTCAAATTTTGTATCTTGTCTATTAACCGGAATTTAAACAAACTAACAAACAAGGTATTATAGGTTTTTATGTCATTATCTTTAACCGAACTTCGAGAGGCTGCAAATGAATTTGCAAAAGCCGGGGGAGACTCAACGCTTAATTATTTTAAAAAATCGTTCGACCTGGAGATCAAAGACGATGCATCGCCTGTAACCAATGCAGACCGAGAAGCCGAAACCATTATCCGCAAAAAAATAAATGAACATTTTCCCGGCCACGGTATTATCGGTGAGGAGTTCGGGGCAGAAAATGAGGAGAGTGAGATTGTCTGGGTTCTGGACCCGATTGACGGTACCAAATCTTTTATTCACGGTATTCCATTTTATACCACTTTGATCGGTATTTTAAAAAACAGGAAACCGGTAGCAGGAGTTATTTATGCACCCGCTTTGGATGAGATTGTTTCAGCGGCTGTGGGGCAGGGTTGCACCTATAACGGACGTCCGGCAAAGGTGAGAAAATGTGATTCTATTTCGGATGCAACTTTTTTAACAACAGATGTCAGATCATTTGATGAATATGGTTTCGGCAGATCATTCGAGGAACTATTGGGGAAGTGTCGAATACACAGAACCTGGGGTGATGCCTACGGACACATGCTGGTGGCAACCGGCCGTGCAGATATAATGATTGATGCAATATTAAACATTTGGGATGCAGCAGCGTTATTACCAGTTGTTACCGAAGCAGGAGGATCGTTTACTGATCTGAATGGAAAGGTTACAATAGAAACCGGTAATGCTATATCTTGCAATCGTTTACTGTCTGACGGAATTCTGAACTTTTTTAAAAAATAAATGTTTATGAGATTTATTAATTCTTTCACCCTTTTGATTCTTCTTTTATTTTGTGTGCATAATACACAGGCCCAGGGATGGGATTATGAAAAATTTCCCCGGCTTGATGTTGAGCTTCAGCATCTTGATGCTGATATCAGGATCAGTGAAGATGGTTTTATTGAAGGTGATGTACTTTACAATGCACGGTTCATGAGAAATCATACCGACAGTCTTGTTTTTCATGCAGCACGGATGAATATCATTTCCGTTTCCGTGAATGATGAAGTTCAGGAGTACAGAATGGATGACGATCGGCTGATTATCGAGCTTGAGGAAGAATTTTCAAGAAATGAAGTGATAAATATCAGAATCCAGTANGATACTTCACCCTCCTTTGGAGTACNCAGAAACGGNAATGGTACNATCTGGACTTCTTTNCTGCCTAAATCGGTACGNCANTGGCTGCCTACATACGATCANCCGAGAGTGGCCTTTACAACGGATATCATTTTTACCCACCCCTCCGGTAAAACGATGATAGCAAGCGGGGTAAGGGGGCGCACGGAAGTACTCAGTGTTGATGAAGAACAAACTTCATTTGAATCTGCCAATCCGGTTCCGGTTACAGCCCTTTCATGGGCAACCGGTGAAGTAAACGAGGTTGCTTCTGCCACAGTTTCCGATTCCAGGATCTTTCTTTACTCAGAATCGGGTCAGGCCGATGAAGAATATCTGCAATCTGCATCCGGGGCATTCAGATCGGTTCTGAATGAACTGGGAGTGAGTTTTCCGTATCAGGATCTTCATATTGTGATGCTTGAGGAGGATTATTGGGAAACCAAACCATACGGTGCAGGTATGGTTTTTGTATATAAAAATAAAGATAATTTCAGACAGCAGATTCAGCGGGGAGTACTGGCACAATGGGCCGGCGTGTTGCTGAGAGAAGAACAGTGGAGTGATGCTGATGCAGTTCATCTGTTTCAGGCAGAACTTGCCAATCGTTTGTTTGAATTTGAATATATAACAGATTTAGAAGAGGGAACAGATCCATACGACCGGTTTTCGCAATATACACTTTCGTTATGGCAAAAAACTCTGATCGATAATCAAACGGGTTCACTGCAAGATCACCTTGAATACGTGAATGAGTTCCTCTTTTCGGGTGATAATATAATTTTGGGATGGCATGAATTTGCCTCGGCACTTTATGAAGAAACCGGTGTTCCATATTTCGATCGTTTGAGCACTGTAGAGATGGAAATTGAGCCAGAACAAGCCGAACAAATGACCGAATATATTGCACGTGTGGAGTGGACAGAGGGTGCCGATGCTGCGGAGATTCATTTTGAGTCGATCGGTACACCTGCTGATGAGCTGGTTACTGTACGGGCAGAAGAGATTACAATCAATGATGTGCGAAGCCATGAATTAACTTTTTCCGGACAGAGTGACGGTGTAGTGATCAATGTTTCATCCGGGATAGAGAACATAAAGCTTTACGTGGAAGATAATGATGAACTCATAATACACGAAGAGAAACCATTTCTTTTCTGGATACATCAATTAAGGAACGATGAAGATTCGGGACGAAGAGCCGAAGCCGCTCGGGGGCTGGCACAGCTTTCAGATAACCCCGACTTGCAGCTTGCCCTGAATGATGTTCTGCAGATGGAGTCGAACCCGGAGGTATATGCTGAAATCTTACGTTCAATTTCAAGGATAACGGCAGGAGCTTCAGGTACGGATGAACGTTTTTTGCAATACTCCTCATCAAATCAGAATCCGCTTATTCAAAAAGCGGCGGTCGAAGCGCTGGCTTATTTCCGCGATAATGACCGTGTAATCAGCCGGCTTCGAACCATTATTGTTCAAACCAATGATGAAGAGATTCGCCGCGAAGCGATCCGTTCTCTTTACGAAGTCACTGATGGAGAACGCTTCAGTTCGCAGGTGGAATACCTGGTAACCCAGGAATCAGTTCTGAATGAAGTCGCCTTGCTGCTGGATCTGCTTGCTCAAAAAGGAGAGGCTGAAAATGCAGTGGAGTTCGCATCTACTTTTATTGATGAGGAGTTCCCGTTTGCAACACGAAAAGGTGCACTGGAAATAATGCTTCAATATGATGAATCTCCGTCCAACTGGCAGGAAAGGCTGCCTGAACTTCTCACGGACCGCCATCCGCGCATTCGGTACCAAGCAGCTCTGGCACTTGATAAACTGAGCAGCGAACAACGAAATGCCATCGTTGCCGACCGGATTGATGATGAATTTGATGAAAGGATCAGACAATTATTAGAGTAGAACCCGGTAAAACTATTACTGCCTGATCCATTTAAATATATCTTTAAAGCTGGCTGTGCTGCCGTAGCTTAAGATGCCCACTTTATAAATTTTTGAGCTCAGCCACATCGTTCCGGCAAAGGTTAATATCATCAATAAGATCGAGCTTCCGATCTGCCAGAACGGTACATCGGTAATAGCGATGCGGGTGATCATTAAAATGGGTGAGAAAAACGGAATAATGGAGCTTACCACAGAAAGAATACTATCCGGGCTGCGCCAGGTGTGGAACATGATAAAATAGGCGATCATGATCGGGATGGTAATTGGAAGCATGAGCTGCTGTGTGTCTGTATCAGAATCAGCTGCAGACCCGATGGCAGCAAAGAGGGAGCTGTAGAGCAGGTAGCCCAGGATAAAAAAGATAATGAAGTAGACGATCAGTGAGATTTCTACTGTAGGAAAATCGAGAAATGCGGGCAGTTCAGCTTCAGCCGCAGCCAAGTCTCCGCTTGCAGAAGCCGATGTTTCCATCAGGCTCATTGCCAATGGGCCTGCAATTGTGGTGAGGCCGGCAAAGGCGAGAATCCAGATAGTGAATTGAGTGATTGCCAATGCTCCCACACCGGCCATTTTCCCGGTAAGAAGTTCAATTGGCTTAACGGATGATGCAATTACCTCAACAATCCTGTTGGTTTTCTCTTCAATGACACCCCGCGTGATATAGCCACCATAACTGAAAATGGAGATAAAAATAATGATCCCCAAAAGCATCCCAACAAATGACAGGAAAATGGTGTCGTCATCCTCTTCTTCACCTTCCCGTGTTAAACGACGGGTGTCAAGATTAATTCGGGCCTCATAAATCTCTTGAATTTCTTCGGATACATCGGCTCGTCTGAGGCGTACTTCACGAATCACCTGCCGAAAATCCGATTCAACAGACATCAGGAACTCCATACCTCCGCTGCCGCGATAAATCAGCTCAGGGTTTCTGCGTTCGGTAATGTTCTCTTCCGTAATGACAATATAGCCGGTAATTCGATCTTGCTGAACCAGTGTGCGCAAGGAGTCGATTTCCAGGTCTGAATAATCCAGGTAACGCCGTTCATTTATTTCAATTAGCGGAGGTGCAACCTGGCCGGTTTCGTCCTTAATAGCCACTTCAAATGTGGATTCGCTTTCCCACACTGTAATGAAAACCATGATGCTTATTACTGCGGCAAATCCGACAGGTACGAGTATTGTGGCCCAGATAAATCCTTTACTTTTTACTCTTGTGATATACTCGCGCTTCAGGACGAGAAAAATTTGTCTCCAGCTCATACAGCAAGCTCCTGTTGTTTAATGTTGTCTTCTCCTACAGTAGAGATGAAAATTTCATTCAGAGATGGTTCAACAAGCTGAAATTTATGCACTTCAGTATTTTCCATTGCCTTTCGTAAAATATCCTGGTGATCCAGACCTTCCAGAATCCGTATCTCGGCAAAGTTGGTGGACCGGTTATTGATACGGACATTCTCAAGCTGATCCAGGAACGTGGGATCACCTTCAAATTCGATCAGTACGGTGTTTTTACCGAAATCTTTTTTTACTTTTCTGAGGTTTCCAGTAAGTACCACTTTTCCGTTGTTGAAGAGGCAGATATCATCACACATCTGCTCCACCTGTTCCATTCGGTGGGTGGAGAAAAGAATGGTTTTTCCTTTTTCACGAAGTTCTATGATGATTTCCTTTAAAAGTTCACTGTTGATGGGGTCGAGGCCGCTGAATGGTTCATCAAAAATGTAAATATCGGGATCGTGGACAATAGTGGCGATAAACTGGATTTTCTGGCTCATTCCTTTTGAAAGTTCGCCTACTGTTTTGGAATGCCAGTCGTAGGCTCCGAACCGTTTCAGCCAGTAGCGAATCTTTTCCCTTGCATCAGATGCTGTCAGTCCTTTCAATTGCGCAAGATAGATCAGCTGTTCTCCCACTTTCATCTTTTTGTACAGGCCTCGTTCTTCAGGCATGTAACCAATCCATCGCTGGGTTTTCGGTCCCGCTTTTACTCCGTTGATTAGAATTTCTCCCTCATCAGGCGGCATAATGAAGTTGATCATGCGGATGGTGGTGGTTTTGCCCGCCCCGTTTGGTCCTAAAAGCCCGAATATTCGGCCCCGTTCCACCTCGAATGAGACATTGTTCACCGCTACGGTCTTCCCAAATGTTTTACTAAGATTGTTTACATCGATTGTGGTCATGAATAATCTGTTTGTTTTTGCCATACTTTAGAGGCTGTGAGAAAATTGATTTCCAAAGATAATGGACTTAAATAATTTAAGTGAGAAGAAGCTTGATTAGGTTTGTTTTCACAGCCTCTTTAAAAGTGTATCAACGGTCTGAAAAATTGTTTACTATTAAAAACGAAATTTCTGGTACGTGTTGATCTGATTCCTGGTTTCATTCTTTTTGAGCGTTTTAAAAAAAAGAAAGCAACTTAAACTTCAAGGTGCTTTTATTTGTGATAATATCAGAGTATAAATTACTCACCAGGAAAATCCGGATTTTCAGTTATCCGGATACCGTCTTTCTTGAAGGCTTCAAGGTAGCTATGGATGCGTTTCCTTGCAAGGTCCAGATTTTCATTGTCCAGGTTGATATTGAGCAGGTCGATGAACCACGGTGGTTTCACGGAGTTTTCCATGTAGGTTTTTACAATTTCCCGTGAGATGGGCAGCGTGGTTCGTTTAGAGTTATCATGCACATCACGGTTGTCTGCTTCCAGAAGTTTTTGGTACTCTTCCTTCAGGAGCCTCTCAAACAATTTCGTATTAAAAAGATCTCCCGCTTTAATTCCGGTTTCACGATCGTTTTCAGTTAGTCTCGCTCCTTTATGAATCCACTCCCACAAAATACTGAGGCGAATTTCACCGGTTGCCATATCCTCCATCAGATAGAGGATATCCTCGTTTCCAAAGAAATCAGCCGGTTTCAGAGCAGCTGCCTGCATTCCCTGTAAAAAAGCATTTCCGTATTGAAGAGCTACACTCAGCAGGTTCCGTGCCCCCCGGATGGATGTTGTGGCAGGCTCCAGCAGCACCAGGTCATCACCATCTTTTTCGGAATAGCCAAGAGGGGGGAAGGTTCTGCCCAGCTGGTTCTCTTCCTTTTTTTCTTCCCAAACCGGGCGAACAATGTGTACCATCTTCCAGTGAGCGACCCACTTCCCGCTGGCTCCTTCACGCTGTTCCCGTTCAGCGCCGGCCACCGCTTTTTTCATACTTGCCGAAACTCCTTCCTCCGAACCAACAGGAATATTGGGCTCCATACCGCCCTGCCAGAGAGCGTATTTACCATTACGATCCGGAGTATTAACGGCCCGGCGAACCCGGTCTTCATAAATACGCATGTAGCCGTATGTCATCGTTACATCTTCGATATTGGGATGGATAAATTCCGTATCCCAGGCCATTGCATCAGCAACGCTGTTAATGTAGTCCCACCGCCCGGTGTTGTAACCAACAAAATGTTTGCCGAGTACAGCACGAATTTCCATCAGATTAAAGGTCGCTTCGAGTTGTTCAACCAGAACATACACTTTGATGGTACCCGTTTCCAGGCCAAGATGTTTTTCAAGAACAGTAAGCAGTTGATTCCAGACAGCGGCCTCTTCGGCTGTTTGAATTTTGGGAAGATACAAAACAACAGAAGAATCTCTTTTTTGCAGTTCACGATGGTTATTCACCACGTAAAGGACAGTATCTGCGATAGAGGCGGCGAGAGCCTTGCCATTGATACGAACGTGTCGGTCATCGAGATGTAGTCCGCGTGCACGAAAAATTACAGTAGTAAAATCGAGCTGTTTTTTCCAGTCCCGGATGATGTCTCGCCCGAAAAATCCGTTTGCCCATTGGTTCATTCCTTTTGCCACAGTTTCTGCCGTTTTCAGGAAAACGGGGTCGCGGCGGATGGCCAGCTTCAGGTTACGCTGGTTGTCAAGAGACATGGATGAAATCTGGCCAAGGGCATCTTCTCCGTCAAACATCCAGCCGTCGGCCCCGGAAAGCAGTGCGTATGCCACGTTTCGGATACTGTTTTCTATCGGAGCATTCGGTTTGGCAGCAGGACCGGTTCCCTGTATCCATTGGCGTTGCAAGTCGTGCGGAATGTCAGAACCTGAAAAATTTCCTTCACGTGCATCTTTCACACGAATATCTGTACGCGGAATGATACTTTCCGGGTCGGTAAACCGGATTTTCTGCTTCTTTTTTTGCCTTTCAGTCCGTCGTTTCATTCGCTGCTGCATCACTTCTTTAATGGCATCGTTGATATGGTTCATCGATGCAAGAGCTTCAAGCACTTCGGGAGTGTAGATGTCTTTATATTCTTCCTTTAAGTTTCCTCGGATAGTCAGTTTTGATTGGGCCATTTTGTTTATATAAAGATTTACAGTTCAGACATTTTCTGGGTGTCGTCAACATACAAAAGCGTGTTTTTTATTCCAATGAGATTGTTTTAGAATTTGACAGGTATTAACCTGGGAAACGTATTATCATGATCCGATTTCAAGATATGCTGCATGCCGATATACAGCTCAGGTAATAAATACAAACATGAATAAACAGTTTTTAAAGATCAATAAATCATGGCTGAACTACTGAAAAACCTTTACAATCAAACATTTTTTGAGAAATTGGATCCTATTCTCAGTCGCCATATTGAAGGATTTGAAGGCGAAGACTTTTTAAACCGTATTTTCGATGAAGAGTGGAAACAAAGAGAGCTGAAGCACAGAATGAAACATATTGCAAATGTCCTTCATCACTTTTTACCGGATAATTTCCTTGATGCTGTAACATTAATTTTGTCTGTCGTAAGGGATATTGAACAGAGCGAACTATCTAAAATGAGACTGGAAGGGATGTTTTTCCCGGAATACGTGGAAAAATTCGGCCTTCACGATTTAGAAACCTCTGTGATGGCAATGGAGGAAATCACAAAGTTTGCAAGCTGTGAAAATCCGCTTGGAATATGCGATTGATTATGTAAAATCAAATGATAGCCGAAACCGAAAAATCTTCAAAATAACAGAAAACTGGTATGCATCGGGAGGTGAGTCAGCTTTCACCAGGTCGCAGTCATTCCGCGAAATGACAACCCGGAAGCATTATCCCGGAATGCATCAACTTGCGGTTATTGTGAATGGACAGGAGATGGATGCCAAAGAGTTTAAGGTAAAATTGCCAAAACATTCTGAAGATTAGAAAGGTGATCATTATTTAATGGAATCAGGCAAAGAACAGGCGCCTGAAAATAAACAGAAAAGTAAAATCGTACTCATTCGTTTTGTAATCAGAAACATATATTCAATTTTGAACGGAGTGCTTCGATTTTTGGAAAAATATTTGAACTCCCCAATATCCATGATCGGTGAATTCAATATGCATATTTCTTATTCCGGCCGATTGAATAATAAAAAATAGCTCATTAATATTGTAAAAGTTCATTTGCATTTCAGGATCATTGAAATATGCTGGTAATTTCTCTTTTTTATTTAATCTGACTTTGATGTGCCAATAAATCTTTCTTGCTATGGCTTTAGTATCATGTACTATTTTTTGTTTAAGTATTTTAAGATCCAATTTTTTTAATTTAACGCCATTGTTATGTTTATATAATGGATGAGAATAGGTTACATGAATACAGCCAACACCACCTTCTTCTAAGTAATCGATGAGTTGAGAGATGAGTTTAGTGCCACGCTTTACTTCGAGGTGCTGAAAAACAATAAATGAGTGTATAAAATCAAAAGTGCCTTCCAGTTTTGATAATTTATCATCGGATTTTAAAAGCGTAATATTATCAATATTAAAATCCCGACAATTTTTTTTGGCCTCACTGAGCATTGAATCAGATACATCAAGGCCGGTAACACGTTCCGCTTTCTGTGCCAGCGGAATAAGAAGCCTGCCTACGCCACACCCAAATTCAAGGACATTATTAGGGGAAAAGTCAGGATCTATATATTTTTTACAAAGATTGAAAACCTGATCAATTTCATTTTTGCCCATCTCAAAAAAGTCTTCTCTTGATTTTTCATCAAGTTTATCATTTCTAAATTTTGGTTCGGTTTTTACACCAAAATATGGATCTTTTTGACCCCATTTTTCCCACTCAGAGTCAGTTCCCATTCTGATAAGATTTTATTAAAATTTCAGGAGGCGAAAAAGCTAATGAATATTTCCGGTTATTAGAAGAATATTATTCATGCTTTGAACCTGCGTTTATCTATTTAAGACAAGGCAACCATTCCTTTTTTTGTTTCGATAAATGCAGTCAGCTGTATCTTGCTGGATTTTTCTATATTTACAACGGTTCCAATGGCCGTAAGTGCTTTTTTTACAACTTCAGGCTGAGGATGTGAGATTTTGAAATCAACGAGAGTGCCTGCTTTGGGTGCTGACATGATGCTGGATGTTTGGATTGTCCCCAATCAATCAAAAATGGAACTGTCCCNTCAAAAAGCATTTTNCNGGGNTTTGTGAGNTGCCATTTTAACAAGGCTTTTTCAGCAGTCTGCCGACTTCCTTGCTGAACTTCACCAAGNTCAAATCCTGCTTCTTTTACTTTTTTAACTAAAGAATGAATGTTTTTAGTTCGATATACCCAGGTAGTCAGTTTAGATTTCATTCTGAAATGTTCACTGAAAAGAGTTTGATCAGGAGCTATTTTTGAAGCGGGATCTGGTGAGATTATTTCAAGGTAAATTGATGGCCCAAGTGAAACCAGGGCATTATGGGTGCCATATTGAAGATGCCTTCCACCATACTCAGGGCGAATTCCGAGCAGCTGTTCAATCTCAGCCATACCTGTTTCGAGCTTTGCAGATGTGAATATGAGGTGGTCTAATCCTTTTAGTGGAGTGAGTTGTATCAAAATAAAATAAAATGTCTCTGGTTTAAAAATTAATAATTCTGAACTCCTGATATAATATATACTTACTGGTTTATTCAGTTACAAATAAAAAGGAACACTTCTGTATTGGAAATGTTCCTTTTAAGTTTAGTGCTTTGATTAAATGGTCACCAGAGTGAGTGTTCTATTTTTGCTCCGTTTACCAACAGAAACTCACCTTTTCCCATCCAAGCTTTCAGGTTGTCAAAATCATCCCAGTTTTCGTCAGCCTGCTGCCAGTGGTCCTGCAGTCCAGCCGGGCTATCATACACTTCAGATAAGATGAAGTGAGTCCTTCCGGTTGGTTTTGAGTCGGGCTTCATCGGATCTTCCATTTCCGGTGATTTAGACAGATCGTAAATCAGAAGTGCTTTTTCACCATTTTTGTGGTGGGTTCGCTCCATCCACGCTGCATGAGATTTAAACAGATTGTCTCCCTCTGCCACATGCTCGGCAGGTACGGTAAAGACCATAGTAAACTGGATCTTATTTTTTGGAGCCATAACTTCCCTCCTTTATTTATTCGTTGAAGTTAACAGGCGTAATATATCTCAGGAGCAGAAAGAATAAAACTATTTTAAAAAATAAATTTATTTGATTATTCTCGTAAGTCAATGTACAGTCAGCCTTTGTCTCAGCTTTGCCACTGCTTCAATGTGGTAAGTTTGCGGAAACATATCTACTGGCTGTACACACTCAATTTCGAAAGCTTCTTTTAATATTGCCAGATCGCGGGCCATTGTCGAGGGGTTACAACTAACATACACCAGCCTTGGGACATCTATGCTGATGAACTGTTCCACAACATCGGGGTGCATTCCTGCGCGGGGAGGATCGGTGATGATAACATCAGGCTTGCCGGTTTTTTTCAGAAATTCATCATTGAAAGTGTCTTTCATATCACCCTTCACAAACTGAACATTTTCAACATCATTTTCCTTAGCATTGAAGTTGGCATTTTCGATGGCGACATCCACAAGTTCAATACCGGTTACTTTACTAACATCACTGGCCATAAAAAGTGAAAGGGTACCCACCCCACAGTAAAGATCGAAAAGATGGTCTTCAGATTGCAATTCACAAAATTCCCGGGCTACAGAATAGAGATGTTCAGCCTGGCGGGTATTGGTTTGAAAAAATGCGTTGGCATGAATCTTGAACGTGTGGTTCCCGATGTGGTCTACAATAAATCCCGGACCATGAAGTATGTTTTCATATCGTCCAATTGCCGTAGGGTTGGGCTGATCGTTAATATTGTTTACAATGGTAGTGATCTCTGGAAATTTATTCAAAACAGCATCGGAAAGTCCGCTGATAATTTCTTCATCATCCCGAAAAGTGACAAAATTTACCATCAGGTCATTCGTATAATGCGAATTTCGGATAACAAGATGACGCATATACCCCGTTTTCTGATGGGTGTCAAAAGCCGGAATCTTGTTTTCTTTACAATAGGATCGAACAAAATCGAGAATTCGGAATGAAATTTCATGCTGAAGATGGCACTCCTTCAGATTCAGAATTTTGTCGTAGCGCCCCGGTGCATGCATACCTGCAGCAAAGGCGGTGTCGTCCACATATTCATCGGATTGAATTTCCGCTTCGGTAAGCCACCGTTTCGTACCGAAACTGTACTCCATTTTATTGCGGTAATAGAACTCCTGTTCACATCCAATTATCGGTTTCACTATAGCCGGATCAAGTCCTGCAATCCGCTCGATATGGTCACGGACGTGCTGTTCTTTGATTTTGAGCTGTTCGGGGTAGGGAAGATGCTGCCAGGTGCATCCGCCACATACATTTGCATGAGTGCATTTCGGGACTCTTCGAAGGGGAGATGGCTCAATCATTTGAGTGACTTTCCCCTCCAGAAATTTTTTTTTCTTTTTTACGATACGGACTTCAACAAGATCGCCGGGAGCAGTGCCGGGCACAAAAACCGCCCGGCCTTCGTGCCTTCCCACGCCTTTGCCTTTGAATGCCGTGGAATCGATTCGGAGTTCAATTTGCTGTCCTTTCTTTACTGCCATAGGCAAAAGCTAATTTTTTTCATTGATTTTCATACCGGATAAATAAACCGGCGAATATCGTAATGTTATAAAAAATCAAGTGGTATACTCAGCATTGATTCGTACATATTCATAGGAAAAATCCGATCCCCATCCGACCGATTCTTCCTCACCCTGATTAAGGTCGATCAGGATAATGATGTTTGAAGAGGTCATCACTTTGCGAAGTTTATCCCGTACATCAGAAACTGGCTGTCCCTTTTCCAGTACAGGTACCATTTTGTTCATATCGGTACCGATATAGAGGTCTACCTGCTCAGGATCAAACACTACTCCCGACCGACCCGCAGCTGCGATGATTCTTCCCCAATTGGGATCGGAGCCGAATATGGCTGTTTTTACAAGGTTGGAATTGGAAACCGTTCGAACAATCTGTCGGGCATCTTCTTCACTCTTGGCGCCTTTGGTACGATATTCAATCAGTTTGGTGGAGCCTTCTCCATCTGATATAATTAGTTTTGCGAGGTGTGTACAAAGGTTCTCAAGGTGGGAGAGGAACAGATCGTAACTTGCGTTTTTTTCTGTAATCTCTTTGTTGCCTGCCTTTCCGTTGCACATTACAGCCACCATGTCGTTCGTGGAGGTGTCGCCATCCACTGTGATCATATTGAACGATTTGTCTACGGCGCGCCGAAGGGCTTGATCAAGNAGTTTTGGGGTGATGGCGATGTCGCAAACAATAAAAGCGAGCATAGTACCCATGTCAGGATGAATCATCCCTGAGCCTTTAGCAATACCCCCCATGTTTATCTGGATACCATCTACAGTAAAAGAGGTAAAACCTTCCTTGGCAAATGTATCAGTTGTGAGTATGGCATTGGCCGTGAGGGAACCGGCAATTTCCCGATTAGAGAGTTTTTTTGCACACTCCTTGATTCCCCCAACCACTTTATCTGTTGGGAATGGCTCACCGATTAAACCAGTAGAGGCCACGATGACATTTTCTTTGGCGATTCTCAATTCTTCAGCGGTGGTTTCCGCCATTGCAACAGCGCCTTTCCAGCCCTCAACGCCAGTGCAGGCGTTAGCATTTCCCGAATTAATTACAAAAGCCTGAGCCAGGCCGTCTTTAATATGCTCGCGGCTAAGTTTAATAGGTTCTGCACAAACCACATTGCGGGTAAATACAGCAGCTGCAGAAGCGGGTACTTCAGAATAGATCAGGGCAATATCTCTTCGTTTTGATTTAATACCCATATGGGCGCCCCAGCAGGTGAATCCACGTACGTGTGTAATATTATTTAACATTGGTTTCTAAACANATTGATTTAAGTGAGAAGAAATTGGATTTGTAACGAATGGCAGAGAACAGCAGGATGAGTGAAGCCGTTCTCCGAAGAGATGTATTATACCCGCCTGCCGGGTGGGGGTGGGCATACCGCCGGGTTAGTATTCCGGCGCGGGAATCCTGATGTTGCGGTGGCAGACAATATGTTTGATCCATTACGTGTCATAAGCTCATTCGATAATAAGAAAAAAACTTATATAAAATCACACAAAATTTTAGGGTTTGCGTCTTTAAACCGGAAAGATTTCATGAAGTGTTTATTTTTTTTAATCTTATCAAGAAAATTTACAGGTTCCCGGTCGTTATCAGGGGTTTAGCGGAATATGCTTCAGTCCGGTCGATTCGATCAGGCCGAACACAATGTTCATATTCTGAACGGCCTGCCCTGCAGCACCTTTCATTAAATTATCGATCGTAGAAACTGTGATGATTTTATTGGTGCGTTCGTCATACGTGGCATAAATATCACAGTAATTGGAGCCGCGTATATTTTTTACTGTAGGGGGTTCACCAAAAACCCGAACGAAATGTTCTTTTTCATAAACAGAGTGATACAGCTCCTCGACCATTTCCGCAATCACCGGCTTTTTGGGAGTACTGTAGGTTGTTGTGAGGATTCCTCGGTCAATAGGCAGGAGGTGCGGAGTGAACAGCACTTCGGTGGAGTATCCTGTATACATTTGGAGTGTATTTTCGATTTCGGGTGTATGACGGTGATTCACCAGGGAGTAGGCCGAAAAGTTGCCGAATACATTCGGAAAATGAAGCCCTTGTTTGGGTTTGGCACCTGCTCCGGTTACACCCGATTTGGAGTCCACTACGATTGATGTCGGATTGATCAACCCCCGCTTGATGAGTGGTGCAAGGGCAAGAATGGCCGAAGTTGGGTAGCAGCCGGGATTAGCTACAAGTCGNGCATTCCGGATGTTATCCCGGAACAGTTCAGGGAGGCCGTAGACCGCTTCTTCCATAAACTGAGGAGCCACATGCGTTTTTTTATACCACTCCTCATAAATACCGCGTGAAGAGAAACGGAAATCGCCCGAAAGATCGATGATGATGAACTTGTCGAGCCCGTGTTCCTTTACAAAATCCATCGAGACTCCGTGGGGAAGGGCCAGGAAGACCAGGTCGGGTTTATGGTCTGAAATCTCTTTTACAGATCTAAGTTCAATATCAACCACGTCCAAAAGGTGCGGGTGAACATCGGTAATATTTTTTCCTTTGTTCGATTCGCTGGTAACAATGTCGATGGTTACATCAGGGTGGTGGGCCAGCAGCCGTACCAGTTCCGATCCGGTATAACCGGTTGCGCCAACAATGGCCACGCTGTATTTAGGCATTTTTTTCAACTTCTTTTATGGATTCAACAAGAACATTTACAATGGTATCGATATCGTCTTTAGAAATATTGAGCGGTGGTACAAGACGTATTACGGTATTGGAGGCGCAATTAGAGAGCACACCGCGTTTCAGCATCTCTTTCACAACAGGGCCTCCGGGAAAGGAGAGCTCCACGCCGATCATCAGCCCTTTACCGCGCACGTCTTTAATGGCGTCCCAGTTACTTGAAAGATCACGCATTCGTGTCATTAAATAATCACCTCTTATGCGGGCCATTTCACAAATATTTTCACTTTCAATCACCTTAAGCGTTTCCAGNCCAACGGCACA
>SL_3KL_010_SEDDRAFT_10002810_pt1 | contig 15845 bp, 13 predicted proteins | sample SodLakKL_010_SED_2_FD_10381 | JGI IMG/M metagenome (IMG submission 10381) | reverse complement strand
AATGTCTCTATGTAGATGCCTCCCATTCCAAAAAAGATCACCGGGCCGAATGAAGGATCCTGCCTGCCTCCAACAAACATATCGTATCCATCCCCGGCCATTTGCTGAACTCGTACCCCATGGAAACGGGCATCTTTGTTATAGGCAAGCAGGTTCTGGCGTATAGTTTTAAAGCCCCTGGCAACCTTTTCGTCATTATCCAGGCCGAGAAGAACTCCACCTGCATCCGATTTGTGCAGGGCATCGGGTGAGATGACCTTTAAAACAACCGGGTAACCTATTTCAGAGGCTCGGGCAACTGCTTCTTCTTCACTGGCAGCAGTTTTCGAGACAGTGACGGGCAGGCCGTAAGTGTGCAGGAGATCGAGTGCTTCTTCCCCGTAATCTCCTGCTTTATTATCCATCCACCGTTTTGCTGCTTCACGATCGATACCTTTGGGAGGCATAATTTTCTTTTCTTTATCTGTAATTTTTTTCTGCTCGTAATATTGCATTTGTACAGAAAGGGCTTTGACCATCTCTTCAGGGCTATTGAATATGGGAAATTCAACATAACGTTTACTTTGCTGAATGATCCGGCTTGGACCAAAAAGGCATATCCCCAATGGTTTTCCGGCTGATAGTATTGATCCCCAGGCTTCTTTGGAAAGGTCGGTTAAAAACATCTGATGGAATATGTTTTCACCCTGGGGCATTTGTGGTCTCTGGCTGATAAAAATAGAACCGTCGACCTGTTCGGAGTGCATTACCGAATAGATAACATGGGCTGTGAGCTTTGGGTCATAAATATCGCCCATATCAAGAGGGTTGGAGAATTTAATAACCCCGGCATTACTGAACTGCTTTAAGCTTTCATAGAACTGGTCTCCCATATCAGCAAATTCGAACCCGGCTTTTTCACAAAGGTCGGCACCCATAACCGAAAAACCACCGGCAGGGCTCATAACCATGATTCTCCTTCCCCTCATCGGCGGCAGTTGAAAGGCTTTGGTTACTTCAATAAAATCAAGGAATCTATCAATCCGGATGATTCCGGCTTCTTCAAAAGCTGAATTTATTATATTTTCATCGCTGCTTACAGCTGCCGTGTGACTCATTGCCGCCCTGTTTCCGGTTGGAGTAATACTGGATTTGTAAACAATAATGGGTTTATCAATTTTTTTTGCTGCTTCGATGAAATCCCTGCCCCGGTCCAGGCTTTCCAGGTAGACCCAGATTGTTTTTGTTTGCGGGTCACTACCGTAATATTCAAGAAAATCAACTTCATCCAGATCAAGTTTATTGCCGATGCTGGCAAACTTGGCCAGTCCGATCTTTTCATCAAGAAGATAGTTAAGCATGGTCAGGGCTACTCCGCCGCTTTGGGAAATTATCGACATATTGCCCCTGGGGGCTTTATGCAGGGCAACAAAAGGCAGGCAGAGGCCGTTTTCAGTATTGGCGACAGAGACACTGTTAGGTCCGACAAAGCGTATCCCGTACTTTCTGGCCAGGTCAAGCAGTCTGTTGCTTAGCTCCCTGCCCTCATCGCTGTATTCGGAGAAACCGCCCGAGGGTATAGCCATCCTTTTGATGCCGAATTTGCCACAGCGATCCATCATATCAGGGATGAGACTGGCCGGGGTCATGCAGTAGGCCATATCGGGAATTATAGGCAGGTCTTCAATGTTTTTGTACATCCTGATTCCGTCAACATGAACATCGTTGCTTCTTTCATTGACTCCGTAAATTCTTCCCCGGTAACCCCAGCGCAGCAGGTTTTCCAGGGTGAGCCTGGGGATATTGGTCGGTTTTGAGGACAAACCGATAATTGCGATCGATTCCGGGTAGAATATTTTTTGCATGATTTCTTCACCTCTTAAAATAAATCAGCCTGGCCAAAGATAAGGTATGCCCCGGGCAGCGGTGACGCTTTTTCCGGTAAGATTAAACACACCGCAAAATGACTCCTGCCTGTAAAAACACACCTTTAATTCTATCACAAATTGAGGTATGATAACGTTTCAACTGAGATAAAATCTTGCCCATTGTCATTTTAGATCCTTTTTGTTAGATTTTAAATAAGCCGGTTTGGTTAGATGGTATAAATTGCCCAATCGCTGCAGTAATATAGGCTATAAATATTATGTTATAATCCAACATATGGCTAAAATCATACTTTCGGACGATATCAAGATCCATCCACAGGACCTTTTGCTTATGCTGCCCCCGCTGCTAATATTAAATCAGAAGCAGTGAGGTTTACTGGCACTGCAAAACTAAAAGCAAAGGGGATAAATAAAATGAATAGTCGTTTGTGGGGTTTAATATTAGTTGTTCTGGGCATACTGGTTTTACTGCAGGTAATTGAAGTTTATAATTTTGGCCTGGCTTTCTGGCCGGTTGTTTTGCTGCTGATCGGGTTTGCCATCTTGTGGGAAAGCATCAGCAGAGGTTATCATTTCTGGTTTTTGCTCGGCCTGGGGCTATGGGTCGGTGGAATTGGTTTATTTGATATCCTTTTTAATGCCGGGGTTACCGGGCTGAGCGGCAGCGATATAGCCCGCTACGGCTGGCCTGTTATATTGGTTGCCATCGGTTTATCGATCCTGATTGGTAATCGAAGGTCATTTTTGGGTAAATACTTTATCAGGAACGGTTCAGGCAGGGGTAAAAAATCAGATCATTCCCAGATGCGCCATATCGGTGACCTTTACCACGGGCGTTCTCACTGGATTCTCGACGATGATATTGATTTTTATCACGGCATTGGGGATGTGGTCATCGATTTAACTACGGCTGAAATTAAACCCGGTAATCATAAAATATATGTTAAAACTGGTATAGGCGAGGTAACGATCAGGGTACCAGATCGGGTTAACCTGAACATTGATGCCTCGGTAGGTCTGGGTGAACTTGATGTGCTGGGTGAACAGCGCTCCGGTATTGGCGGTATGGCTCTTAGCAGAAAAGTTGTAGTAGATGATGCCGATGCATCGGTCAATATTGAAGCAAGAATGGGTCTTGGTGAATTGAAAGTTGTGTATATGCCGGCAGTTCCGGGGGTATCAAGGTGAGTGAAGAACGCAGTTTTGGCTTGCAGTGGCGTCAGGCTGTTTTATATCTGGTTTTTGGCGCCGGCAGTTCCCTGGCAGCATTAACCGGCTACCTGATCGGGAGATACTTTGGGCTTGACCCGTATACCGCAGTGGCCCTGGGATTTTTTGCCGGACTCCTGATTGGACTGGTCGGATCCATTACCGGTTCTCTAATTGCCCGTTCGGTTAAGCTGAGGTTGTGGGAAGCCGGACGATTGGCCAGCCGCATTGCCCGGGGAGATTACCATGCCAGGTTAGATGTCGGGGCGGATGATGAAGTGGGCTGGCTGGAAGAACAGCTCAACCACATGGCAGTTCAACTGGAAAGTGCAGTAGAATCATTAAAGGGTCTTGCCGAACAAAACCGGCGTCTGGGCGAAGAAGCGGGAAGGGGCGCAGCATTAGAAGAAAGAATGCGCCTGGCCCGTGATCTTCATGATACAGTTAATCAACAGCTGTTTGTATTAGCCATGAGAATTGCCGCTTTAAAAAAACGCCTGGAACAGGCAGGAAATGATGCAGCTTACCTGGTGCCAGAAATGAACAATCTTGAGGAGCTGGCCCGTAATGCCCACAGTCAAATTCGCGAACTGATTCTGCAGATCAGGCCGGTTACCCTGGAAAAAGAAGGCCTTGGAGCTGCCTTGAAAGACTATGTAAATAGTATTGCAGGAAATGAGGGCTGGGAGGTAAAGATAGAGATAGATAACTCTATTCGTCCAGGCGGCTTAGTTGAAGAATGTTTATTCCGGGTTGCCCAGGAAGCCTTAAACAACATCAGCAAGCATGCTGCAGCAAAAAAGGTTGGAGTTGTCATGGTTTTGGAAGATAAGAATATTAAACTAAGCATTAATGATGATGGGACCGGTTTTGATCCCGGCAGTACACACCGACCGACAGCTGTAGGTCTGGCCGGTATTAGGGAAAGGATAACGGCTGTTAATGGCAGGGTGGATATTAAGAGTGCACCCGGGCAGGGGACTGAGCTAACAGTTTTAGTGCCGATTGAAAAGGAAGGGATGGAGGATCAATGATCAGGATTATGCTGGTTGATGACCATGGGATGGTTCGCGAAGGTCTAAAGTACTACCTTGAAATCGAGGACGATATTGAAGTAGTGGGAGAAGCCAACGATGGAAAGGAAGCAGCAGAACTGGCTGCAAAACTCAAACCTGATGTTATCCTCATGGATCTGATTATGCCCGGAATTGACGGAGTTGAAGGAACCAGGCTGTGTTTAGAGGCCAGTTCTGGTTCGCAGGTGATTGTGCTTACCAGCAAACCTGAAGATGACCTGGTTTTACCGGCGATAAAAGCAGGAGCCCTTTCTTATTTGTTAAAAGATGTTTCAGCAGCAGAACTTTCCACGGCTATTCGCAGTGCTGCAGCCGGGAAGCCGACTCTTCATCCCATGGCTGCAGAAAAAATGATGCAGGAGGTAAAAGTAGGTAAGCAAGAAAAAAATGGGACAAAGCAAATCAGCCCGCGGGAAATGGAAGTATTGCAGTTAATTGCCCGGGGCTTTAGTAATCGCAGAATTGGTGAGAAACTTTTTATCAGTGAGCGGACAGTCAAAACTCATGTTACACACCTGCTTGAAAAACTTGATTTGCATGACCGCACCCAGCTGGCTATCTATGCAATTCACAATAAGCTGGCAGAACCCCTGGACAACTCTTAAACACCCTTTTTCATGCCCCGGTACAAAACAGATCTAAACTAAATTGTTTTTTAAACCTGACGTAAACTTTTAATCTGGATGTTATAATCTATACAGGCTCTTTGAGATCACTCAAAGATAATGCGAAATAAGGATCACTTTATAAAGGGGTATTCATGTATGAGTAATGAAAAAAAATCGCCGTTTTTTTCCTGGCTAAAACAAATATTCCTTATTATACTGGCAACCCTGGTTATCAGCACCCTGTTAATCCAGAGTTACAAAATTAACGATGTTTCAATGGAACCGACATTTGACCGGGAAGGAAACCGGGTGCTGGTATTTCTCACTCCCTATTTTTTTGATATCCTGCCTGATCACGGTGATATTCTTATTGTCGACAGCAGGGTGGACCGGGAAAGGTTTTTTTGGGACAGGGTGATTGAAAATCCACTGGTATCAATAATAGTGGGTGAGTATAACGAACACCTCTGGGTTAAACGGGTTATCGGCCTGCCCGGAGACAAAATTGAGTACAATGAGGGCAGTGTCTATCGAAATGGCCAAAAGCTGGTGGAAGAATACACAGCAGGTAAAATGATTAATGCCTTTGACCCGGTTGTAGTTCCTGAAAACCATGTTTATATGATGGGAGACAACCGGAATAGAAGCAGTGACAGCCGGCAGGTTGGCCCTATCCCCACCGATCATATTCAGGGCAGGGTGATTATCAGATTTTATCCATTCCATAAAATTGACACCTACTGATCCTGTAAGAACGGTTTCTTGTATACAAACCCGAACAGTGCAGGTTAGTTTGGGATCAATCACCAGGAGATAGTCATAATGGGTAAGAAAAGAAGTAATAGAAGCAGTTTTTCTCTTTTTAAGTTTGTTTTTATAATCTTAATTCTTTTATTTTCGACAGGGGTTGTCATTGCCTTTTTCCCCGGTTTGTTTTTTGGCACAGCAGCTGGTTTACCGGGCCCGGCAGTGGAGCAGGATCAAGAAAGTGATCCTGATAATTTCTTTAAGCGTTACAACACAGAAACCATAAATATAGCCCTGCTTGGTTTTGACGGTTCAGCATCACGTGATCAGCAGTACTCTATTTACCGGCCTGATACAATTTTAATTGCTTCAATCAATTTTTATTCCGGCCGGGTTTCGTTGGTTAGCATTCCCCGAGACAGCTATGTGAAAATACACGGCACAGGGATATACGATAAAATTAACCATTCCTACATGTATGGATACTACCGGGCCGCTGAAGATGAAAAGCCACATGACAGCGGCATCAAGACTACACTTTTGACAATCAGTGATTTTCTCGGACAGGTGCCTTTGCATGGTTATGTTGTCCTTGACATGGATGGAGCAGAGACAATTGTCGACAGTATCGGTGGTATTTACTATGATGTAGATGTTGAGGTGCGTACTGATTACGGGCGGGGCAGACTGCTGGTCGAAGAAGGCTACCAGCTTCTGGACGGGAAAAAATTTATGAATTATGTCCGAAACCGGGCTGGCTTCCAGGGAGGTGAAAGAGCCCGGACTGAGAGACAGCAGAAAATCACGATTGCCTTTTTTGATCAGTTGAGAAAGATGGAAAATATACCAAAGCTGCCCCGTTTATTCCTGACCGTCAGAAATAATCTGGAAACAGAGCTTAATCCAGCCCAGGTCATGGCGCTTGGCCTGTTTGGATTACGGGTTGACTTTGCAGAAATTCAAACCGCAGTTTTTAGCGGCAGAGGACAGCTTTCATACCGGGACGGACAGAATATCTGGTACCTGGTCATAGATGAAGAAGCCAGGGTAGAGACCATAAATAAGATTTTCGGGGTATCTGTGGGACAAAGATCGCAAATTACGCTTCCCGGGCCGGTTGCTTCTGAAATTGAAGAACCGGAACCGGAGCCGACTCCGGAAGAAATTGACCGGGAAACAGAGGATCCGGTGCATGGCGAACCTGGTAATGATGAGGTCGATGAAGAGGAACCGGCCGATGAACCAGAGGAAGAACCGGAGGAAGAACCGGCCGATGAACCAGAGGAAGAACCAGAGGAAGAGCAGGACGAAGAACCGGAGGAAGAACAGGACGAAGAACCGGATAAGGACCCGGTCGAGGAGCCCGGCGAGCCTGGAGAAACCGAAGATCATTAAAAGCAGGCAAAGGGCTTTGTACACTATCTGATAAAGGCTATTTACGGGTTCTTAAAAACGACGACACCCGATTGTTAAGAGTAAAAAATGAAGTAGGGGCGTAATCAGCAGCGGCAGTTTACCTGATTATTTTTAGAAATTTTTTGAAATACATTGACAGAATGCCAAATAGATGCTAAACTTTTCACAGTTTGGCGCCCTTTTAAGATAGTCCGGTGAGGCTGGCAAGGGAGCGACCGATTAAACATTTTAAGCGCCGCCTGCTCCCAGAGTTCCGGGCGGTGTTTTTATATGTCCGGTGTCCTTCAGCCCACTGCTCTCCAGCAGAGCGGGGAAGGAGGTGATAAGATGGCGCTAAAGCATAAAGCGACAGTTATGGACGAAAAAACGATGCAGCAGGCTTTACGGCGGATTGCCCACGAAATTGTCGAACACAACCGGGGAACAGAAAGTGTGGTTCTGATCGGAATCCGTAAGCGTGGAGCACCCCTGGCTGAAAGATTACAGGCATATTTAAATGAAATTGAAGATTTTGAAATCCCCCTTGGCATCCTCGATATCACTCTTTATCGCGACGACCTGACCCAAAGGCAAGACCAACCAGAAGTTCATACTACAGATGTTCCCTTTGATTTAACTGACAAACATGTTGTTGTCGTTGACGACGTTCTGTTTACCGGACGCACTGTCCGTGCGGCCATGGATGCCTTGATCGACCTGGGCCGTCCGGCCGGTATCCAGCTTGCCGTGTTGATCGACCGCGGTCATCGCGAACTGCCAATCAGGGCGGATTATGTGGGTAAAAATGTTCCTTCCTCACGAAGTGAGCTGGTTGAGGTTAAAGTAAAAGAAATCGATCAGGCTGATCAGGTGGATATCCTGGAAAAGGTAAAGGAGTGATCCGGATTTTAGACCGGGTTGTTAAGAGTTTATTGCAGGAGGAGGTATTTTATTGGTGCAGACTTTACGGCGAAAAGATATTCTCGGGTTGGAGGAAATTTCTGCCGAAGAAATCAACCTGATTCTAGAAACTGCCCGATCAATGCGGGAAATTATGCAGCGTAAGATTAAGAAAGTGCCCACCCTGCGGGGCAGGTCTGTGTTAAATCTTTTTTATGAACCCAGCACCAGGACCAAGGCCAGTTTTGAGCTGGCCCAAAAATATATGAGTGCAGACTCTGTCAGCGTTGCCGGAACTTCCTCGAGCCTGGTAAAAGGAGAAACCCTTAAAGACACGGTGCGTAACGTGGAGATAATGGGAATTGAATGCGTGATTATGAGGCATCCTGTTTCCGGCTCTTCTCATTACCTGGCTAAAAATGTGGAAGCGTCGGTTATAAATGCCGGAGACGGCATGCACGAGCATCCAACCCAGGGATTGCTTGACATGTTCACGATCTGGGAAAAAAAGGGACGGTTGGAAAAGCTGAAGATTGCCATAGTAGGGGATATCCGCCACAGCCGGGTTGCCCGTTCCAACCTGTGGGGGTTGCAAAAAATGGGGGCAGAGGTTGTGGTAGTTGGGCCCCCGACCCTGATGCCCCCGGATCTGGCAGTTTTCGGGGTCAAACATTTTGTTGATATTGAAGAAGCCGTTGAAAATGCCGATGTGGTGATGGCTTTAAGATTGCAAAAGGAACGCCAGGAAAGCGGGCTTTTTCCAAGCATGCGTGAATATGCCGAACTGTACGGGGTGACAGCTCAGCGAATTACCCGGGCTAAAGACGACCTTTTAATTATGCATCCCGGTCCGATAAACCGGGGTATTGAAATAAGCTCGGAATTGGCTGATAGTCCGCAATCAGTTGTTTTGGAACAGGCAGCTTCGGGTGTAGCGATCCGCATGGCTCTTCTATACCTTTTGCTGGGAGGGATAAAAGAATAATGAAACCAATTTTTATTACCGGGGGCAGAATTATTGACCCCGCCAGTAACTTTGATGATAATGCCGATATTTTAATAAATGAGGGTATTGTAGAAAAGGTGGAAAAAGGATTAAAACCGCCTTCTGATGCAGAAGTAATTGATGCTGCAGGCCTGGTAGTTACTCCGGGTCTGATCGACATCCATGTACACCTCCGTGATCCCGGTCAGGAGTATAAAGAAGATATAAAGTCGGGCACCAGGGCTGCGGCAGCCGGTGGATTTACGGCCGTGGCGGTAATGGCCAATACCGAGCCTGTCGGTGATGATCCTTCCATGATTCATTATACCTATGAAAAGGCAGCCGGTGAAGCAGCCAGGGTCTATCCTCTTGGGGCTCTGACCAAGGGTCTTGAAGGAAAAGAAATGGCCGAACTGGGGCGGATGAAAAATGCCGGCGCAGTTGGTTTTTCTGATGACGGACGGCCTGTGGTCAACGGGTCCATAATGCGTAATGCCCTGCATTATGCCTCTGGTATTAATGCTCCGGTAATTGCTCATGAAGAAGATCCCTATCTTGCTGCCGGAGGGGTGATGCATGAAGGCGCTGTTTCCTCTGTGCTCGGCTTGAAAGGGATGCCTTCGGCAGCAGAAGAGGCGATGCTGGCCCGTGATTTGTTAATTCTAAAGCTTACCGGCGGCCACCTGCATATAGCTCATGTATCTACAGCCGGCTCTGTCGAATTAGTTCGTGAGGCCAAGGCTGAAGGTTTAAATGTAACTGCAGAAGTAACGCCGCATCACCTTTTGCTTACCGATCGCCTGGTTAAGAATTCCGGTTACAACACCAATACAAAGGTTAATCCTCCACTCAGAACTGAGCTTGACCGCCAGGCTTTATGGGCGGGGCTGCTTGACGATACTATTGATGCGATCGCTTCCGATCATGCTCCCCATCATCCAGATGATAAAGATGTCGAATATGATTTTGCTCCCTTCGGTATAGCCGGCCTGGAAACAACTCTGCCGCTTATGCTTGATGAAGTAGCGTCCGGAAGGATAAAGAAATTTACTCTTTCCCTGCTGGTGAAAAAACTGACTTCAGCCCCGGCCCGGATCCTCAATCTTCCCGGTGGAACGATTAAAGCAGGCAGTCCGGCCGACCTGACCATCATTGATTTGAAGCGTGAATTCATTATTAATCCTGAAACCTGGTATTCAAAATCACGAAATACACCATTTACCGGGAAGCGTCTGACCGGTGCCCCGGTATACACCATAGTTGACGGGCTGATCAAGATGAAAGAAGGTGTAGTGTCTGAATAGGGAAACAGGGCATGAATATCATGCTTATGACTGCCCGGTTGTTGAAAAACAGCCGGTAGCTTCCGGCTGTTTGCGGGTAACCCTGTATGCTCCGGATATTGCCCGGGAAGCATATCCCGGGCAGTTTGTTCATATTTTTATGCCTCCTGAACACCGTGACCATATGCTTCCACGTCCATTTAGTATATTCGGGACAAACCGGCATACCGGGGAACTGGCAGTCCTCTTTGAAATTGTCGGCCGGGGTACTGCCCTGCTGGCTGGCACAGATCCTGGATCTTCTTGGAGACTGCTGGGACCTCTGGGCAGAGGATTTCCTGTTTTGCAGCCCGGGTCTTTACTGGTTGCCGGTGGAATGGGTATCGCCCCGCTTGCTTTTTTGGCAGCGTCGACTACAATACCGCGTACCCTGATCTACGGGGCCCGTACGGCTGATCAGCTGGTTTGCCCCCGTGAGAATCTCGAGCTGCCCGGGTTAACTGTTTACGAGGTTACCGATGACGGAAGCAGGGGAGAAAAAGGAACCGCTGTCGATCTCTTTTCCCGCCTTGTTGAAGGGGCTGGAGCAGTTTTTGCCTGCGGACCTCGCCCGATGCTTGCAGCTGTGAGAAGTATAAGCAACAGGGCTGGGATTGAAGCCTGGATTTCGGTAGAAGAACGCATGGCCTGTGGAATCGGAGCCTGCCTTGGCTGTGTGGTGCCTGCCGATGGAGGATACAAACAGGTTTGCCGGGATGGACCGGTTTTTCGGGCAGGGGAGGTAATCATCGATGAATGAGACGAAGGAACAACCACAAAATGAACCGGAATTAAAGATAAACCTGGGTGGAATTATTTTGAACAGCCCCATCCTGGCTGCATCGGGACCTTTAGGCTATGGGCATGAATACCGGGAGTTGATCAATTTTGATGCATTTGGCGGGATCATTGTTAAGGGCATTTCCCTGGAACCCTGGAGTGGAAATCCTCCGCCCCGTTTGGCCGAAACTGCTTCAGGAATGCTAAATGCGGTTGGTTTGCAAAATCCGGGCCTGGTTCAATTCATGGAAAAAGACCTGCCCCTTTTGCGGGATGCCGGACCGAAGCTTATTGTCAATATTATAGGCTGCACACCTGACCAATATACCGGGGTGGCGTCACGTCTTGACCGGGCAGGGGGAATTGACGGTTTGGAAATTAACATCTCCTGTCCCAATATTAAGGCAGGAGGAATGGCTTTTGGTACAGATCCCAGGTCTACTTACCGGGTGGTCAGTGCTGTTCGTCGTAAAACAAAACTACCCCTGTTGGTCAAGCTATCTCCAAATGTTACCGATATTAGCATCATTGCCCGGGCTGCTGAAGAAGGCGGGGCCGATGCTATATCACTGATAAATACCCTTTCTGGCATGCTGATCGATATCGATCAGAAAAAACCCTTACTGGGCAATACTTTTGGCGGACTTTCCGGTCCGGCCATAATGCCGGTAGCCCTGAGGATGGTCTGGCAGGTGGCAGGCGAGGTCAAGATTCCTATTCTTGGCATGGGCGGGATAAACTCTGCCGACGACGCTCTACAGTTTATCATGGCCGGGGCCAGAGCAGTAGCACTGGGAACAGGGCTTTTTTATAATCCCGGACTGGCAGAATCGATAAAAACAGGGCTTGTAAAATATATGCGGAAAAACAATATAAATACCCTGGGCCAGATAGAAGGTATCGCCCGGTAAAAGGTCAAACAACAGGTAAACCAGCCTGATCTACCTGCTTATTTGTCAGGAGGGAAAAGTCTATTTGCCACAATGGTGGTTCAGAAATAGATTTATAAAGGGGAAAACTAATAATGAAAAAAAGCCTTTCTGAACGCCTGATCATTGCTCTTGATTATTCCGATCCCGGGCAGGCAAAACAACTGGTTAACCAGCTTGCGCCGCTAGGGGTCGGTTTTAAAGTTGGCCTTGAACTTTTTATGGCCGGGGGACCGGCCCTGGTCAGAGACTTAAGTACCCGCTGCCGTCTTTTTCTCGATTTGAAATTTCATGACATTCCCAACACGGTGGCAGCAGCGGTAAGATCTGCGGCATCGCTTAACGTGTGGATGCTTAATGTTCATGCCGGAGGGGGGAGAAAAATGCTATCTGCCGCCCGTGAAGCGCTTGAAGGCTTTGATCAGCGGCCAATTCTTATTGGTGTAACCGTGCTTACCAGTATGGACGATCAGGAAATGACTGAAACCGGCTGTCCCGGACTGATCATTGACAGAGTCAGGCAACTGGCTGTTTTAACCTCCGAATGCGGGTTAGATGGAGTAGTTTGTTCACCCCTGGAAATCGATGAGGTGAAACAAAGTGCCCCGGCTAATTTTATAACTGTAACTCCGGGAATCAGAGCTCCTGATGAAGCAGCACAAGATCAGTCCAGGATCGCAACTCCGGCAAAAGTGATCCGGGCCGGAGGTGATTACCTGGTAGTCGGTCGCCCGGTTACAAAGGCAGCCGATCCCTACTTGGCCGCCGGTAGAATACTGGCGGATATGGAAATTGATTGAGAGCGTCAACCACTAAACCAGGAGAAAAATCTTATGACTGATGGTAAAAATATAGATGATAAAAAGCTGATCGGGTTATTGAAAAAAACCGGGGTGATTATGGAAGGCCATTTTCTTCTCACCTCGGGAAGACACAGCGGTCTTTTTTTACAGTGTTCACAGCTTCTGCAGTATCCAGAATATACCGGGCAGGTTTGTTCTATGATGGCTGAACCATTTAAAAATGAAAATATTGAGACCGTAATCGGACCGGCCATGGGTGGAGTAATTCTTTCTTATGAAGTGGCCCGTTTTCTCGGGGCAAGAGCCTTGTTTGCCGAACCGGCTGATGGTAAGATGATCCTCAGGCGCGGTTTTCAAATTAATAAAGGTGAAAAAGTGCTTGTAGTGGAAGATGCAGTTTCCACCGGCGGGTCGGTGCAAAAAGTATTGGACTTGTTGAGTAATCTGGGAGCTGATATTGCCGGTATATCGATTATGATCGACCGTACTTCCGGCAGGCTTGATCTTGGTGTGCCCACCAGGGCCCTGCTATCTATGGATATTGCCTCGTTTGACCCGGATAGTTGTCCCCTGTGCAGTAAAGGGATTGCCCTGCAAAAACCCAAGGGTTAGCAATAATAATGTAAGTAACGAAAAGAAAGTAAATACCGGATAAACGATTTGTAATGTTGATCATCTAAACAGGGAGTAGAAATGAATAATGCAGGATAAAATTAATAAACGACTAAGCAGGGAACTGAATATTGCAGAAAGCAAGATAAACCAGACGATTTTATTACTTGATGAGGGTAACACAGTACCCTTTATTGCCCGTTACCGTAAGGAAATGACCGGCGGTTTAACCGATGAAGAAGTTCGCCTCCTGCAGGAAAAACTGGTTGGTTACCGTAATCTTGAAAAACGCCGCGAAGAAGTTCTTCGACTGATTGAAGGCCAGGGTTTTTTAACACCGGAACTGCAGGGGCATATTGAAAAAGCAGCCACTGTAACCGAATTAGACGACCTTTACCGTCCTTACCGGCCCAGGAAAAAGACCCGGGCTTCAGCAGCCCGTGAGAAAGGGTTAGAACCGCTGGCCCTGGCTGTACTGGAAGGCCAAATTGATCCTGTGGCAGAAGCTGAAAAATATCTCGACCCGGAACAGGATCTGCCGGACAACCCCTCTGTTTTGCAGGGCGCTTCTGATATTATTGCAGAAATAATTTCTGATGATGCCGGGATGAGAAAAAGCCTGAGGCGGACTTATCATGATAAAGGCAAGATAGAGGTTTCGAAAAAAGAAATGGCGGCTGTCAATACATATGATGATTACGATGGCTGTAAAGAAGCTGTTTCGAAGATAAAAGGGCACCGGGTATTGGCCATCAACCGTGGGGTTAAGGAAAAGGTGCTTGATCTGAAGGTTGTTGTGCCTGAGGATAAGGCGCTGCCCATTATTTATGCCAAATATATCGGGCCAGAGCAAAATAAAACCTGCCGCGAGCTGATTGAAGCTGCTTCAGTCGATGGGTACCGGCGTTTAATTCATCATTCCCTGGAAAGAGAAGTTTGGCAGACACTGCTGGAAAAAGCAGTGGAGGGCGCCCTGGTGGTTTTTAGGGAAAACCTGAAAAAAAGACTGCTTGTGCCCCCGATTCGCCGTCACCGGGTAATGGGCTGGGATCCCGGTTATCGCACCGGATGTAAGCTGGCCTGTGTGTCTGAAAACGGCAAACTGCTTGATACAGCTGCCGTCTATCCCACCGCCCCCCGCAATGACCGGGATGGAGCCGCCAAAAAAGTTCTTCAGCTGCTGAAAGACTATAATATTGATTGCATAGCCATTGGTAATGGAACAGCATCCCGGGAAAGCGAAGCTTTTATAGCGGAATTAATCAAGGATAATAACCTGCCCGTGGAATACACTATTGTTAATGAAGCCGGGGCCAGTGTGTATTCGGCATCACCGGTAGCTAAAAAAGAATTTCCCAATCTGGATGTAGCCGAACGCAGTGCTGTGTCGATTGCCCGCCGTCTTCAAGATCCGCTTGCTGAACTGGTCAAAATTGACCCCAGGGCAATTGGTGTTGGCCAGTACCAGCACGATATGCCCCCGAAAGAACTTGATTCCACCCTAAAAGGCACGGTGGAAAACTGTGTAAACAGGGTGGGGGTGGATCTAAACAGCGCTTCAGCTGCCTTACTCTCTTATGTGGCTGGTATTAATACTGCCGTAGCCGCAAAAATTATTGACAACCGCGGAGAAATCGGGGTGTTTTCTTCGCGTGATCAGCTGCTTGCTGTGCCAGGGCTTGGTCCTAAAGTTTATAAACAGTGTGCCGGATTCTTACGCCTGCCCGACAGTGATAATTTTTTTGAAAGAAGCGCTGTGCATCCCGAGTCCTATGAACTGGCCGGACAGGTTATGAAAGAACTGGCGATCGATCCGGGAAACCTGAGCTCTTTCGATACTTTGCCTGCCATGTCAGATCATCAAATATCTGAACTGGCTTCCCGTTTGGATGCCGGGGCGCCGACGGTTAAAGATATCATTGAAGAATTTCAAAAACCCGGCCGCGACCCCCGTGATGATTTACCCAAACCAGTGTTTCATAAAGCGATCACCGAACTCGATGATCTGGAACCGGGAATGACCTTAATGGGGATCGTGCGTAACATAGTTGATTTCGGTGCTTTTGTTGATATTGGTGTTCACCAGGACGGCCTGGTCCATATTTCCGAAATAGCTGATCGTTATATCAAGCATCCCCTGGACGTATTGCAAATTGAAGCTGTAGTTTTGGTGAAGATTCTTTCTATTGATCGTGAACGAGGCCGTATTGCTCTTTCTATAAAAAAAGCCGAGCAGAAAGAAACAGAATGAAATGTAAGAAGCAGAATGAGGTGAAGGACAGTTTTAAACTAAACAAAAGGCGGACCCAGGCGAGCCCACTGTTTGCCCGGTTCTTGTAAACCGGTCCGGAAAATGATCAATCCCTGGTTCGAGATTTCCCGGTGAAGATATAACAGGCCGTAGATGACAGGAAACCCGATAAATAAGAGGAATTTTCGGGTGGTGGGCATTACTTTCCAAAACCCCTCGTAAAAGCTCCGTGAAACCCTGTTCAGGTCCGGATTCGGCATACTGAATCGAAGACGGCCGCTTTCATCAGTAATAAACATTGATTCCTCCAGGTTTTCAAGGGTGTTTTGCGGCTTGCCTTCGTAGTCAACCCAGATATGG
>SL_3KL_010_SEDDRAFT_10002808_pt1 | contig 15846 bp, 11 predicted proteins | sample SodLakKL_010_SED_2_FD_10381 | JGI IMG/M metagenome (IMG submission 10381) | reverse complement strand
GGTCTCGGCAGCCCTGGACCGGCAGGCGAGCCGTGTCGAGGCCAGCTTGCCCGCTGATCGCCCCGTCGTTGCGGTGGTGCTGATGAATGGCGGGATGTACCCGGCCGTACAACTGACCCGCCGCATGCGGCGCCCGATGTCGTTCGAATACATTCATGCCACCCGATACCGGGAGCGAAAGACCGGTGGCGGTATCGACTGGGTGCACGTACCAGGCCCGGAAAGGCTCCATGACCGGCACGTATTGCTTATCGACGATATCTTTGACGAGGGTTACACCATGGAGGCGGTGCGCGAGAGGCTTCTGGCCGATGGTGTCGCCAGCCTGACCACGGTTGTGCTTGCACTCAAGCGGCATGAGCGTGGCCTCGGTCGCGACTGCGTCGATGACCATGCCCTCGAAGTCCCCGACCGTTACGTGTTTGGTTGCGGGATGGATCTGCACGGTTACTGGCGTCAACTCGACGAGATCTGGGCTGTTTAGGCAATGACTGAACTGGCAGTGATTGGTGGCACGGGTGCGCTGGAGTTGTTTCAGGCGCGCGCCGAGCGTGAGCTGGAGAGCGTCTGGGGCGAGCCGTCTGCGCCGGTTGCACTGGTCTCGCTTGGCCGCACGGAGGCGTGGTTTCTCGCCCGGCACGGACGCCCTCACCGTATTCCGCCTCATCGCATCAACTATCGCGCCAATATCGACGGCCTCAGGCGGCTCGGCGTGAAGCGCATCATCTCGATCAACGCCGTCGGCGGCATCGATCCATCGCTTGAACCTGGCCGACTTGTCGTGCCGGATCAGTTGATCGATTACACCTGGGGTCGTGCCCATACCTTCAGCGACGACGCGGAGTCGCCGTTGTTGCATGTCGAGTTCGCCCACCCGTTCGAGGGCATGCTTCGTGAGTCATTGCTCGATGCGGGACAGGCAGCCGGTGTCGAGATGGAAACGAAAGGCTGCATGGCCGTCACGCAGGGGCCCAGACTGGAAACCTCGGCGGAAATAGCGCGACTCGCCCGAGATGGGTGTTCGATCGTGGGGATGACCGGCATGCCCGAAACCGCCCTGGCGCGTGAGGCCGGACTGGATTACGCGAGTCTATGCGCGGTGGCCAATCCGGCAGCCGGGCTGGAGCAGGAGCCGATCACGCTGAAGGAGATCGAGCGGGTCCTGGCCACCGCCATGGTCGAGGTGCGGCGCCTGCTCGAGTGTCTGAAAACCTGATTTTTCGGATCTTCCGGGTTCGGAAAGTGTGAACCGTTTCTCGCTGATTTTTCTTGGGTTTTTCCCGCGCTGACGCTATTCTGGTCAACAAGATCCAACCCCTGAATCCGCTTTTCATGCCCGATATTCTGACCCTATCCGTCCTGCATGCCGGCCAGAAGGAACTGACGGTGATGCGTTCCCTGCTCAATCTTGCGGGCAGTGAGCCTGCCTGGCAGGTGACGGACCGGATCGGCGGGCAGTTCACCGTGATCGACGTCGACTCTTCGGCCGGAGCGGAAATCTGGGAAGCGGCCGGCGGTGATGATGTCGTCGCGCTGACCCGGCAACATGATTTTCCGGCACGGTACAAGCTCCGCAAACCTTTGCGCTCACGCGAGTTTCTCGAGTTGCTTTCCTTGCTTGCCCGGGGAGACCAGCAGGAAGTGCTCGAAAACTCCGACCCTCAGCCCGAGGAACCATTGTGGGAAGGGTTGGAAATGAGCGATGGCCATTGCACCCTGGCCGAGCACCTTCGTCGAGGCACCTGGACGACACCCGTGATGATCAGCGAGCAGGGCTGGCCCGAGCTGATCATCGACCCCGGTTCCGGTACCTGGTTCTACGATGGCGCGATCACCGACGTGACCCCCGTCATGTTTGCCCAGCCATTGACCGATGCGGCCGGTGTTGCCCTNGACAGCGGGGAACTGGTCGAGCGGACCGCCGGTATGCATCAGCGATCGCTGGCGGAACTGAAGTGGTTTGCCGGGCTCGCACAGTCGCGCGGCAAGCTGCATCCGGACCTGCTCGGCGGCTTTGAGTTCATGCTGACCCAAGTGCCGCCCCAGGCCCGGGATAACCAGCGCTTCCAGGCCCTGGCGCAGGCCCTGATTCGCACTCCCATCACGCTCGACGATCTGCATCGGCAGTCCGGCGAGGCGGTGGAGACCGTGGCCGCCTTTCTCAACGCCTGCTACACGACCGGTCGGCTGTTGATCAACCAGTCGGCTCGCGCCGCCAGCTTCTGACCCGGTTTCAGTAGCGTAAGCGCACTCTGGCGACACCCTCCAGGCCGGAGACTGCCGCCAGCAATTCCGATGACGGCGCAATCTGCCAGTCGCTTCCCAGTTTCAATAACGCCTGTGCCGCTTCGTTGCGATAGCGAACGAGTACCGGCGTTCTGCCCGTGCGATAGGGCTGCATGGCGGCGGCGAGATCGTGGTCGAATTCCACGGGGGGGTGCAGGAGCTCGATTTCCAAGCCGCGCGCGAATCGTTCCCTGGCCTGGTCCACGTCGAGGATTTCATCCGCGACCATGCGAAATCCACCGCGAAAGTCGTCGACCTCGACACGGCCGCGAACCAAGAGGATCTCGTCGGCCACCAGGCGGTCGGCGATCTGGTTGTAGAGCGAATCGAAGATGGCGACCTCCAGTCGCGCCGTGCCGTCGTCGATGGCCACGAACGCCCCCTTTCCGGGGCGCTTTCGAACTGCCATGACCAGTCCGGCCAGGGTCATCTCCACGCCCCGTCCGCGGCCCTTGTAACCATTCCGGTTTCCGTTCGCACTACCCAGTCGATCGCCGATATGGTCCAGGGTGGTCGTCGTGACCTCGGCCAATTCATCGCGCAGCTCGTCCATGGGGTGGCCGGAGAGGTACAGGCCCAGAGTTTCGCGCTCGGCGCGCAGCCGTTGCCGTGAAGTCCAGTCGGGTACATTGGGCAGGGGCCTGACATCCTCGTCGTCGGCCTGCTTGCCGGCGGTTGACTCCGCACCACCGAACAGGCTGCTTTGCCCGGCCTCGCGGTCGGACTGGAAGCGTTCAGCCTCACTGAGGACGTCGGGCAGTGCCTGCATGAGCGCTGCACGGTTGGGGTGAAGGGAGTCGGCCGCACCGGCGCGTATGAGTGTTTCCAGAGTGCGGCGGTTGAGGCGTGACAGATCGATTTCGCGGCACATCCCCGCCAGCGAGGAGAAGCCGCCGACGCGCCCGCGAACCTCGATCAGGTTCTCGATGGCACCTCGGCCGACGCCCTTGAGCGCACCCAGGCCGTAGCGGATTGCGCCGTCCTCGACCTGGAAACGGTAGTGGGAATGATTCACGTCGGGCGGCAGGATCTCCAGGTCCATCAGGCGGCAATCCTCGATGAGGTTGGCGATCTTGTCGGTCTTGTCGATGTCGGCCGACAACACGGCCGCCATGAACTCGGCCGGGTAATGGGCCTTGAGCCAGGCGGTCTGGTAGGCGACCAGGGCGTAGGCGACCGAGTGTGACTTGTTGAAGCCGTAGCGCGCGAAGGTCTCCATCAGGTCGAAGATGGGTTCGGCCTGTTCCTTGGGGATGTCGTTATCTGCCGCGCCCTTGATGAAGATCTCGCGCTGGCGCTGCATTTCCTCCGGTTTCTTCTTGCCCATCGCGCGCCGGAGCAGATCGGCACCGCCCAGGCTGTACCCGGCCAGTTCCTGGGCGATCTGCATGACCTGTTCCTGGTACAGGATCACGCCGTAGGTCGGCTTGAGGATGGGTTCGGTCTTGGGATGCGGATACTTGACCTGTGCCTTGCCGTGCTTGCGATTGATGTACTCGTCGACCATGCCGGCATCCAGCGGCCCGGGTCGATAGAGCGCAACGGCTGCGACAATATCGTCAAAGCCGTCGGGTTTGAGTTTCCTCAGCAACTCCTTCATGCCCGGCGACTCGAGCTGGAACACCGCGGTGGTGTGCGCCGCCTGCAGCAGGCGGAGGGCCTCGGCATCATCCAGCGGCAGGTCGTCGAGGCTCAGAGCCTCCTGGCCCTGACGGCTCCGGGTCTCGTTGACCGCCTTGAGCGTCCAGTCGATGATGGTGAGGTTGCGCAGGCCCAGGAAGTCGAATTTCACCAGCCCGACCGATTCCACGTCGTTCTTGTCGTACTGGGTCAGGACCGAGTGCCCGTCGGGTTCGGTGTAGAGCGGGGTGAAATCGGTCAGGTCGCTGGGTGCGATCACCAGTCCGCCAGCGTGCTTTCCGGCATTGCGGGCCAGCCCCTCGAGCGAGCGCGCCAGGTCGAGAACGCTACGGGTGTCGTCCTCGTTGTCGTAGCGCGCCCTGAGTTCGGGTTCTTCCTCCAGCGCCTTGTCCAGCGTCATCTCGAGCTTGTTGGGGATGAGTTTGGCGATGGAGTCGACGAAACCGTAATTGAAGCCGAGCACGCGCCCGCAGTCGCGCACCACGGCCTTGGCCGCCATGGTCCCGTAGGTGATGATTTGAGAGACCTGGTTGCGCCCGTATCGCTGGGCCACGTAGTCGATGACCCGGTCGCGCCCCTCGACGCAGAAGTCGACATCGAAATCGGGCATCGAAACGCGCTCAGGATTGAGAAAGCGCTCGAACAAGAGCTCGTAACGAATTGGATCCAGGCCAGTAATGCCTAAGGTCCAGGCCACGAGTGAGCCGGCGCCGGAGCCGCGGCCGGGGCCGACCGGGACACCGTTGTTGTGAGCCCAGGTAATGAAGTCCGCCACGATGAGGAAGTAGCCCGGAAAGCCCATGGAGTTGATGACCTCCAGTTCGTGCTCCAGGCGCTGGTCGTAATCCTTGCGAGTGGTGTCTGGTGCCAGGCCGTGGCGCTCGAGTCGCTCGTCCAGCCCTTCTGCGGCCTTGCGGCGGAGAAAGTCCGCTTCGGTTTCTCCCTCGGGCACGGGGAATGCGGGCAGGGCGTATTCGCCCAGGGTCAGTTCCAGGTTGCACCGTTGGGCCAGGTGCCGGGTGTTTTCCAGCGCCACCGGCAGGTCGGCGAAGGCCTCCTGCATTTCCGCACTGCTTTTGAGGTATTGCTGGTCCACGTACTCGCGTGACCGGCGCTTGTCATCGAGCAGGCGGGACTGATGGATACAGACCCGCGCTTCGTGGGCGAAGAATTCCTTCTTGTCGATGAAGCGCACGTCATTGCTGGCCACCACGGGCACGCCGAAGTCGGTGGCCAGCTTCAGCAAACCGTGTTCCATCTTGCGCTCTCCCTCGCGATTCATGCGTTCCAGCGCGAGATAGAGGCGGTCCGGAAATAGTGCCTGCCATTCTTCCAGTTGCTGGGCCGCGAGGCCGTTGCGTCCGTGCCCGATGGCCTCGCCGATGCTCGAGGTGCGGCCCAACAGTGCGATGAGTCCGTCAGTGCTGCCCTTGAGCCAGGCCGGATGGATCCGCGGCTGGCCGCGATGCCGCCCGTCGAGAAAGCTGCGGGAAAGCAGGCGGCAGAGATTCAGGTAACCGGTCTGATCCTGGACCAGCAGGGTGATGACGCTCGCGTCCTCGTTGCGGGAGGAATCCTGGATACGTACGTCGGCGCCGGCAATCGGCTTGATGCCACGGCTGATCGCGGCGCGGTAGAACTTGACCAGCCCGAACAGGTTGTGCCAGTCGGTGACGGCGATGGCCGGCATGCCCAGCTCGGCGGTTCGCTCGACCAGTTTACCGATGCGCACCATGCCGTCTTCGAGTGAATACTCGGTATGCAGGCGCAGGTGTACGAAAGGCGTTGGGGAGGGATCGGTCTCCGGCATGAGACTATTCTAGTGTACCCCGCCCCTGATTCTGTAACTTTCGGGCTGCACCGTGCGACCAATTCGCCCCGCCCGGCGCATCGAGTGGATTCAGTAATCAACCCACCATCGACCGCAGGACCTTGCGGCACTTTTCGATCCGTTCGGCCAGTTCCTCGTGCAGCTCGGGCGGCTGGGGGAACGAGTCGTACCAGCGCTCCTGCAGGGCGGCGAATTCGGTGGCCAGGTCGGGCTGGGCGTCACGATCACCAAGCTGGCGGGCCAGGCGCTTGACCTGATAGTCCATGCGCTGCTGACGATCGGCCTTCGGTGTCTCGACGCCTGCCAGGAATTCCATCTCGATCGCCACCTGGCGTGCCGACTCTCCATTTTCCGCAACATCACGTTCCACTTCGGCCGCTTCGGCATCGGTCACCCGATCCAGCATGGCGGAGAGTCGCTCGGCCACCGGGTTGCCTTCCAAGGGTGGCAGGTCGTCCGCGGCCGGTCCGGGCACCGCTCCATTGGCCTCCAGGCGCTGCCGCCAGGCCTTTTGAATGATGGTGGCCAATGTATCCAGTGCCCGGTCCTGCTGCTCGCGCGCCCGGTCACGGAGCTCGCCCAGGCGCCGGCTGAACTTTTCCTCGGCAGCGGTGAACCGCTTGTTCAGACCCTGTGGTCGTTGCGGTCGGCTGTGCCAGTCGTCGCTCAACCCACGAAAACGACCGTCTGCCCCGGCGAGCTCGGTATCGTCCAGGCCCGCGAGTTCCTCGGCCTGGCGACACAATGCCTCGAGCTCGGCAAGGGCTTCCTGGTGTTCCTGCTTTTTTTCCTGGCGCTGATGGTCGAGCTGTTCGAACAGCGGGTCGATCGGCTCGCGGAATTCCTTCCACAGTTGCTGCTCGATTCGGCGCCGGCCGCTACCGGCTTGTTGCCAGCGGGCCTGAAGCGCCTTGGCACGGTCGATAGCGGTTGCCAGGTCTTTCTCGTGGGCGAGCTCGCGCGCTTCGGCGACAAGTCGTCGCTTGGCCAGCTCCACCTGCTCGTAGGCTTCGTCGAGTCGGTCGGACAGGCGGTTCATCAACTGCTTGAGTCTGCCGGCCGATGCGCCGCGTGCCTTGGGAGGCAGGTCATCGAGTCTGCGAATGGCCTGGCGCGCCTTGCGCATGAAGCCGAGCAGTTCGCTGCTGTCGGGGGATTCGGCATCGGCCGCCTGCATGCCTTTGTCGATGAAGGCTTCCAGCAGTTCCAGGTTGTTTTCCTTGACTTCGCTTCGCTTCTCGAAAAACGGCCTGGCCTGTTCGAAGGCCTGTTTGCAGGCCGCCTGGAAACGCCGCCACTGGCCCGGCGGGGCGGCAAAGCGCCGCTTTTCGCCGGGAAACAGCTCCAATGACTCCAGGCGCTGCCATTCCGAGCGGGCCTCCTTGAGCGCGGCGGTGATGGCATCCGGGTGCTGATCGGATTCGGGGAGCTGTTCGACCTGCGTGATCAAGTCATCGCGAACCTTGTTGTTTGACCAGTGCTGCCAGTTTCGCATTTCCTTCAGCCGGCCTTCCATTCGCTGGTGTCGCCCGAGTATCCGGGTAGGGCGCTGACGTCCAGGGATCTTGTCGAGCCTGCTTCGTAGCTCACGCAAGGCCTCGTGCGCCGCGACGAGCTCTCCCTGCTCGAGCATTTGCCCGATTTCGTCAAGCCGGTGGTCGAGGGCTGCGGTATCGACAGTGGGTGTGGATGTCGTTTCCTGCATTTCCGGTCTTGCAGATTGCTCGTGGCGTTTCTGGATGCGACGAAGCAATGGCAACATCTCTTCGCGCAGCGCCTGTTCTTCCGCGCCCGGCTGTTTGATGGCGTTCCATGTCCGGTCCCACTCCGACAGCAGTCGGCTGTCGGTGGATGGATCTCCCGGCCGTTCGTCCGTGCGCCTCAGGCGTTGGGCAATGCCGGCCAGCTTGTCATCGATCGGCGCGGCCGCGAGTGCATCCGATTCGGTGGCTATGTCGGCTGATGTCGTCGAGTCTGGGGGTGCCGTTGGCCGATTCAGCGAACTGCGTACGATGCGAACCGCCCCGTTGAAGCGGCGCTCCAGCGCTTCGGGAACTGACTGAAGCTCCTGCCACTCCGACTCCAGCCGTTCCAGGGCCAGCTTGCGATCGCCGTGGGTGTCGCCACGCGACAGGGTTTCAGCCTGCTCGACCAGGCGCCCTGCGAGTCGGTTTGCGGTGTCGTCGTGTCCGGAAGCCCTGGCGATGGTGGCCAGGCGGTGTTCGGCAGCCCGGGCACGCTTCTTGTTCGTCTTTCGTAGCTTGTCGACGATTCGTTGCAGGGTCGATTCCTGGTCAATGCGCTCGAGAATGCTTGCGGCCAGCGGCTCGCTGCGTTCGCACATGTAGCAGTCACCGAGAAAACCGGGGGCCTGGATCCGCTCCAGCGCAGCGGCACGCAAGGATTCGTCGGGTGCTTGTCGGGCCAAGTTCCGAACCAGGTCTTGCTGATCAATGTGGGCAAACCACTCCAGCCGCTCCTTGAGCATGTCCGGGTTGGGCTTGCGCATGACCGCGCGCGCCAGGAACTCGTCTGCGGCCTCGACGATATCGTCATCCGACTCGCGCAGGCGTGCGTCGAGCCAGAACGCCTCGGTATTGATTCGGCGCAGCGCTGCCAGGCGGACCGCCGCGGATTCGTCATTTTGCGCCAGGTCTGGCAGTTTCTGGACCAGGTCGGCGTCTTTCGAGTCGGCGACCGCCCGCGCGCGCATCTCGGAGTCGGGGTTTTGCCATGCGGGTTTGCCGAACAGTCGCGATGTGAGCTTCATGGCCATGTCCGTTGCAGCTTTGATCCTGTGCTTTCGTTGCGATAGATTACCCCACGGTGCATCCGGTCTTGCCGGATTTCGGCCGGGTAGCCGGGTTGGGGCGCCGGGGGTACCATAGGCGGCCGGCGCCGTGCGCCCGGCTTCACGCAAACGATAACAATACAGGAACCTGACCGCTCATGTCCGACAATACCCGGCACCCTTCCTGGCTGCAGGCCCTTTTTCCACTTGTCGCCCTCATCGGCATGCTGGTTGCTTCGGTCTGGCTGTTCGGGGACGACTCGTCGTATGGCCCCAACCAGATTGCATTGCTGATCGCCGCAGCCATCGGCTGCCTGGTCGGATTTCGCAATGGTCTGACCTGGAACCGAATGCTCGACGGCATCGTCGGCGGCATCTCGCTGGCGCTGGGCGCCATCCTGATCATTCTGATGGTGGGCGCACTCATCGGCACCTGGCTGCTGGCCGGCATTGTGCCAACCCTGATCTATTTTGGCCTGGAGTTGCTTAGTCCGCAGTGGTTCTACGTCGCGGCCTGCCTGATCTGCGCCATCGTCGCCCTGTCGATCGGGTCGTCGTGGACCACGGCTGCGACGATCGGGGTGGCGCTGATCGGCGTTGCTTCGGGGCTGGACATGTCGCTGCCCATCACCGCCGGAGCGGTCATCTCGGGAGCCTACTTCGGCGACAAGATGTCGCCACTTTCCGACACCACGAACCTGGCGCCGGCGGTCAGCGGTACCGAGTTGTTTGCACACATTCGATACATGACCTGGGTGGCAATTCCGGCACTGGCCATCGCCGTGCTGGGCTACACGCTGATCGGGCTGGGAGGCGGTGGCAGCGTCGACGACGCCGGATTGACCGCGATGCAGGACAGTCTGGTCGAACTTTACAACATCAATATCTTCATGCTCATCCCGCTGGCGGTGCTGTTCGGGTTGGCGGTCGCCCGGCAGCCGGCGTTGCCGAGTATTTTCATCGGCGCCATGCTCGGTGCGTTCTGGGCCATCCTGTTCCAGCCCGAACGGGTCGCCGCTATGGCCGATGGTGAAGGATTGCTTGCCGGCATCGAGCTGGCCTGGCTGGCACTGTCGGACGGCATCGTGATCAACAGCGGCGACGAGGCCCTCGACAGCCTGCTCAGTGGCGGCGGCATGTCGAGCATGCTCAATACCGTCTGGCTGGTGATCTGTGCAATGACCTTCGGCGCGGTCATGGAGACCGTCGGCCTGCTGCAGAAGATACTCAGCGGTGTGATCAGGATGGTGCGTTCGACCGCGTCCCTGGTGGCAACCACCATCATCACCTGCTTCAGCACCAACGTGCTGACGGCTGATCAGTACATGGCGATCGTGTTGCCCGGGCGCATGTTCCGGGCCGAGTTCCGCAATCGCAAGCTCGATCCGCGCGTGCTTTCGCGAAGCCTGGAGGGCGGGGCGACCATCACCTCGCCATTGGTGCCCTGGAATACCTGCGGGGTATTCATGTTCGGAGTGCTGGGCGTCAGTCCGCTGGCCTACGCACCATTCGCTTTCTTCCTCCTGCTGGTACCGGTCATCAGCATCCTGTACGCGGTATTCGACTTCAAGATCCTGCGGCTCGATGAGGCCGATGACGACCAGGCTGTCAGGGCGCCGGGGGCGGCCTGACGTCGACCTACATCAACTGCTGAACCATGCGGAAGCCGGCAATCCAGGTGCCGGCAGCCGACCCCAGGTTGGACAGGAAGAACACCAGCAGGACGCGCGAGACCCGGTTCTTCCACCAGCCTGACAGTCGCACCACGTCGTCGCGCAGGGCTTCGAAGTCGGCCATCTTCGGTTTGCGCAGCGTGGCTTCGACCGCACCGGTCACCATGCCCGCGCCGATGGTGGGATTGAGCGAGGTCAGCGGTGCGGCGACCAATGCGCTGAGCACGGTCAGGGGGTGTCCTCTTGCGATCAGGGCGCCGAGCGCCGACAAGGTGCCGTTGATCACCACCCAGGTTGCCACCAGCGCCCAGCCCAGTTCCGGTGATCGGTAAAAGCCGATACCGAAGCCGGTCAGAACCGCGACCAGGATGAACCATGGCAGGGCCTTGAGGAACTTCGACGCCGGCGGCATCACGTTGAGTCGTTCCACGCTGTCGGCCGGGTCGGTCTTCGCCTCCAGCGCACTGGCCGTGCCGGCCAGGTGACCGGCGCCGAGCACGGCCAGCACCTTGCGCCCGGCGTGATCGGCATTTTCCTGCCGCAGGCGAGCGGCCATGTACTCGTCACGCTCGGCGATCAGCGATTCGTACAGTTCGGGTGAGGTGTCGGAGAACTCACTGAACGTTTCGGTCAGCAGGTCGCCCTGCTTGAGTCGTTCGATGTCTTCCTCGGGGATCTCCTGGCGCGTGAACATCGACACTATCAGGCCATTGATCATCAACCAGCGCTTCCACAGCGACAGGCGTCTTGAGGCACGCCTGAGGGTGATGCCGATCTCGCGGTCGATGAGCTGGACCGGCAAGCCGGCCTTGCGGGCGGCTTCGATGGCGGCCTTCATTTCCGCACCCGGTTCGATGCCGAACTGCTCGGCAATTCGCTTCTGGTAGGCCGACAGCGCTAGTGACGCCATCATCATGCCGGCCTTGCCCTCCCGGATGATGGAGAACAGATTCATGTCGCGCCAGGCATCGCGTTCGGTCAGGCTCTGATAGCGTGATGCGCACAGCTCGATGGCGACCGCGTCGTAATGCCCGCTCTCGAGCAGTCTCTGGACGGCTTCGGCACTGGTGCGGGAGACATGGGCGGTACCGAGCAGGGCATAGTCCACACCGTCGCGCTGGATGTGCTCGACGGGCTCGTCGGCGAACAATTCCTTGTGTTCCGGGGTCATCTGAGTGGTTGAAGGCGAAACAGTGGGGCAGTGTAGCGGATTTGTCACCGGCGAGATGAAGTGCCGCGTATTCGAGAGGACGGGTTGCCAGGACCGTCTGAGAGCCTCGGTTTTTGCGTGGCACTTCTCTCCTCCGGCCTGCCTGAAGTTAAATCCAGGTATAGTCAGTTTGTTTTAGCCTCCCCGAGAAAAGGACGCACGATCATGAGCCGGCATGTTCTCATCATCCAGGGGCATCCCGACAGGGGTGTTTCTCATTTCTGCCACGGGCTGGCTGCCGCTTACCGCAAGGGTGCCGAAGCCAGTGGTTACGAGGTCGAGGAATTGAGCATTGCAGGCCAGAAATTCCAACTATTGACCAGCGAGGACGAATGGCAGCGGGGTGAGGTGGCATCCGATATCCTTGCATCCCAGGAGATGATCCGGCGTGCCGATCACCTGGTACTGATCTTTCCACTGTGGATGGGCACGATGCCGGCCATGGTCAAGGCATTCCTGGAGCAGGTGATGCGCCCTGGGTTTGCCTTTGACGAGCAGGCCCGGGAGGGGCCGGGCGGAGGGCTGCTCAAGGGCAAGTCGGCACGTGTCATCATCACCATGGGGATGCCTGGCTTCTTCTACCGCTGGTATTTCGGTGCCCATGGCTACCGCAATCTCAAGCGCAACATTCTGAAGTTTTGCGGCATCAGGCCGGTGAGGCATTGTTTTGTCGGTTTGACCGGTGCGAAGCGACCGGAAGGGCGGCAACGGTGGCTGGAGCGGATCGAGTCGCTTGGTTCTCGGGGAGTATAAGGGTGGGGCGGGGTGGCGAGCGGCCTTGCCCGTGGCCGGAACCGAGGTGAATCGCCGTGTTGGTGCTTCGGGCATGGTGGCGTTCTGGTGCTGGCTGATTTCGCTGTGCTAATGGATAGTCATTGCCCTGATCGAGCCGCTTGGGCGCGCATAGCACGCATAGCCACGGGGTACTTCCATCACCTCGAACCCGGCCCCGGGCAAAACCGCTCCCCACCTGACGTGTGAGAGTAGATTGATTACGAGCAGGGAGACTGTGCCACCACGCTGCCTTTAAACCTTCTCTCACACTTCATAGCGGGTGGTATCCGGTCGATCACGACCTGGACGGGTGACGGCATTAGTCGCCAAGCTCATCCCGGTCCATCCTCTGCACCAATGGCCTTGTCGAAGGTGATCAATCCATCAGCGGCAACACGCCAATCGTATCGACGCAAGGGCCACCAAGCTTAGCCGAGCCGAAAAGCCGATCACCCGCCCAGGCCGTGCTCGACCGGATGCCGCCCGCTACCACCATCCCCTCCGGATGCCACCCGCTACCCCCTCACATTCTCCAGCGTTTGAGGAGATCACCGTAAGCATCAATCCGCCGGTCCCTGAGAAACGGCCAGATCCGCCGCACCCGCTCGCAGCGCTCGAGATCGATGTCGGCGATGAGAACCTCCGCCTCGCTGCCGGCTTCGTCGATGATCTCGCCTTGTGGTCCGGCGATCAGGCTGTGGCCCCAGAACTCGGCATCAAGCTCGCGGCCGGAGCGGTCGGGTTCGAAACCGACGCGGTTGCAGGCGGCCATTGGCAGACCGTTAGCCACGGCGTGGCCACGCTGTATGGTGCGCCAGGCATCGAGCTGGCGCAGTTGCTCGTCCTCGTCGTCACTGGGATCGAGTCCGATGGCGGTGGGGTAGAGCAGGATATCGGCACCGGCCAGCGCCATCAGGCGGGCGGCTTCCGGGTACCACTGGTCCCAGCAGACCAGTACGCCCAGTCGGCCGACTGAGGTGTTGATCGGTTCGAAGCCCAGGTCTCCGGGCGTGAAGTAGAACTTCTCGTTGTAGCCGGGATCGTCGGGAATATGCATCTTCCGGTAGATTCCGGCTCGTGTGCCGTCGCGCTCGAACACCAGAGCGGTGTTGTGGGCCAGTCCGGGCGCGCGATGCTCGAAGATCGAGCCGACGACGACCACCCCGTTGGCTGCCGCGACCGTCGACAGCATCTCGGCAGTCGGACCGTCCAGCGGCTCGGCCAGGTCGAACAGGGAGGGATCCTGATACTTGCAGAAGTACTCTCCCGCATGCAGCTCTGGCATCAGGACCAGGTCGGCTCCTGCTCGAGCCGCCTGCTCGATACCCTCGGCCGATATGCGACGGTTGGCGTCGCCATCCGGCCCCATCGCGTGCTGGACCAGTGCCAGTCGTATGATTCGGCTCATTTGGTTGTCAGGCCGGGATATGCATGGAGGCACAGTGTGGCCCGCCGAACTGGCTGATCATGACCCTGGCCGAAACGGATCTGACCGCGCGCTCGGGCAGCAGGTCGGCCAGCACGCCGCGCGCGAGCTCGTCGCTGTCGCTGCCATAGGCGGGGACCAGGCAGGCGCCGTTGACGTACATGAAGTTGGCATAGCTCGCCGGCAGCGTCGGGTCGATGTCTTCCGGGCACGGCAGAACGAACAGGTCGAAGGGCTGACCGTCGGCAGTTCGCAGGGACTCGAGCTGGCCGCGCAGGCGGTCTGTACGGGAGGTGTCGCCCTGGTCCTGGAAGACGATGATGTCGGGCGAGATGAACCGCGCCAGGGTATCGATGTGACCATCGGTGTCGTCACCGCTCATCGGTTCCAGGTCGATGCCGACAACGTGGTCGATGTTGAGCAGGTTGTGCAGTTCGTGCTCGATTTCGCCACGAGTCAGGTGAGGGTGGCGCGCATGCAGACAGTGCCAGTTGACCAGGAGCGCGCCCTGACCGTCGGGTTCGATGGCGCCGCCCTCCAGTTCGAAAAGATACTGGCGGAAGGTCAGTCGGTCGAAAAGCGGGTGGCGCGCCAGCAGCGTATTCACGCGGTTGTCCAGTCGGGCCGGATACTTGCCGCCCCAGCCGTTGAAATGGAAGTCGAGTGCGAGCCGGTCACCGTCGCTGACCAGTGTGATCGGACCGTAGTCGCGGCACCATGTGTCATTGAAGCGCGCTTCGACCAGGTGCAGCCGCGCCCGCCCGGACAGGCTTTTCTCCGCGCTTCTGTCGCCGGGACTGACCAGCACCACGACTTTCTGGTGCGGAAGTATCGTGTCAATCAGCGCGACGTACTCGCGGCGAATCGCGTCGAGTTGCCCCGACCAGTCGGTCTTGTCATGTGGCCAGGCCAGCAGCGTAGCGCTCTGGTGTTCCCACTCGGCCGGCAGTCGGTAATTGGTGTGCGACATGACGCTTCATCCAGCATGGGGTGCCGAGACTATTGCGAGCGCTGCTCTTCGACTTCGCGCACGACAGCCTCGTGATGCACCACGCTTTCAATGACGAGGCGGTGTTCGAAGAATACGCTGTAATCGTCGTAGATCCAGCGTGTAATCGGTGGGTCTCCAACCGCGGCGCGGCGCTCCACCGGCTGTCCGAAACGTTGTTCGACCTGTTCCATGGACAGTCCGTTGTCCGGCAGGCTGCGTGCCATGCGTTCACGAACTTTCTCGATCAACAGGACGTCGGCTGTGGCTGTACCGATCAATCCCAGCAAAACGACCCCCCAAACCAGTTTGCCCTTAGTCGTTCCGATCATGGTTCATCCTTGGTTTGTAGTGCCCGTCGATTGCGGGCGGTTTGATGGTTAATCGACCCAAAAATAGTAGCATAAGGGGCTCACTTGCGACCTGCATCCGACAGGAGGACCTGCAAATCATGAAAACCGCCGTGATTACCGGTGCCAACCGGGGGATAGGACTGGAGCTGGCTCGCCAACTCAACGATCGCGGATACCGCGTGATTGGTGTTTGCCGACATTCATCGCCGCAGTTGAATGCTTTGGGGATTGATGTCGAGGAGGGGGTGGACATCACCAATGCTGACAGTCTGGCGGATCTGGCCGAACGCCTGCGCGGCACTCGCATTGATCTGCTGATCAACAATGCCGGATTGCTGCGCCAGTCGAGCCTGGAGGGCATCGAATCGGAACTGGCCGAGTGGCGTGACCAGTTTGAGGTCAACTCGCTCGGGCCGATTCGGGTGTCGAGCCAGCTGCGCAATCATCTCAACGATGGCGGCAAGGTCGTCATCATTACGTCGCGCATGGGTTCGATTGCCGACAACACCTCCGGCGGCGCATATGCCTACCGCATGTCCAAGGCGGCGGTGAATGCCGCCGGTGTCTCGCTGGCGCATGAACTCAAGGAGCGAGGCATTTCCGTCGGATTGCTGCATCCTGGATACGTGCGGACCGGGATGACCGGCAATACCGGGCATGTCGATGCCAGCGAGGCGGCGTCCATGCTGGTCGAGCGCATCGACGAGCTCAGTATCGATACGACCGGCAGCTTTCGCCATGCCAATGGCGAGCATTTGCCGTGGTAGCGTGTTCCACTAGTGGGCCATGCGGTTAATTAGGTAACGCTCAGAGCCACTGTGCTGGCGCGAATCAAGGCGCGTTTCGCAGGGAATGGCAGCGTCCTTGCCAAGA
>SL_3KL_010_SEDDRAFT_10002806_pt1 | contig 15857 bp, 15 predicted proteins | sample SodLakKL_010_SED_2_FD_10381 | JGI IMG/M metagenome (IMG submission 10381) | reverse complement strand
CAATACAAAAATACTACAATGAATACTGGACATAACTTAACAATACCAATAAGAAATTTTAAATCATATGAAATTTATGAAATTGGTTCTAAAACTTCAAGTGGTTATATTTTTTATAAAACAAATGATCAAGATGAATGTCCATACGATATTGTGCTTGATACAGGAGAATATTGTTATTATGAATCTATTGATGAAAGATTTATAAATGAGCAAAGATTTGGACGAAATGTATTTAGTAGGCATCGTATTTTATTTAATACTTGTATTGAAATTGGTTCTGGTAAAGGAAATTCTAAAATTCTTAGTGATGAGGATGATGATGAAGATTATGGTATAGTTAAATTAGTGTATGATAAATGTAGTATACCAACTAAAAGAAAAAAAATTGGTGATTATGAGGGATTAACTGATGATAATGGTAATATTACATTTAATTTACCAGAAAATAATAAATTTGATGTTATTGTTGAGAGTTTTCCTGATTTTCCAATGGCTAAATTTGCTACAATTAATNATATAANTCAACCAATAAACATTAATGTTGGTTTAAATTTACACGAGCTTGGTTATTATTATACTCCANNAATTTTAAGGAATCTTCATGCAATTAATACACTAGGAGATGAGCGTTTTCAAAATCAAATTACATCAGGAGAATTTGGAGAATGGTATCCAATGTTCTACCATTTTCATAGGACATTATATCAAGCAAATAGTAAATTAAAAGGAGAATACGATGTAACAAATTTTCCAATATTTACACAATTTCAAACTAATGTAGCAAATTGGAATGAAGATGATTCATTCATACATTTTAATTTTCCTAGAGATTCGATTGAATATCCTATGCTACGACATATAAATAAATATTTAGGGGTCTTACCACAAGGAAAAAGAGTATGGTATCATCCTTATCATTTTCAAGATGTAGGAGAAATAGCAAAAATGCTCTATACTAACCCTATTAGAGCAGCAAGAATTTGGATTGATGATATATTTTTCGTAACACATCCCAATAATGATGGTCGTAATATGAAATTTCAAAGAGAATCTAATGAAGATCATGGTACATTTGGAGTTTATGAAGGTCTTGATGGTGAAAGATATTGTACAATAATTTATAATGGATTTGAATTCTCACTAACATTATTCAGGGAAACGAGATATTATAGAGCATATAATAATTTTATTGATTTAAGACAAGAATCTCAAGATTGGGGAGATAATTCTGGTGATCCTATGTATTGTAAATATGAAGAATAAATAATAATAATAATTGTATTTATATATAAAATAAGAATATGGCATTTATTGATAGAAAAGACCCATTAGTATTAAACATTAAATTAACTTCTAAAGGCAGGGAATTATTATCTAGAGGAAGATTTAATTTTAAATATTTTGCTATTGGTGATAGTGAAATTGATTATAATTATATAAAAAAAGCAAAAGAAAGTAATGAAGAGTTTAACCCAATTAAATCAAAAATATTAAGACCAGTTGATAAAAATCCAAAAATAATTTCTTTTGTAACAAAAAATTTGGTTTCAGTTGATGAATTGTTTGATGAAAAACAATATAATAAAATATCAAATATTCCATCAATAACATGGCAAGTAAAAAATAATGTTGATGGTATTGGTTTTTTTACTTTAAGCAATGATGAAAATTTTGTTTTTAAAACAACACCAGAATATATTAAACAACCAGATATGATGGTTGATATGAATTCTCATGGAGGTGAGTTAGATGGTGGAAATGAACTTAAATTAAAAAAAACTGATAATTATGGTAGTAGTACAAATGAACCAGAAGTAGGTGATTATTTATTAATTAGATGGGTTGGTATTGATGGAACGTTTAAAACAAATGAGGATTATGAAATAAAAAAAAATAAACCAGCACCGATTTTAATATATAAAATAATTGAAATAATATCAGGTAGTTTAAATAATAATAATTTAGTTGTGATTGTAGATAGGGAACTTCCTAAATTAAATTCTAATGATATTGGTGTAATGGCATTATATAGTAATGCTGAGTTTGGTATTGAGGAAGAATTTAATACTGATTATGTCAATGATCCATTAATTACTTTTTTAGAAAATTGTCAATGCGATACAATAAGATTTCCTTATTGGAAACTTTCAATAATATATACAGAAAATATTGCAGGAACACAAACACACAATAAACAATTTGGTGAATTCGATACTAATTTATATGGTGGGTTTGTTTCATATATACAGAATCAAGCTATTAAATATAAAAAACTTGGTGTTATACACTATACAAATACATCACCAGCAAATATGTATGGTGAAGGTTTTGATTTACAAACACCATCATTAATTTTACCAACAATTATGTGGCATAAATCTAAAACAACTGAAGTAGGATTAATATTAAGCCCAACAGATGAAAAGAAAAAAATTGAAGGAACATATTCTTCATTAGATACTACATATTATGATTTAGTTGATGGCAACGATAATATTGTTGGAAAAGTATTTAATGATTTAAAAATCTTTGTTATTGAAGATCAAGAATTATTATTTGCAATGTCATATAAATCAAACAGGTCATGGACACTACCTAATTTTAAGGTAGGTGTTTAATGTTATATAAAAATTTTTTATAAATGAAAAAATATACAATATATTATACATATTTATTAGCAAATGAAGGGAATGATGGTTACAGTACTGCAATACATTGTAATTATATAAATTCTTTTGATGTTGACGACACTACAGGTAATGAGCCAAAAATATTTTTTGATGATGATTTTAAATTTCTTTCACCAACCAATACAGATGGAATTGGTTTTGTTGCTAATAAAATATATTTATTAATCCAAACAGTTGAGAATGTATTAAATAATAATGATGTTTATGAGAAAATAGATCCTGAATCAAATTTATGGAAAAAATATGATGTAACTAATCAAATAGAAGGTGGTGGAGGTAGTGGTGATGGTGGTAATATATTACCAAATGATTTAGTTAATATAATATTTAAAGTTAAATTAAATATTACAGGAGAATCATATAAATTAGATTATTTAAATTATCCAACAAAATCAGATCCTAGTGTTGATACTGTTGTATTGGATGATAAGAATTTGTGTTTTGGTGAAGAAGAAATTTTTTTAGGTAATGTTAATACAGATATAAATGCTACGGTACATACAACGGACTTATCTATTGAATTAAAATTAAATGAATTTAATTCAACAACAAATGAAACTTGGGATGGTGAAAATGATGATATATATATTAGTGAAGTTGGTTTATATGATGAAAATAAAGATTTAATTGCCATGGGTAAATTTAATTCTCCGATTTTAAAAAATAACAGTACTTCACGAACAATTGTGTTTGGACTTGATTTTTAAATTATTTTTTATTTTCTTATAATTTTTTATAATTTCTTAGTATTTATTATAAAATAATGAATAAACGTAATTATATTAACATGGAAAAAAATAAACAATCAAAATCAATTATTGTTGAAGGTGAATTACATAATAGGTTTAAGGTTATGTGTAGAGGTAAGAGTTTAAAAATTGGTGGTGTTATTGAAGATTTGATAAGACTATATTTAAATAATCCAAAAACAACTCAAAAAATAATTGATGAATTAAAAGAAAATGATAAACTAAAATAATGGAAAAATATATTTGGTCGTTGGATATTAGTACAACAAATATTGGTTGTGCATTATGGGATTATGAAGGTAATTTAATTGAATTAAAACATCTTAGTCTAAAAATTGATAAAAATATATTAATTGAAAATCGTGACATACATAAAGCCGAGATATTTAAAAATTATATATTAGATTATAAAAAAAAGGTTTTAAATGAATTAAAAGGAGAAATAACACACACAATTGTCGAAGATCCTCTTGGTGCAAGTAATAATCAAAATACAGTTTCATTATTATTTGGATTTAATGGTATGTGTAGATATATATTATATCAAATCTTTAAAAAATTCCCAATTAGAATTTCGGTATATGAAAGTCGAAAATTATTTTTAAAAGAATTGGTTAAAATTTCATATAAAAAGGGTGAGAAAAAAGAAGTATTGTCGTTTCCATTGGAACACAGAAAAAAGAAAAAAGAATATATTTGGAAAAAGGTTAATAAATTAGAACCACAAATAGAATGGTTTTATAAAAAGAATGGCGAACCAAAAGACATTTGTTTTGATATGAGTGATGCATATTGTGTTGGTTATGCTGGTTTAATAAAATTAGACATAATAAAATAATTTCTATGAAATATGTGTATCTGATACATTCAATTGAAAATAGTTACTATAAAATTGGTGTTTCAAAAAATCCACATAAAAGAATAAAACAATTACAAACAGGAAACTCATCTAAATTAAAATTTATTTGTAGCTATCAATCTAAAATTGCAAATTTAATTGAAAAAATTATACAAAGAGAGTATTCATATTTGAAAAAAGATGGTGAATGGTTTGATTTATCTGTTTTTGATGAAATTTCTTTTAAAGAAAAATGCAGCAAAATTGAACAATCAATAATTACATTAAATAATTATAATAACAATTTTATTTAAATTTCCTTGTGTTTATTATAATTTTATTATATTTTTGATGAAAAATTAAAATAAATATTATTAAATAGTTAAATTAATGACAAAAGAAAGAATTGAAAAAGCAATCGAAATAATTAATTATGCAATAAAAAATCAAATATCAGTAAGCGAAGCATCAATAAAATGTGGTTATGCAAGTAGTTACATAAAAAACATTAAAGCATTGGTGTTTGAAAAATATGAAACAAGGACATTAGATGATGAGTTGTTTAATATGTTTAATGAAACATATCAAAAATATAGAAATGGAAGTTTATTTAATGAAACAGAAGATAATGACAACACTTCTTTTCCATCTACAAGAAAATCAGTTCCTATTGAGAAAAAAACAAATATTAGTAATTTAAGAAATGGTAAGGATAAATTAGTTGTTAATCAAAAAGATGAAAATAAGATTATTGTTGAATGGAATGGAAATGTAGGAGAAATAAAAACATTAGATGATTTATTAAAAAAATGTAATGTTGATTTAAATGTTTGGTATGTAAAAGATTATACTGTAAATAAATGGGATGTTACTTCTTGGAAATCGGGTAGAGCAGAAACACATCCTAATTTTCAGGTAAAAGCAAGATTAGAGAGGCGTGTTGAATTAAATGATGCTAAAATAGCAGCTAATGTCTTTAATAAAATGATAAAGAAATATGAATTGCCTGAAACAATAAACATCACTCCAAAAAAAATAGATAGTGATGAGAATAATTTATTGGAGATATCTATATTTGATTTACATATTGGTAAACTTGCTTGGAAAGGTGAAACAGGTGAAAATTTCGATACTAAAATAGCTAGAAGTAGATTTATATCTGCAATAAAAACATTAATTGAAAGAGCAAAAGGTTTTAACTACAACAAAATATTATTTCCAGTTGGTAATGATTTCTTTAATAGTGATACAATATTTAATACAACAACACAAGGAACTCCTCAAGATGAGGATTTGCGTTGGCAAAAGACGTTTACAGTTGGTGCAACTCTTTTAGTAGATGCAATTAACATTTTAAAACAAACAGGTGTTCCAATTGATATTCTTGTCATTCCCGGCAACCATGATTTTGAACGCAGTTATTATATGGGTTCATATTTAGATGCATGGTTTCATAATGATTCCATGGTTAATGTTAACAATGAAGCATCTCCAAGAAAATATTATAATTTTGGTAAGGTTTTATTAGGTTTTACGCATGGCAGTGAGGAAAAGGAAAGTTCATTACCATTATTAATGGCAACAGATATTGGTTCAAAACGATTATGGAGTGACACTAAATACCATGAATGGCATCTTGGTCATCAACATCGAAAAAGAAATATAAATTATAATGTTATTGATGTAAAATCACAAACTTTAACTGAAAATCTTGGTGTTACTATTAGATATTTATCAAGTCTTACTGGAACAGAAGAATGGCATCATAAGAAAGGTTTTATTGGTCAGATAAAGGCTGCTGATGGTTTTATTTGGAATGATAAAATGGGATTACTAGCACATTTAAATGCAAATATTAAAATATAATATAAATATTAGAACATGAAAAAAGAAAAGAATTTATTTAATCTAGCAAAAGGTAAGAAAAAAAAGGGTAGACCACCTAAAAAAGTTGCAAATAATAATGAAATTCATGATAAGCAAGAAGAAAGGGATTTAAGAGCAAAAAGAAAGGTAGATGAATTATTAAAAGAATTTGAATCACTATCAAAAGTTGCTGTTCAAAAAGAAAATATTGAATCAGGTAAAGGATTGAGTTGGTTAGAAGAACAAATAGGGATTTTAACTAAAGAAAATGAGAGATTAGAAAAGGAAGTTTCTGAAGCAAAAAATAATTATAAAAAAATTTATGACGATTTTCAAAAAAAATCTAGTTCTTCGTCAGAAGAAGTTCCTAATGTAGTTAAATTATTTAATGAACTTCAAGATAATTATATTGAACATGTAAAAGCAAAAAAACGATTCGAAATATTTTTCCCAAATTTTTTAAACTTATTAGTTGACTATTTTCCATATTTAAATAAATATAGAAAATATTAATCATGATAATAACACATAAAATGTCTTAAATCATAAACAATTTAAGACATTTTTTATATTTTTGTAACATGATAAAAGGACAGGAATTTCATAATATAATAAGAAATATATTTATTGATGTAAATGGATATTTAGAATCCGAACAAGTTCAAGTTAATTGTCCTCGCTGTGCTGAATTTATTGGTAGTGTTGATAATAAATTTAATTTAGAGATTAATACAGCTAAAAGAGTTTTTAGATGTTGGAAGTGTGATGAACCAAGATTTTCAGGAACATTAGGTAGATTAATTAAAAATTTTGGTGCTGATATTGATTATAAAACATATAAAGCGTTTGCAGGAACATATTATAGTTATTATGATGAAGAGGATGAAAAACAATTAATACAAGTTAAATTACCAGACGAAATGATTTATTTTTCTCAAATGGAGTTGAATAACCCAGATCATTTTGAAGCATATAATTATTTAATAAATGATAGAAAACTAAATAGAGAAACAATATTAAAATATAGACTTGGATTTTGTGTTGAAGGAAAATATAAAAAAATGATAATAGTACCTTCTTTTGATTTTAGTGGAGAAATAAATTATTTTGTAGCAAGAAATTATGATAGATCGAAAAAAAAGACATATGATAATCCAAAATCTGATAAAAGTAATATTATATTTAATGAGGGTTTTATAAATTGGGATTCAACAATATATTTGGTTGAAGGTGTTTTTGAAATGTTGAGTTTTCCTGTAAATACGATACCGATGTTAGGTAAAAGAATGTCAAATTTTTTAGTAAAAAATTTAAAAAAAATAAAACCTAATATAGTAATTGTTCTTGATCCCGATGCATATAAAGAAACAATGTATATAATACACACACTTAAAATAATATATTTTGACAGTAAGGATAAAGTAAAAATGGTTATGTTACCCAAAGATAAGAATAATTATGATTTGGATAAAATTAGAGAGTGTTATGGTGTTGATAAAGTAATTGAGTATTTACGTGGTGCAAGAGATATAAATGTTGATGATTATTTTGTATATAATTTAACTAGTCTATATGGAAAAAAATGAACGCAAAAATAATATTGATCAAGAATTAATTTATGAAATAATTAATAATAACAATCAAAAAGCACAAAATATTTTATATGATAAATATAAAACATATATAACTAATTACTTAAGAAAAAAATATAATAACTATTATGATATAGAAGATGATGTTTCAGAAATATTGGTAAAAGTTTTTCTTAATTTAAATAAATACGATAAATGTAAATCGAGTTTTAATTCATGGATTTTTACAATAATTAAAAATCACATGATAGATAAGTGGAGAAGTAATGATATTTCATATAATTTAACGACAAACAATTCAGGTAATTATGTAAGTTCACCATCATTAAATATTAAATTTAATGATGATAATAATTCATTTGCAACACATGATATTACAATGGAAAACATAAAATTAAACTATAATAAGGATTTTGAGAATTCTAATATAATATCATATCTTAAATCAGAAATGTCAATAAGTGATAGCATGTTACTTGACATGAAATATATTTATGGATATAATTATACTGAAATAGGAAAAGAAATGAATTTAAGTAGTTCAACTGTAAGTAATAGAGTTAATTACGTAAAAGGAAAGTTAAAAGAAAAATATCAATGGATTTATTAAAATAATAAATATGAATAAAATGATTAAAAAAATTTGTCATTTAAGTGACATTCACATAAGAAAAACACCAACAAGAAACGCTGAGTATTGGGAAGTTTTTAAAGAATTAATTGATTCACTAAAACAAAAGAAACCTGATATTATTGTTATTGTTGGTGATTTAGTACATGATTATCTGGATCTTCAAGGAGAACAGTTGATTATGGCACACAATTTACTTAACGATTTAAGTAAGATTGCTCCTGTTCGAATAATAAGAGGAAATCATGATTGTAGAAAGAAAAACTTAAAACGAATTGATAGTGTTAAAGCAATTGTAGAAACGTTAAGAAATCCAGAAGTTATTTATTATGATAATACTGGTTTTTATGAGGATAGTAATATTATTTGGGCAGTATGGCATCATGGGGAATCAAAAAATAATCCATGGAAAACCAAAGAAGGGAAAAAAATATTAAATGAAAGACCTGAAAATAAAACATATATAGATTTATTTCACGATCCAATTAATGGGTCAATTAATGCAAGTGGGTTTGAATTCAATAGTAAGGTGTATTATAAATTAGATTATTTTAAAGGCAATTATTCTTTTTTTGGTGATATTCATCGCATGCAATATCTTAATAAAGAAAAAACTAAAGCATTTGCGGGTGCATTAATATGTCAAAATTTTGGTGAAGCAAATTATAATTTTAATGGATATTTGTTGTGGGATATTGAAAATAATGATGTCGAAGAAATTAATATAAAGAATAATTATTCTTTTAAAAATATACAAATATCACCATATATTGATTTTAATGATTTGGATTTTGAGATTGAGAATCCAACGAAATATATGAAGATTAGATTTATTTGGCATACTTTACCAGAATTAAGAAACAAGGAAAGTGAACGAAAATTAGTTGAATATGTAAAAAATAAATATGAGAATATAACAACATTCCATAAGAACGAATTTATTGAAAATGAAAATATTGATATCGATGAAAGTGTTAACATTAAAAACATTAACGATAAATCAGTACAGGATGAAATTTTTAGTGAATTTCTTAAAAAGATTGGATGTGAAGAGAAGGTAGTTGATGATGTAATTAAATTAGATGATGAAATAACAAAAATTACTGATATTGACACTAATATTGGTGTTGAATGGGATATAATTAAATTTGGTGGTACAAATTTCATGTCATATAAACAATTAGATGTTGATTGGAGGGATATGGAAGGTCTTTTTCAAATTACTGGAAAAAATGCTAATGGTAAAACCACAATACTTAAATTAATTTCATATATATTATATAACAAAGCAATTGAAACAGAACATAGGGTTAAATTTGGTGATAAGAGATATGTTAATAATAGAAATGATGCGAATTATTGTGATGCTTATTTAGTTTTGGAATGTAATGGTGAATATTATGGCATAAAAAGAAAAACTCAATTAAAAATAAATAAAGATGGTAATATTAGTGATGTTACAACTAATTTAAGTTATTTTACATTAAATTCTCCAGATGATGAAATGAATGATGAAAATTCTTTAGAAAAATTAGATGAAGATAGAAAGAAAATAACACAGAAAAATATTGATAATATTATTGGTAGTTATGAAAATTTTAAAAGAATCGTTATTACAACATCAGATAATTTAAACGATATTTTATCAAATAATTTATCAGATTTTATAGATTCATTATTATTTGACAGTGGTTTAGATATTTTTGATAAAAAATTGGAAGTGTTTAAAAAATATCAGAAGAAAATTAACGAAAAATCAAGAATATTTTGTAATGTAGAAAATGTAAATAATGAAAACAATCAACTAAACAATGAAATTGTTATTTTAAAAGACGAAATAAATTCAATTGAAATAAAAAAAATTCCTGAATTATCAAAAAGAATTGAAAAAGGAAATGTTTATGTTGAAGAAATAATTAAAAAATTATTTAAAATTGATGATGAACTATTAAATTTAGATGTTAATGAAACAAATGAAGATATCATAAAACATGAAAATGAAAAAAATAGGTTATATGAGCGTAAGAAGTTACTAAAAGAAAATATAAATAAATTACTTAAAACATATGATTCTAAAAAATTAGATAGTTTGTTAGAAAAAAAGGAAGAACATAAAATTACAGAGAATGAAATTAAATTTAATAATAAAGAGATTGAAAGTAAAATTAATCAAGAAAATCATAAAATTGAAATAATTAATGGTAAGATTTTTAAACTAAAAGAAGAAGGTACTAAAACAAAAAATGAAATTTCTGAAATAAAAAAATCTAAAAATTGTTTAATGTGTGGACAAATAATTGAAAAGAAAGAACATCAAGAACACATTAAAAAAGTATTAGCTGAGAAAATGGAGTTAATTCACGAAATTGTGGAAGGTATAGAAAAAAGAGAAAAAGAAAAAGAAGAACCAACAAATATTATTTCTAATTTAAAAAATGATATAAAAAATAATGAAAAGAAAATTGATGATTTAGTTGTTAAAACAGAAGAAATGTTAGTTGAAATAGGAACATTAAATAATCATAAAAATGATGTTGAAAAACGAAATAATTTAGAAACAGAATTAAATCAGATTCCACAAAAAATTGAAAACGAAGAATTAAAATTATCTATACTAAAACAAAAAATAAGTAATTATGAAAATAATTTGAAACAAATCGAAGAAAATGAAAGGTTAAATAAAAAGATTATTATGGGTAAAGATAAGATAAAAGGATTGAATGATGAATTGGATGAATTAAAGGAAGATGTTTTTACAAAGAAAACAGATGTTAGTGAAAAAGAACAAAAATTAGTTTCAAATAATAATTTAGTTGCTGAATTTAAAGAACAGGAATATCAAGATAAAATCTTTGAATTATATAAAAAATGTATACATAGGGATGGAATTCCAAAACAAATGTTAACAAATTATATAATACCGAAAATCAACATTACCTTACAAAATATATTAAGTATAACACCATTTAAGATATGGCTTGATAAAGATAATTTAAGACCTAAATTAGCTTATACAGACAGACCCAATGCAATAATTGATTGTATTTCAGCATCAGGTAAAGAAAGAACGTTTTCAAGCATCGTATTAAAATTTGCACTTAATCAAGTTAATATAAAATCAAAACCATTATTTTTTATGTTAGATGAAGTAATGGGAAAACTTACAGATGAGAGTATTGAAGAATTTATTGAAATACTTCAAATGATAAAAAATAATATAAAAAGATTATTAATAATTGAACATAATCATGAAATTTCACCAAATTGGTTAATTAATGTAATTGCCGATGATGATGGGATTTCATCATTAGAAATACAATAAAACGTTATGAATTACGAAAATATTGAAAAAGCGAAAATAATAAAGGAAGCATTAAAAATTGTCGATAAATTATCTAAATCTGATTTATTAGATTGTGATGTTGATACGAATGAAAATAGTATTAATATTAATGATTTTGATTACGATGAACTTCAAGATTTAATTATTAAATCAAAAAAACTAACTAAAAATAGAGTTTGGAAATTATATTAGTAAAAATAACTATTATTCATGAATATAGATAAAACAACACATAAAATCACAAAAAATAATCACCATTCAGAAACTGTAGAAAAAAAACAAATAATAATCTCTAATAGTTTAAGAAAAAAAAATTATCATATAATAAGATTAAAACATAAGGAAATTGGTAATACTAAAGAATGGAACATGTTTACCGTATCAAGGAATGGTACGATATTTCAACATTTCGATGAAAATTTTTATAGTGATTTTATTGGTAATAAAAAGGTAGATAAACAATCAATATCTATTGTTATTGAAAATATGTGTTGTTTATTAAAAAGAAAGGGATTTTATGTTAATTGGTTGGGTGAGGTTTGTAATGAAAAAGACGTTATTAATAAAAACTGGTTGGGGTTTAATTTTTGGGAAAGATATAATGACATACAAATTGAATCATTAGCCTTATTATGTAGGTTCTTGTGTAAGAAACATAACATTCCAACAAAAATGATTGATTTTAAACATTTTAATAAAACAATTAATAATTTTAATGGAATTGTTTTTAAGAGTAATTTTTTTCAAAACTCTAACGACACAAATCCATCATTTGATATTCAAAAATTTAATGAACACATTAACTAAGTAATTATTAATTTTACAGAACTATTTATAAGTAAAAAAGAATATGAATAATAAAAGTACACCAAATCAGATGAGAGTATTGTTGAAACGAATGCGTGAGGGTTATGTCCCAAAAGTTAAACCAAACGTTCCTGTAAGCTCTAATGAATTAACAATGCACGAAATGTTAGATATTACACGAAAAAAAAATGTAATATTAAAAGAAGAAGATTTAAAAAATAAAGCAACTGTTTATGATCAAGAACTTGAAGAAAAAAAATTTAAAAGAATTTTTGATGATATGGAAGTTTCTTATAGATTAAAACCTTTAGGGGTTTATGATAAAGGAGTTGTTTGGGGTGGAAGTATTAATAATGCAATTCAATTCGTATATAAGGTAGCATATGAAGATAGTAATAGTGGTGTTGAATTTGAATATTTAGAAGATTTTAATTCAGACGATCCTGAAAATGAAGAAATAGTAAAAAGAATTGAAGATTATTACGATACAACATTTTATAAATATTGGAGGGACAATTTATTGTTTTAAAGATGAGTAAAAAATTTAGAATAAATATAAATTTAGGAACATTATTAGTGATAATAGGTGTTATATTTTTAATAACTTCTGGTGCATTAAATTTGCATTTAAATAAAGTTGATAATTATAAAACAAAACTTGATGAGGAAATAAAGTTAAAAAATGCATTAATTGATTCTATGAATACTTATGTGAATGCATATGATGAAGTTGTTAATGAAAAATTAACACTTCAAACATCAGTAAAAAACCTTAAAGAAATTAAAGAAAATTTAACAAACTCACAAAAGAATTTATTGAATAGAATTTTACTTGTTGAAGAAGAAAAAAAAATAATTACTGCAGCATTAATCAAAGCAAATATAGTAATAGATTCATTAAGACATGATGGGGAAACAATAATTGATTATGACAATAAAAAAATCACCTTTACTGATAAAAAGGATGATCTTGAATATGATATTGTTGTTGAAAATGTAATTCAAGCAAATGATGAAATGTCAACAAATTTAATTTTTAATAAATTATTCATGCCAAACGAAACGTTTGTTGAGTTTCATTGGAAAGATGAAAGAAAAACCAATCATCCAATATCTTTTTCAGTAACAAATACAAATAAATATTTAAAGGTCTATAATATTGAAAGCTATGCTATTCCAGAATTAAAAAAAGAAAAAATTTCTCCAACAACATGGGAAGGAGTGACATTATGGGTTAGTAACAATCGTAGGGTTGTTATTGGTTTAGGGTTTGGTTTTGTTGTTGGTTATATGATAAATCAATAATATAGGTCATTAGACTTACCAACATTCAATTAAATTTAATTCATTGTATTTAGAGTAAATAGGTGAATCATATTTATCTACATTATAAATATTTTTTCAAATTTACCAAGTATTTATAAACAATAGTATTAATTTTTTTGTATGAATAAAGCTGAAATAAGAGACATAATAAAAACTGAAATAAGTAAATTTATTGATAGTTCATTGGATAATGAAATGCAAAAAATTCTTAGTAAATCAAACACCAAATCTAGAGAAGAGATAATAAAGACAATTAAAAATTCATTAGAAGCAGTATATAAAGTATTGTGGCAAAAAAGAGATTTTTGGAAAAGCGATATTAAATAATTTATAATATTAAAATATTATTATGAACAAACCAACATTAAATAAACCAATTACTGATCAATCAAAAAATTTTGAGAGAAATTTTTCATATACCATGGATCAGCATAATGTAAATATAAATGAAACTGATAATTTATTAAATGAAAGAGAAAAAACATTAAAAAAGAAAATTTTTAGTTTACCTAAAATGGAAGCTTTAGTGCATCCAGACCCCAAATTATCTACAATATATAAAAAAATGGCTGAAGATGGTGAGGAAAAATATGGATATCATTATAATGAAACAATAATGAATATAATTTTCAATGATTATGTATTAAACAGTCCAAAATATTTACAAAAATATAAAATGGTAAAACCTAAAGAAAAAAAGAGAAGGGATATAACAGGGATTCGTCAACTACAAAAAGCAGCAACCGATAAACAAGATAAAGAAAAAATAAAAAAGGATGAAAATATGAAAGAAATTAATGAAGAATCTGAAATTTTTGATGTAAAATTTTTAGTACACCCTGATGATTCTGAAGTTTTTGCATATTTTCCTAATGAAAATTATGATAAATCTGGAAAATATAGAATGGGATATGCTCATATAGGACAACATACAGCAGTTGATCCAGAATATGCAAAAGAATCTCGTTTAGCAAAACCAAATGAATTTAATGAATTGAAAAATGAATTAGAAAGTAATTATGGTTATAAATTAAATATAATATCTGAAAATGCTATGAGTATTAATGGAAAACCAGCACAATCACAATCAACAATGATACATGGTGGTAAGGTTGTTGATACTGGTAAAGGTGAAGGTCTTAGTGGTACAGATAAAAAGTTAAAGGATACAAAAGTTAAATCAATTGATACTATCACAAATGAAACTACAAGTACTGGTGGTGATGGTGCTGTTGGTAGTGATAGTGCTACTGGTAGCGGAGAGTATTACACTCCAAAAGCATGGGGGAGTGGTGATTTAATGAAAACAAAGAAAGAAAATAAAATACTACGTAAACCAGTTTGGAGAGGTGGTACTATTGTACAAGAACAAAAAGAAAATTATTTAATTAATCCAATTGGTTTTGAAAGAATTCATAATTATTTAAATGAAACCGTTGATTTTAATGTTAATAATATCGCTAACGAAGCAATGAAATCTTCAGAAAACAAATTAGATGAACCTAAATTAAATACACAAACATTTAATGTTGGTGATGTTGTTTTTGATAAGCTACATGATAGTTATGGTACAATACTAGATAATTATAATAATCCTAAATTTGGTGATAAGGGAGATGTTAGGTTAGATAGTGATGGAAATGTTCCAATTTACACATATGATGATAATTGGAATATCAATGGTTATAACTTAATTAAAGTTGAAAATGAAAATATTAAAGAAAATAAAAATTTATATGAAATGAGTGATGATAATATGATAAAAACAAAAGAAGAAATAAAAAATTTAGGTAGAAAAATAACTGGTGATGATATTCCAAAATTAGCTGGTGAAGCTTTATATCATATCGCAATTAATTTAGCAAATAAAATGTTACCTTTAGGATGGGATGATTTACCTGACATAAACTCAATGTGGGATTATATTGACGAAAGAGGTGGTATGTCTAAGAAAGAATTAATTAATTCAGTTAAAGAAGCAGTTAATGAGAGACTATCTGAGGAAGGTATGG
>SL_3KL_010_SEDDRAFT_10002805_pt1 | contig 15863 bp, 15 predicted proteins | sample SodLakKL_010_SED_2_FD_10381 | JGI IMG/M metagenome (IMG submission 10381) | reverse complement strand
CACGGTTAAATTTTTTTTTCCGTTTTTGAGGGACCGGAACTCCTTCAGGCGGTTCCAGACACGAGTTTCCGCATTTTCACGGATCGAACAGGTATTTACAAAAATAACGTCGGCCTCCCCGGCTTCGTGAACGGGAGTCATTCCCTCATCTATCAGAATAGAGTTCACAATTTCCGAATCGGCAAAGTTCATTTGACAGCCGTAGGTCTCAATGTAAAAACGTTTATTGTTCATTACTTCGTGAATTCATGTGTGTAAAGTTGTTAAAAAAATAACCATCATTCGGCACTTTTAACAAACCTGATTTAATTTGTACGGGGTCTCCTTATCAGATGATGCTTACGAGTTCCACCTCAAAAATCAATACAGCTCCGTATTGAGGTGCACTATTTCCATACCCCAGTGACGGTGGAACAAAAAACTGAAATTTGCTGCCTACTTCCATCAATTGAAGGCCTTCGGAAAAGCCGGGAATAACACCGTTCACTTCAAATGAAACAGGATTGCCGGTTGACTCATCAAAAACAAAACCGTTTGTATAGGTTCCCTTATAATGCACATTTACAACGTCGGTGGTATGAGGTGTGTCACCATCACCTGCTTGAAGAACTCGATATTGAAGGCCGCTTTGAGTTACCACAATATCATCATGCTGGGCATTGCTTGTTAGGAATTGCTCCTGGTTATCCCTTAAGAAAGAATCCAGAGACATTTCAAAAATATGAACCCGGCCGTCACCGGTAGCCAGTTCAGTTGGAAGCACAAATTCATAGGTGGCCCCTTCGTTCATTAACATGACTCCCTCACCAAGCCCGGAAAACCTTTCCATGTCTTGAGGTACAATCATATCATAGCGGTCATCAGTGTTGTAGCGCTGAGTGCGATCAAAGGATTCGCCTTCATATCTGACAATAACATGATTGTTTGAACCGGGTTTATCGCCATCACCCTCTTCAATCACCTTGTAAAGAAGTCCGCTGGACGTTTCCTGCACACCTTCTTCCGCACGATATTCATCAAGGAAGTCCAGGTCGCGCTGGTCATTATAAGTGTTGGTATCACTCAGGCATCCCATTAAAAAAAAGATGGTAAAAATATAATATGTAGCGTGTTTCATAGTGTTGGATTAAATGGTACTAAAATATAAAATTATAAAGCTGCTGAAGCCGGCAAAGTACTGATTCTTTCTTCCAGAACTTCAAGCTTGCTCGGAAGTTCGAATTCAAAGTAGCGGTTCAAATTAAAATAAAACGTTTCATCGGTATATTTATTCCAGAATTTTCGAAGGTTATCCAGCTCTGGAACAAGTGTCTCAATTTGCCCGGCATCAAAGAAAAGTACTTTCCGGTGAAGTTCTTCGAGTGAATCATTGATCTCACCGGCAAGGGAAACAAGAAAAGGTGAATGTTGATTGTTTTTGTCTTCAAGAAGGTTGTGCATACCGAATGCATTCATACGGATCTTTCGGCAAATTCTGAGCATTTGATCCCGGTAAACCACTTTTTCCGATCCGGTTCTGTTCCTGTAGCAGGTAAAATTACGCATCAGCTTACGGCTTGTGGTTAAAGTGGCGGCTGAGGTTGCAGCAGCAAGTTCAAAAAGTTCTGAGTTCAATTGGGCCATGTTTCGGGAGATTTTCTCCAGTCATTCAGAAGAGTTAGGTCCGCCTCTTTTACAGCACCCAGTTCGAGTGCAACATCAATCAGCGTGGCATAATCGGTTAGTGCGTAGAGGTTCACTCCTTTCTCATCAAATTTTTGATTGGCTTTATCGAAGCCGTATGTGAAAATGCTGAGAACAGCTTTTACATCCGCACCGATAAATTGAAGAGCGTCAATCACAGAAATAGCAGAACCACCGGTTGAGATCAGGTCCTCAATAATTACAGTTGATTGCCCCTTATCCACTCCGCCTTCAATCTGATTTCCCAATCCGTATGATTTNGCTTTTGCGCGAACATAAGCCATTGGTTTGTCAAGGTTTTGGGCAATCCAGGCTGCATGAGGAATGCCAGCTGTGGCAGTTCCCGTGATCACATCGACTTCTCCGTATTTTTCTTCGATAATCCTTGCAAACGCTTTGGAGATTTCTTTGCGGATGGCAGGATAGCGTAAGGTGAGACGGTTGTCGCAATAAATGGGAGAATTCCACCCCGATGACCAGGTGAATGGTGCGTTCGGACGCAACACAACTGCGTTAATCTCAAGAAGAGATTTTGCAAGTTCTCTGGAAAAATTTTTATCTAAAATCATATTTATTAACTGTCATTTCTTCAATTAATAGGAGTCACAAAAGAAACCGTCTGAATTGATTTTTTCTAATGAATTATGAGCCGGAATCAGAATTAGGTGTTTTCAAAAATTACCGATTCACTATCAGGAACAGGTAGTCAACCCAATCCTTTTTTTTGTAGACCTGAAAATATAAGGAATATTTATTAAGAACGTATTATCACTTCGGCCGACTTTCGTTGTGGTCTGTTTATTAGTTTATGCAGTTACGATTGAAATACGATTTTATTTTAGAACTGCCTTTACCAGGGTCGGTCTGTAAAGCGAAAGAGCTGATTGCTTCATATGAATCTCTGATTAAGTTCGCTTTAGGCGTTTTGAATGTTATTAAATCCATTGTTGAACCTTTTTACATGGTGTGAATGGTTTTGAATGCATTGGGTCTATAATTTCTTTATTTTTCCAAGCTGAAAAATATTAGAATAAAAAAATGCCTGATTTATTTAAAGTAGCCAAGTTCGGCGGAACAAGTATGGCCGATGCCACCGCCATGAAAAGATGTGCATCGATTGTACAGTCCGATCCTGATAAAAAAGTGATTGTTGTAAGTGCCACAGCCGGAACGACCAACTTGCTTACCGAGCTTGCAACCGATATTTCGGTGGAACAGAGAATGGCCATTGCGGAACAAATACGTGAAAAACATATTGCTATCTGCTCTGATCTTGAGAATCCTGATGAGGTTCTGGATGAAGTTACCAGACTTTTGGACGAATTGGCAGCGATTGCCAGCCGCAAGCAGTTAATGACAGCAATGCTCAAGGATGAAATATATTCGTTCGGAGAGCGTCTCTCATCCACCATTTTTACACAGATACTGAAAGAAGTAAGTGGTGAAAATATCCGCTGGTTCGATGCCAGAGAAGCGATTATTACGGATAATAATTTCGGTTCTGCCGAACCGGACATCCACGAGATCGGGCTCCGTTCAAAGGCGAATCTCGAACCGGAACTAAAAGATGCCAGAGTGGTCACGCAGGGGTTTATCGGATCTGGCAAAAACGGAGCAACAACTACATTGGGACGGGGTGGAAGTGATTATTCTGCAGCACTGTTTGCCGAAGCCCTTGATGCTGATGTGTTGGAAATCTGGACGGATGTAACCGCTATCTACACTACTGATCCCCGCATTGTGCCTGATGCAAGGCCTATAACTGAAATCAGTTTCGATGAAGCTGCCGAGCTTTCTGTATTTGGTGCAAAAGTGCTTCATCCGGCAACGATGGTACCTGCCATCCGAAAAAACATCCGGGTATATGTAGGCTCAAGTATACACCCGGATAAACCGGGAACCTGGATTGTGAAAGAAACACGGCGAAAGCCGGTGATCCGTGCCATCAGCCTCAGGAGAAAACAAACCCTGCTCACGGTTCACAGTCTTGATATGCTTCACCGCTACGGGTTTCTCGCAAAGCTGTTTCAGGTGCTTTCAGATCACAAAATCAGCGTAGACCTGGTAACCACCAGTGAGGTTAGTGTAGCGCTTACGCTCGATTCCGACATCCATGCACAGGGAAATCAGATTCTCAGTGACGAAATTCTTAAGGAACTCCGCACTTTCTGCGAAGTACAGATCGAAGAGAACCTGTCACTGATCGCATTGGTTGGCAATAACCTGGATGCCACGGCCGGACTTAGCGGTCCGGTTTTCGGATCGCTGGAAAATGTAAATGTCCGGGTGATCTGTCATGGCGCCAGTTCTCACAACTTGTGCTTTTTAGTTGAGGAAAAAGAAGCTGAGGAAGTTGTGCGGGTATTACACGATAGATTTATAACTAAAAAAATCAAAGCTTGAAAAAACAAACAAGATATGCCGTAATCGGCACGGGAAAAACAGGTGGAACGGTAGCAGACCATTTGGGCGATCAGGCCGTTCGGTTTGATGAATTTAACCGCCCTGTTCCCGAAGCATTGAAAGAAACCGATATTGCCATTATTTTTGTGCCCGGAAATGCCGCAAAAGAGGTGGTTAGGGTTGTATTGGAAGCCGGGATCCCTGCCGTTTGGGGAACCACAGGATATGAATGGCCGGCTGAACTTCCTGAAAAAGTAAAGCAAGCGAACGCAAAGTGGATTATCGGATCCAATTTTAGCTTGGGTATGAACCTTATAAGAAAGGCGATTGCAATCTTTGGAAAAGGGTCCGGACTGCTGAAGGAGCCGCAATTTCATATTCATGAAGTGCACCACGTTCAGAAACAGGATGCACCCAGCGGAACAGCCATTTCCTGGCGTGAGTGGCTGGGAAAAGATGCGGTGATCTCCTCCGACCGGCAGGGCGATGTAAAAGGAATTCATAATCTGCACATCAAAACAGCCGGGGAATCAATCTATTTGAAGCACGAAGCTCACAACCGGATGGTTTTTGCCGAAGGCGCTATCTGGACGGCCGATTATCTGCTCACAAATTCTGACATAACACCGGGTATCTACAAATTTTCTGATATCTTTGACCGCGCATACAGCGAATTATTATGACTGAGACAACACTTTGGACGGCATTGGTAACACCAATGCATGGTGATGGTAATATCCATTTTAAAGATCTGGAAACCCTTGTACGCAAACAGGAAGCGGCCGGGAATGGTATTTTAATCCTGGGAAGTACCGGCGAGGGACTCGCCCTTGGGGATGATGAAAAAAAAGAGGTGGTTGATTTTGTCTCAGATCTCTCACCCAGCGTACCTGTTATGGTAGGTGTAGGCGGATTTAATCTGAAGAAACAGAAAGAGTGGATCGACTACTGTAATCAAAAAAATACAGATGCCTTTCTTGCCGTTGCACCTCTTTACTCAAAACCGGGGATAAAAGGTCAAATTGCCTGGTTTAAGGCGTTACTGGATGAGTCTGACAAACCATGTATGATCTATAACATACCATCGCGTACAGGCATGAAACTTTCCCCTGATGTACTGGAAACACTTGCTGGTCATGATAATCTCTGGGCGGTGAAGGAGGCAAGCGGCAACATCACAGAATATCAGCAGTTCCGTGCAGCCGTTCCCGGAATTCCGCTATTCAGCGGGGATGATGCTATGCTACCTTTCTTTGCAGCAGCAGGGTGTGGAGGGCTGGTTTCAGTTGCTTCCAACGTTTGGCCGGAAGAGACCGGATTATATGTCAAAAAATGCCTCTCAGGAGACACCCGTTCTCTTTTTCCGCTCTGGACCGAGGCCGTTAAAGTTCTGTTTTCGGCTTCAAATCCTATACCGGCCAAATGCCTGCTCAGAGAAAAAGGATGGATCACGAGCTCCGTACTCAGGCCGCCTCTTACGGAACGTGAATTATCTTCCACGCAACAGCTGCTGACTATAGACGACTTAATTAAGAACTGGTATCAAAAAAACAGGTAAGAAATTTTATGGACTGGAAAACAATACTCGATCAGCTTGAAAATGGAACCGTTCGTGCTGCCAATCCCGATGGCGATACATGGAAAGCCAATATTGAGGTTAAAGAAGCGATTCTCGCATCGTTCAAGGAAGGGAAAAATGTAAATTACGGCGGTATTTACGATGGATTTGTAGACCGTGACACCATCCCCCCGCGAATGTTTGATGCTGCTGATGGTGTAAGGCTTGTGCCCGGAGGTTCATCGGTTCGCCGCGGTGCGTATGTGGCAAGCGGAGTTATTATAATGCCTCCTGCCTACATAAATATCGGTGCTTATGTAGATGAAGGCACAATGGTAGACAGCCATGCCTTGGTGGGATCATGTGCTCAGATTGGAAAAAATGTTCATCTGTCTGCGGGTGTTCAGATTGGTGGTGTCCTGGAGCCTGTTGGCCTCAGTCCAGTGGTGATCGAGGATGACTGCTTCCTTGGGGCCGGTGTGGTTGTTGTAGAAGGAATTCTTGTTAAAAAACGAGCTATACTGGCACCCGGTGTTATCTTGTCGAAATCTGTGCCGGTGTATGATTGTGTGAATAAAATCGTGTTGAAAAAAGGAGCGGCAATTCCCGAAGGTGCCGTTGTGGTTCCCGGCACCCGTCCGGCCGGCAACAAATGGGCCACAGACCATGGCCTGTCCGTCTCCTGCCCGATCATTATCAAGTACAGAGATGAAGGAAGTGATGCTTCTCTTGAACTCGAAGATGCCCTGCGATAAAAAAATTCTGTAAGGAAATCGAATTTTTCGGTTCTTATAGATAGAACATTAATAAAAAAATGAGGAAATCATTATGAGTTCATTAAATAAAGCAATGGTAATCGGAAGACTGGGCCAGGACCCGGAAGTACGCTACACACAATCTAATACAGCTGTTGCCACACTGAGTGTTGCAACCACAGAACGATACAAAGATCGAAACGGTGAGTTACAGGAAAACACCGAATGGCACCGGATTGTTGCCTGGGGAAGACTTGCTGAAATTTGTCAGCAATACCTTAAAAAGGGCTCACTGGCCTATTTTGAAGGCCCTATTCAGACCCGTGAGTGGGAAGATAAAGACGGACAGAAGCGCTACACCACAGAAATAAAAGCGCTGAATATGCAGATGCTCGACAGTCGCGGCTCAGGTGGCGGCGGACAATCTGGCCAAAGCAGCAATCAAAAACCGGCAGGCACCGTAGAAATCGACGACTCGTTTGATGATATGGATGACGATCTGCCGTTTTAATCCCAGAATTTTCGTACATTTAAAGGTGATGGTCAAAACTTTGATCGTCACCTTTTTTTGTACATATTTCACATTATTGAATCCTGTTAACCAATCCAACGTTTTTGGAAACGATAGATGAACCTCCGGGTAGCCCTGTTGTTTTGACAATTAAATTTTTGTTTCTGCTAATTGCTGAACAGGCAGAAACACTTCATTATGGGGGGACTTTGATTGAACTGGGTGTGATGCTTGCCGGACTGTTAATCAGTGCTCTGTATTCTGGTTCCGAAGTGGCCTTCTTTTCACTGGTAAACCAGCTCGATAAACTGAAAGAGAGTGAAAAAAACAGAGCCAAAGATGACCGTATCCTTAAAATGCTTAACAAGCCAAGGCGTCTGCTGGCAACCATTCTCATCGGAAATACATTTGCCAATATTGTCAGCTCTGTTTTGGCAGCGGTCATTGCCGGTAAAATAGCCATTCATTACGGCCTGTCGATGACATTGGTTTATACCATCGAAATAGTGGTTCTTACCTTTATGATTTTAATACTGAGTGAAATCACGCCGAAAATTATTGCCATTAATAATCCGCTGAAAGTGACCCGGTGGATGAGTACGTTTATCTATGTGAATTTTATTTTGCTCACACCGGTTTCGAAATTAATTGCAAACAGTACTATGACGCTTGAAAGAAATCTGCCCAAACCCGACAACAAAATGACGGCTGAAGACCTGAAAGCTATGGCCGAAATGGGTGAAAAAGAAGGCTCCATCAAAGGTGATGAGAGGGAAATCATCGAAAATGTGATTGAGTTCGGTAATACCACAGTGCGTGAAATTATGACTTCCCGCGTTAATATCGTTGCCGTTTCGGTGGAATCGACACTGCCGGAAGTCATCGACCTGATCCGGGAAAAAGGCCTCTCGCGAATGCCTCTCTTCGAAAATGATCTGGACTCCATTCTTGGGGTGATCTATTCAAAAGATGTGTTGCCCTACATTAACACAGACATGGAAAAAAGTGTTATTAACTGGAAAACCATCGCCCGAAAAGCACTTTTTATCCCGGCCACTAAAAAACTCGATGATCTTTTGCGCGATTTTCAGCACGAAAAAACCCACATGGCTATTGTTGTGGATGAGTACGGGGGCACCGAAGGAATTGTAACACTTGATGATATTCTGGAAGAGATTGTCGGTGATATCGGTGATGAATATGACGAGGAAGAGGAAAAACTTTATACCAAATTTAAAAGCGGTGTATACATTTTTGATGCAAAAATCGATCTCGATGATCTTGACGAGATTATGGGAACATCTATTTCTGCCTCCGATGATGAATTCGAAACTCTTGGCGGTCTCATCTATCATCTTACCGAACGTATCCCTAATGTGGGTGAACGGGTTCAGTATAAAAACATTGAACTTACGGTTCACTCCGTAAAAAACAACCGCGTAAAAAAACTGAGAGTAAAACCTGTTTCGGCATCCAGGGTGTAATCCGAAAATATGACACACTTTTCTGTGAAATCATCTTCGCATCCTCAAATCAAAAAAAACTTTGATCTTACCTCTTTCAATACGTTGGGGCTGCCTTCGAAAGCTGCCCGGTTTGTTGAGGCCTTTTCAACTGATCACCTTTTAAAACTGCACGAACAGGCCTTTTTTCAAGAGGAGTTCCCCTTTGTTCTGGGCGGTGGAAGTAACGTTCTGCTGAAGGATTATCTGGATATATCCGTGCTTAAAAATTCCATTTCAGGCAAAAAGGTTATTAAACAGGATGATAGTTTTGTGTGGATCGAAGCAGGAGCGGGAGAAAACTGGCACGAGCTTGTCGACTGGGCTGTAGAGCAGGATTTTGGTGGCATCGAAAATCTGGCCCTGATTCCGGGAACGGTGGGTGCGGCACCGATCCAGAATATCGGGGCGTACGGTGTGGAACTGGATCAGGTGTTCGAATCGCTTGAGCTTTTTGATATGCGTACCGGAAAGCTGCACACGTACTGCCGCGAAGAGTGCGGATTTGGCTACCGCGACAGCATTTTCAAACATGAACTGAAAGGGCGGGTGATTGTTACGAAAGTGGTACTAAGACTTACAAAGATAAATCACATTATCCACTCTTCGTACCGCTCCCTGAATGATTTCCTCCGGGAGAATAATATTACAAAACCGGAAATCGGGGATATTTTTGATGCGGTAGTGGCAATTCGCCGTTCGAAGCTGCCTGATCCCGCAGATCTTGGAAATGCAGGAAGTTTTTTTAAAAATCCTGTTGTAGAACGGGCTGCGCTGGAGCCGATTCTACATGAATATTCTGATATACCTTACTTTGAGATGGAGGGAGAAGTGGTAAAAATCCCTGCCGGCTGGCTGATCGAAAAAGCCGGTTGGAAGGGCAGGCGAGTGGGTAATGTGGGAACCTATGAAAACCAGGCACTCGTTATTGTTAATCACGGTGGAGCGACAGGCGAAGAGATTTACGAACATGCCATGAGAATTAAAGCATCGGTGAAAAAGCTGTTCGGCATTGATCTGGTACCCGAAGTGAATATTGTTCAATAACATGACAAAAGGCTCGGAAGATTTTCTGATTAATGATCATCTGTTTAATCAGGGCTTGTCCTGCCCGCTCAAAATCCGCCACATTTTACGATATCATGACCTGCATTCCGGGAAACCGGTATACAGGCAGCGAAACAAACTCAATCTGCGCGATGCAGTTGCTTTGCGATTTTCAAATCGCAAGTTTACGCCGGATCATCTTGAAATCGCTCTGAAAAAGACCGGGACCTGGCTAAAAGATGAAGAAGTGGCCGTTTGCGGAGCTGTTCTGCAAGCGGGGAACCTGATCACACGCATCCCGATTCTTGTGAAAAAGGGGCGGGAACTCACTATAATTCAAATTCATGGAAAGCTTCGGAAACAGTCTCAGCGAAGTACTATAGAGACGGCGGGTAAAAAAAGAAGCATGGCTGTTTACCTGGTAAAAGCAGCCTATCGCACAGAAGTAGTTCAGCGTTGTTTTCCCGGTATGACGGTAGAGGTGCAATTTGTATTCCCAAACAAAGACTTTCGCTCAACAGTGATCGGATTAAACCGGATCAGGGATTTTGAAGTAATTACCGATCATGAGAAATCCAGGTTTGAGGAAAACCTGGATCGCCTTTTTTCAACTGTGGATGCGACTGTGGGTGTCAATGAAGTTTTGAATTCTGTTCCGGAATGGGTGGCTCATCCGAAATTTGAGAATTGTTCTGTTTCAGAGGTTATCAGTAGTTTACTATCGGATGGTGATGATCTCAGCCATCTTGAAACCGGGATCCACAAAGCGTGCAAGTACTGTAAGTACAGGAAGCCAGGTGTGGAGAGAGGGGGATGCTGGGAGACTTTTTTTGCGCCGGAAGCCGTATCGAGGCCAGACAAGCATATTTTTGAATTGATGGGGCACGGTAATACTCTTGAATCGGGAAATGGTGTCTATTATCAGGAAAAGGTTGAGATAACAGACGGGCTTCATTCCTTCGAACTGATGAAAAAATATGGCGGACCCAAAATCACTATTCAGCAGCGCAGAAATCTTCAGATTTTGAGCACTAAAAATGAAACCGTACCTGAACTCTGGCTGAAGCCGGGCCTTAAAAAATTATCAGAACTGAAATTCCCCCTCCATTTCATCGATTTTGAAGCCGCCACCTATGCACTGCCAATGAAACGTGGAGTTCATCCTTATGAACCTGTCTATTTTCAATTTTCGTGCCACTCGTTAGGTAAAGATGGACAGATTACGCACACTGAATGGCTTGATAAAGATCCTGAAAGGCCTGACCCACACACCGAATTTACTGATCAACTTGCACAAATCCCCGGTATTTTTGAAGGAACTTTGATTCAGTATTCCCCCTTTGAAAAGCAAGGTATCAACAACCTGATCCGGGATTTTCGCCGGAATTCGATGCTTCATATCAAACAGATCGAACTTCTTGAAGAGATTCGGGCAGGCCGTGGTGAAAACAGTGAGTTCAGATTTATGGATCTGAATGCACTGCTTCGGGATTATTATCATAACCATTTTCTGGATGACGGGCTGGGATTAAAACAGATTTTGAAAAGCGTATTGGAATGGGAAAAAGCATATGGAAACATAGATAAGAAAGAGATTGAAAAGCTGAGTAATCCATATCTCGATATCCAATCAAATGGTTCGAAGATTACGGATGGATCTTCTGCAATGAATGCGTGGGTTGCCATGAAAAATGGTCTGCTCACACCTGAAGAGAAGGAGTTTATCCCGAAGGTATTAAAAAAATATTGCGCTCTCGATTCCTATTCAATGGTGTTGATATACAGACATATCGTGGATCTTCTAAAAAAAATGGGTGAAGAAGATTTAATTTTATAAAAAAGTGCAGAGTCTGTTTTCAGGAAACATTCCCTGAATTTTAAGTGTTAGAATCGACATAAACCCTGCGAAACCGTACCTTAAGGAGTCGCTGCAAAATAAAATTCTTTTATAATGAAAAGGCTGTTTACTTTACTTCTGTCGTTTTTGCTCATTTTCATGTTTACTGGTTCCTGTGTAGTTCAGGAGAGCCCGATTACCGGAACCAAGCGCGCCTATGCCTATTCCTGGAACCAGGAAGTACAGATTGGCCAGGAAGTTGACCGGGAGATTGTAGCCGAGTTTGGCATATATGAAAACGAGGGTGTTGGAGACTATTTTAATCGTATCAGCCACGAAATTCTTGAAAACAGTCACATGAGAAGGCCTGAAACGGCAGAGCGCTTCCGTGAAACCGAATTTACATTCCGCGTGCTGGACAGTCCCGTAGTGAATGCTTTTGCATTGCCCGGCGGTTATGTCTATGTAACACGCGGCCTGATGGCTCACATGAATAACGAAGCCCAACTGGCCGTAGTGATCGGTCATGAAATTGGCCATGTTGCGGCGAGGCATGCATCGCAAAGGGGATTGCAGCATGCCATAGGCCAGGTTGTGGTTATTGGAGGTGCTATTATCGGCCAGGAACTTTTCGGCCTTCCCGGTGAAGGTATTCTCAACCTCAGCAGCACAGCCGCACAGCTTCTTTTTCTGAGTTACAGCCGGAATCATGAACGGGAATCGGACCGGCTGGGGGTAGAATATGCTGCAAAAACCGGTTACGTGGCGGCCGAAGGGGCTGCATTTTTTACCAGTTTGAAACGCATTTCCGAAAGATCAGGCCAGGCTATTCCCAATCTTTTGTCTACCCACCCCGATCCCGGTGAGCGGGAGCGTAACATTCCGCGAAAAGCAAAAGAGTGGCGCCAGCAGGGGTATGAGCAAACCATCTTTAACACCGATGAATATATGCAGCTATTGCATGGAATGACTTACGGTGAAAATCCACGGCAGGGTTTCCGTGAAGACGGAAGATATTATCATCCCGACCTGGAATTTTATTTTCCAATCCCCGAAAACTGGCAGCTTATCAATCAGCCCACACAGGTTGTGTTGTTGAGTCCAAATAATGAGGCTGTATCCATTCTCAGGATCGACAGTCAGTCAACCTCTGCAAGGGAGTCTGTTCAGCAATTTTTGAGTAATAATAATATTGATACGGAAGATCAGCGCTCTGCCCAAAGCGGTAACCTTACAGCGTACGAAGCCAACTTTTCCATTCAGAATGAAGGAGAAACACTCGGTGTCAATGTGTATGCCGTGGAGTATGGCGACAGGGTTTACCGATATATCAACTACACAAGTGAAAACCGGTTTAATAATTTTAAACCACGATTTGATGAAATAACCGGTGGTTTTGCCCAATTAAATGATGAACGGATTTTAAATATCAATCCGGTTACACTGCGTGTCACTCAGGTTGAAAGCAATACCCGTTTTCGTGATCTTCTTCCATCATCCCTGCCGATGAATATTGATGCCGAAGAGATCGCTATTGTAAACCAGGTGCATATGGATGATATGATTGAGGCCGGGACCTACATAAAAATTCCTGTTCAATGACTGAAGTTATTAATTGACAGATGAACACCGGTACAGGTTTTTCGCTTGTGCCCTACCTCATCACCCGTGTGCCTTTTCTTTAAAATCTACAACAAAACTAACAGAACAAACCAACAATATGATAGAACGATATTCCCGGCAGCAGATGACCGAAATTTGGACCGAACAGAACCAGTTTCAGGCGTGGCTTGATGTGGAACTTGCCGCATGCCGGGCATGGAGTAACATCGGGAAAATCCCTTCTGAAGATGTTGACCGGCTTTATGATAACGCCTCATTCGATATATCCCGGATCAAAGAAATAGAAAAGGAGACCCGCCACGATGTGGTAGCATTTACGAGGGCTGTTTCCGAAACGCTGGGAGATGAAAAAAAATGGGTTCATTACGGCCTGACTTCAACCGATGTGGTGGATACTGCAAATGGTTACCGCCTGAAACAAGCCAATGACCTTTTAAAAGAGGGGCTGAGCCGGTTTACTCAAGCCCTGGCCGATAAAGCCCGCGAATACAAACTGACCGTAATGATGGGGCGCACACACGGCGTTCACGCTGAGCCGACCACTTTTGGGCTTAAATGCGCGCTCTGGTATGCTGAAATGCAGCGGAATCTTGAAAGATTCGAAAATGCTGCTTCGGATGTCGAGTTTGGAAAGCTTTCCGGCGCGGTAGGTACCTTCGCGCACATTCCGCCCGAAGTGGAAAAAATGACATGCGAAATTTTGGGTATAAGTCCGGCACCGATTTCTACCCAAACGCTTCAGCGCGACAGGCACGCATACTATATGTCGGTATTGGCATTAATCGGTTCAACTTTGGAAAAAATTGCAGTAGAGGTTCGTCATTTACAGCGTACAGAACTTCGGGAAGCAGAAGAGTTTTTCAGAAAAGGGCAAAAGGGGTCATCGGCCATGCCGCACAAACGCAATCCCATCAGTTCAGAAAATATTACAGGATGTGCCCGTGTATTACGGGGATATATGGTTTCAGCGTTTGAAAATATTCCGCTTTGGCATGAGAGGGATATTTCGCACTCATCGGTGGAACGAATCATTCTGCCCGATGCTACTATTCTGCTTGATTATATGCTGCACCGCTTTTCCGGTGTAATTGAGAAACTGATGGTCTATCCTGAAAATATGCAGGAAAATATGGAAAAAACGCATGGGCTGGTCTATTCACAACGGCTGCTTTTGATGCTCATCGAAAATGGACTCTCCCGCGAACTTGCGTATGATACAGTTCAGCCCCTTGCGATGAAAGCGTGGGAAGAAAAACGCCCGTTTCGGGAGCTGGTCGAAGCAGATTCTACCATCAAAGAAAATCTTTCTACTGTCGAAATTGAAGATGCGTTTGATGTGAACCACCACACCCGGCGGGTAGATGAGATTTTTGAGAGAGTGGGTTTGTGAGTTGTGACTGGCTGCTTGCAGGTTAAGAATATGCTAACTTTCTCTTTTTCAGAACAGTTAAAAGCCATAAAAGAGAATAAATTTTAGGCAGAAAGTTTTTATAAAGAGGGGTGACATAAAGATGTCACCCATGCCTGGTACATTGCTTGTGAACATTAACAAAACACACAAAGCAATGATCAACGCAGTCAAAAAATCCGCCCGAAATAGAGCAGCAAATCCTGCACTTCTTACCATTTTCAAAAAAGCGGAAAAGGAGCACCGCAAAACCGAAGAGATGTTCGACCTGATCGGTTGGGGTGAACTTCCCGCTGAACTGAAATTCACGATTGAAGATGATGTGAAAGGGTATATGGATGAACTTCACGGCCGTTACTCCACCAGCTGCCCGCTCGTACAGCGCCGCCGTGAAAGTGTAGATTTCTGGGTTAAAAGCTACCTCGATGAAATCTGTTCCCTCGAAACGGCTTTAGAAGCACTGAAAGTTTCCAAAATCTGAAATTCAGATTTAAAATAGGTCATTATTCACGCTTTAAACTTTGAGGCTGACACCTTGTCTACAAGCAGAGCCTTTTTTAAAGAAGAAATCTTCGCAGGAGGCAGGGGACGGGATGACACGGTAAACTCAGAAATCACTCTCTAAACTCTATTCCTCCATTTCCAGCACCAGCTTGAAAATGATATGATTCAAATACCAGGATATCGCTGACAAGTACCGTATCTGCCAGGATTTGTATTCATAAACCTGCTGTCACCGATGTGTTCTGTTGAAATCCAGAGAGAGAGGCGCTGTCTGGCTGAAGTTTAGAATGGATAGCGCTAGCTGAAAGGTCCGGGCCTCCCTGTTTTCTCCCAACCGGAGATCAGGGAAGGGCCGGTCCTCTTTTGGAAAGAAAATTTATTTCCCGAATCGGGTAATATAGTTCTGCTGGTTTTTTTATCTTTACAAAAATGTAAACCAAGCGAATTTTCCATGAAAAACTCCCCATCCTTCGACAGTATTACCCGACAGGGATTAACCTACGATGATGTCCTGCTCGTACCGGCATATTCTTATATGCTTCCCCGTGATGTGGATACTAAAGTTAAGCTCACTCCCTCTCTCACGTTAAATATTCCCATACTCAGTGCGGCAATGGACACCGTTTCCGAATACCGGCTGGCTATTGCACTCGCACGGGAGGGAGGTATTGCAATGTTGCACAAAAACATGTCTATCAAAGACCAGGCAGAACATGTGCGCCTTGTTAAAAGAAGTGAAAGCGGCATGATTGTGGATCCTGTTACACTTCCGGCCGATGCAACTGTAAAAGATGCCCGTGCATTGATGAAAAAGCACAAAATAGGCGGTATACCAATTGTAGAAAGTGATAACCGATTGATTGGAATCGTAACAAACCGTGACCTGCGTTTCGAGCATTATGTTGATAAAAAGCTTGGTAATATCATGACGAGAGAAAACCTCATCACGGCAAAAGAAAATACAAGTCTCGAAGAAGCCGAAGAGATCCTTCAGCAATACAAAGTGGAAAAACTGCCGATTGTCAATAAAGA
>SL_3KL_010_SEDDRAFT_10002804_pt1 | contig 15866 bp, 10 predicted proteins | sample SodLakKL_010_SED_2_FD_10381 | JGI IMG/M metagenome (IMG submission 10381) | reverse complement strand
ATGAAAACAAAAAAGATGACTTATCTGGCAAGAACATTGGTTTTAGGGATGTTCGCTACACTGATGGTATTTACAATTAATTCATGTACAAAAAAAGCACATTTTTTACAATCTTCGGTTGTTCCGGCCGCAGAAGGAGATGTAAAAATTAAAAGAGACAAAAACGATAATTATGTTCTTAAAATGGAAATAAAAAATCTTGCCGAAATAGACAGGCTGCAACCACCTAAAAATCATTATGTTGTCTGGATGGAGACAGATCGTGGAACAACGAGAAATGTAGGACTGATAACCAGTTCAAGCAGGCTCAAAGTATCTTTTGAAACGGTATCTACCCTGAAACCAACAAGGATATTTATAACAGCCGAAAATGACGGAGATGTGCAATACCCCGGTTCCATGGTTGTTTTAACAACAGAAAGATTGTAAGGTAGATAATAAAAATAAGGGCTGATTTTTAATAGCCCTTATTTTTGTATCGCCGGATCAAACCAATCGTTATTAACCTGTTATACACATGAAAAGAATAATCTATTTAATGCTTGCCGCATTCCTTTTAGCAGGATGCGTGTTAAACATGGTAACCGGCCGCAAACAACTGAACCTTGTAAACGAATCAGATTTACAGTTAATGGCTGCCGATCAATACAGTACATTCCTTTCAGATAACAAAGTATTAAATTCCGCAACCAATAAAGATGCTGCAATGGTCCACCGCACAGGAACGAATATTGCAAATGCCATAGGGGAATATTATAGTAACAAGGGCCAGGAATCAATACTGGAAGGGTATAAATGGGAATTTAATACTATTGATAGTAAAGAGGTTAATGCATGGTGCATGCCNGGAGGGAANGTGGTNATATATACAGGNTTGTTGCCGGTNACNCAAAATGAAACTGCACTGGCAATTGTAATGGGNCATGAAATTGCCCATGCGGTAGCAAAGCANGGGANTGAAAGAATGAGTCAGGCCCTGGTTCAGCAAATGGGAGGCATGGCATTNTCTGTTGCANTATCNCAGCANCCCCAGAAGACTCAGGATCTGTTCCTGATGTCTTTCGGTATAGGNAGCACTATAGGTGCAATGNTGCCCTGGTCCNGNCAGCAGGAAACGGAAGCAGATAAATTCGGACTTATATTTGCGGCTATGGCAGGGTATGATCCACGGGAAGCCATTCCTTTCTGGCAAAGAATGTCAGCAGCAGGCGGTGGAAGTCCACCGGAGTTTTTAAGCACCCACCCTTCCGATGATACCAGGATGAAAAACCTTGAAAAATTCATGCCGGAAGCTCTGAAATTTTATAATCCAGTTAAATAAACGGCAGTTAACAAAGCTTGCCAAAACTACAAATCAGATGGTCGATAAAAAGATAATCCAAAATGCACTGAGCTCTACATGGGAAATAGATGACAACCCGATATGGAATTCCGGTAACCATTTAAATGGTCAAAGCAGTTTAACCTCATATTTAATTTATGACATTTTTGGTGGCGAAATCCTGAAAAAACGCAAGGATAAAGGCTGGCATTTTTTTAATATGATTGGTGGCCGGTATGTCGATTTTACGACCCCGGAAATAGATAAAGCTTCTGATATTAATTTAAATGAAATTCTTATCTCTTCTCCGAAAGAAATAGATAAATACTTTGAGAAAGAGGATTATTCTAGCTTTTACCTGGAATTTGTTATTGCATTTGAACAATTGGTAGGCTTGGGAAATCAGGATTCTGAACCGGCGAAAAGACATAATGAGCAGATATCACATAATTCATATAATTGGTGTTAAAAACCAGGGTAAATGTGTAAATAGCAAGCAAATCTGCTAATTTAGCATTGCCATACCCGATAATGCCACCCTTCTGATTAGTTTCCCGTTTTGAAGCAAATACTATTGCCGGGAAAGCATTGGAAATCTTTAACATTTATTTCTTGCACAAGGGCTGTTTGTGACAAAAAAGCCCAGGAAGCCTCCAGGTAAAATATTTTGAAAAGCATCACCCGATATCATTGAATCCATGTGTTGTCTTTCTGTAAAATAAAATAGACCGAAGCTGCCAAGTGCTCCAATGAATATTGCGATCAAAGTTCTTCTGAAGTTTTGTGACTTCAAACTTTAAACAAAAATTCATTCATGTTGTTTGGATAGCATTATAATTACCAAAATGGCTCAGAATATTTATGATATAAAGGCTGCAACCCTTAAAGGGGAAGAGATCAGCCTCGAACAATACAGGGGGAAGATCCTGATAATTGTAAATACTGCAAGTAAGTGCGGTTTTACCGGGCAGTATGCCGGACTTGAAGAGCTTTACCGGAAATACCGGGAAGACGGAATTGAGGTCCTTGGATTTCCCTGTAACCAGTTTGGAAACCAGGAGCCGGGTGATGCCACTGAAATTGAACAGGGATGCCTGATAAATTACGGTGTCTCTTTTCCGATGTTTGAAAAGATTGAAGTAAACGGTAAAAATGCTCATCCTCTATTTCAATTCCTGAAAAAAAATCTTTCAGGATTGCTCGGAAGCCGAATCAAATGGAACTTCACCAAATTTGTTGTGGGGCGTGATGGAAGACCTTTAAAGCGTTTTGCCCCTGCCACTGCCCCTGAGAGGATGGAGAGCTTCATCAGGAATTTGATTTAGGCCATTTGGAAAATGATAACATTTTCCGTCACAAGCCAGGTACCCTCTTTCAGTTTCAACTATCAGGATATTGACAAGTCTGTTTACAGTCGAAAAGAACTTTAACAGGATTTATGTCAGGTAGCACAAGCATATATGTCCTCTTATGCGCTTATCTGTCCAATGGAAGATGAGCCGGGTTTCAATATTGATGTTTGTAGTATCTTTTCATCATTGGGTATACAATCCACAAATATGCATCTTGTTACTTTTTAAAATCATTCCAAACTTAGTTTTGGGTGTTGCATGTATTTGCTTGAATAACTGAAACTAACGGCATTAATTTTATGAATTGCATTATATTTTTTTTCCACTGGTATATTATTTGGTTATAAATTACTTAATGTTCAGATCTCATTCAGAACCACTTTAAAAATATTTAACCCATGAGAATCCACAAAGTAATTATCAGCCTGCTAATGGGATTGTTGATTTTCAACACTAACTATGCCCAGCAATTTGGAAGGAACAAAGTCACTTATGATGCATTTAACTTCAGGGTTTTTGAAACCCCTAACTTTGAGATACACCATTACCTGGATGATGAAGAGGAACTCAAAAAATTCGCCCAGTTAACTGAAAGATGGTATGAAAGGCATCTGCCAATATTCCAGGATACCCTGGACAGGAAAATACCTGTAATTCTGTACAACAATCACGCTGATTTTCAGCAAACCACAGTAATACAGCAGTTGATTGGTATCGGAACCGGAGGGGTTACCGAAGGCATGCGGCAACGCGTCGTAATGCCCCTGTCTGCTTCCAGAAGAGATACTGATCATGTACTTGGCCATGAATTAACTCATGTCCATCATTTCAGGCTGTTTATGGGAAACGGGGGACGCGGACTTGGGGGAAGAGCGATGGAAAATGTCCCCCTTTGGATGATCGAAGGACAATCCGAATACATGTCCATCGGACGCGAGGACTCCCATACAGCCATGTGGATGCGGGATGCTGTCAAGCATGAAGATATTCCCACAATAAGAGATATGACCAGGCGTATGTACGAATATTTTCCCTACCGCTGGGGACATGCGTTCTGGGCATTCTATGGTGGATATTTCGGCGACGACCAGATCATGCCCCTGTTTCTGGCAACAGCAAATATGGGCGTTGAAAGGGCGGTTGATACTTTAACAGGCTATTCGGCAGACTCTCTCTCCGGGCTGTGGGCCAACCAGCTAAGGGAAACATACCAGCCCCAGCTTGAAGGGAAGCAGGAATATGTTGGAGAAAAACTCTTTGATCACACCAACGCAGGATACATGAATATTGCACCCGCTATAAGCCGTGATGGCCGAAACATGGTCTTTATTTCTAACAAGAATGTAATTACAACCGATTTTTTTCTGGCAGATGTTCAGGAAAAAGAGATCACCCGGCGTATTACGAGAATTATCCGGGATGCACGTATTGATGAATATCATTTTATGGAATCAGCGGGATCGTGGAATCCTGATGGAACACAATTTGCCCTTACAGTATTCAGTGAGGGGCGAAACAAAATATTGATTGCAGATCTGGACAGAAGAAGAGTTGCAGAGAGGATCGCATTACCCGGGGTACCGGCTTTTAATAACCCGGACTGGTCGCCTGACGGGGAAAAGATAGTGGTTACAGTTCTCGACCAGGGTAAGAGCAATCTGTATGTTTATAACCTGGAAACAGAAGAAGTTGAACAATTGACCGATGACAGATATGTTGCCCTGCAGCCTGCCTGGTCGCCCGACGGATCAAAAATAGCATTTATTACTGACAGGGAAGGAAATACGGATTTCGAACAACTCAAATTTGGAGATTACAGGTTAGCAGAGTATGATTTGAAAAGTGGTACCATAAATGTCATCAATATTTTGCCCGGTTCTGATATTATAAATCCGAAATATTCACCTGACGGAACAGAGATCTTTTTTGTTTCAGATGCAGATGGTTACAGAAATATTTATCGCTATAACAAAGATTCCGGAGAAATCAGAAAAGTAACGGACCTTCAAACCGGCACCATGGGTATAAGTTCATTATCTCCCTGTTTTGATATTGCAGGGGACAGTGAAGAGCTTGTTTATATTCTCTATAACAATGGCAATCACGAATTATTTAAAGAAAGTATTGAAAATCTCGACGGACCAATTTTTACTGTTGATGATATTGATAAGACAGCTTCTATGCTGCCGCCGGTGGACATAGAACCTCCCGCTGAGATAGTGGAGGAAAAACTTGAAAGATATCCCAAAACCGATCCGGAAAGATTCAACTCAAAAGACTATGATCCAAGATTCACTCTTGAGGCCATTGGAAGCGCGGGTATTGGTGTAGGAGTCAGCCAGTTTGGTGCGGGCGCAGCAGGAGGGGTCAGTTTTATGTTTAGTGATATACTAAGAGAAAATATATTAACAACTTCTCTTCAGGTACAGGGCAGAATACAGGATATTGCCGGCCAGGCGGTATATATTAACCAAAGCAGTCGGGTCAACTGGGGCGCCTTATTCTCCCATATACCATACAGATCTGCCGGAATGCAGATAGGACTTGACACAATTAACGGTATAGTTGCTGAAAATCTTATAATGATGGAACAACGGGTATTTGAAGACGAACTTGGGGTTTTCGGACAGTATCCTCTGTCAACAAACCTTCGTTTTGAAGGAGGTGTAAGCGCAAGCATGTATAGCTTCAGAGCAGACAGCATTAACAACTATTATGTCGGCAACATGCTGGTAGACCGGGAGATTCATGAACTAGATGCCCCGGAATCATTTTTCATGTACAGGACATATCTGGCTTATGTTGGAGACAACGCCCGGTTTGGATTAACATCACCCATGAGAGGCAGTCGCTACCGGTTCCAGATTGACAGATCTTTTGGTGAATACCAGTTCTGGGGACTAATGGGAGACTATCGTCTATATCGTCATATTCCCCCGGCTGCTTTGGCATTCCGGACAATGCACTACGGTCGTTATGGCCGTGATGCTAATCAGTTGCAACCAATTTTCCTGGGAAATCCCTTTTATGTCCGGGGCTATAGCTTCAGGGCTCTTACACAATCCGGTCAAACTTCATCTGATTATATGAGTGTTAACAATCTTATCGGAAGCAAAATTGCCGTTGCAAATGCCGAGCTCCGTTTTCCGTTCACCGGTCCCGCTGGGCTTGCAGTGATAGAATCACGTATGTTTTTCAGCGACCTGGTGCTTTTTGCCGATGGCGGATTAGCCTGGTTAGATTTTGATGATATAAAAATTAAATGGCGGCCTGCACGGAATGATGAAAAACGTATCCCGGTTTTCAGCGCCGGTGTGGCATTACGTTTAAACCTGTTTGGGGCGATCATCCTTGAACCCTTCTTTGCTTTACCTTTCCAGCGGCAAGCTGATAAAACAACAGGAACATTCGGATTCCATCTTTCATTTGGCGGATTTTAACTTCATTGCTTCACTCAATACCCCTGGAATCATCGAAATAGGCAAAGTTAGATTGTAGCGAATTTTTAGATAAAAAAATTATATCTTGCATATGTTAACTACTCTAATGATAACCTGAAAGCGTACAGCAACTAAGAGAAGGTTAAGGGTGGTGTAACAGAATTACCTTTTTTATTTAACTTTCAATATAATACATCGGCCAATGGAGTTAGTAGAAATTGCAAGGTGGCAGTTTGGAATTACAACTGTTTATCATTTTTTATTTAGTCCCCTGACCATGGGGCTGGCGGTTTTGACCGCGATCCTTCATACATTTTACTACCGCACCAACAGTGAGCATTACAAGCTTTTGACCAAATATTTTGGTAAGCTTTTCATTATCATATTCGCACTTGGTGTGGTAACCGGAATCGTGCTCGAATTTCAGTTTGGCATGGCATGGTCAGAATATTCGCGCTTCGTTGGGGATATTTTTGGTATTCCCCTGGCCATAGAGGCCTTGATGGCCTTTTTCCTGGAATCCACTTTTATAGCGGTATGGCTGTTTGGTTGGGGACGGCTACCTAAAGGAGTGCATTTGCTCAGCATATGGTTAGTTGCTCTGGGTTCCAATTTATCGGCATTATGGATTATCATAGCCAACGCGTGGATGCAGGTACCTTTAGGGTATGTATTGAATGAGGGACGTGCCGAACTAAGTGATTTTGTTGCTGTAATGCTCAACGAACAAATGCTTGTAATGGCACAGCACACCATCATAGCGGCTTTTGTTACAGGTGGCCTTTTTATGCTTGGCATCAGCGCATGGCAAATATTAAGAAAAAACCAGGCAGATATTTTTATTAAATCAGCACACATAGCCCTTGTATTTACTACAGTATCGGCATTATTGGTAGCTACTACAGGCCATAAACATGCCCAGCATACTGTAAAAAATCAACCCATGAAGATGGCTGCCATGGAAGGACTTTGGGAATCAGAAAAGCCTGCCAGCTTTTCATTGTTCGCAATCATCGACCAGGAAAATCAAACCACCAGGAGAGAATTTAAGCTGCCTTACATGTTGACGGTTTTAGCTTATAACAACCTTACAAGTGAAGTAAAAGGGATGAAGGAATTGCAGGCTGAATATGAAGAAGCATATGGCCCCGGCAATTATGTGCCACCAGTCAATATAGTTTACTGGAGTTTCCGGCTAATGGTAGGGCTCGGGATGCTATTTATACTATTTGGTATTGGCGGACTTGTGCTATGGTGGCGCAACGAACTTGAAGACAACAGGGTATATCTGAAATTGGCTACGGTAGTAATGTTTCTTCCTCTTTTGGCCAACTCCCTGGGTTGGATTGTAACAGAAATGGGCCGGCAGCCCTGGATTGTTTATGGGCTTATGCTCACACAAGATGGTGTTTCACCCAATGTAAGCAGAGGTTCTATGTTACTGACAACAATAGTATTTACACTCCTGTACGGCATACTGGCAGCTGTTGCAGTATATCTGGTACACCGTTTTGCCAGGCCGGGTGTACCAGAAGACAGTGAAAAGATGATGCATGCTTACTAAGATATTTTCAAAACATAAAAATTTTCAATTATGGATTTTCAAGTAATATGGTTCGTTTTAATAGCCGTTCTTTTTATTGGCTATTTCATCCTTGAAGGTTTTGACTTTGGAGTAGGCATCCTTATGCCCCTTATCAGCAAAGATGATACTGATCGCAGAGTGGTGATCAATACTATCGGCCCTTTTTGGGATGGTAATGAAGTATGGCTCATTACTGCCGGAGGAGCAATGTTTGCTGCATTTCCCCATTGGTATGCCACGCTTTTCAGCGGATTCTATATCCCTCTATTCTTAATGCTTGTAGCGTTGATACTAAGGGCTGTGGGCTTTGAGTTTCGCAGCAAGAAAAAAGAAGTATGGTGGCGAAGAACCTTTGACCAGTTTATTTTTTGGGGCAGTCTGATCCCTGCCCTGCTATGGGGAGTGGCTTTTACCAATATTGTACAGGGATTGCCAATTGGCGCAGACATGAATTTCACAGGAAATCTTTTGCATATTCTTAATCCTTATGCATTATTGGGTGGGATAGTGGCAGTACTGATGTTTGTATTGCATGGTGCATTGTTTTTGAGTCTTCGTACCACCGATAAACTCAAAGAAAGGGCTGAAAAGGCAGCCTCTGTTTTATGGGTACCCATCGCTGTGATAACCGCCACTTTTGCTATTCTGGGTTATTGGCAAACAGTTCTTTTTGAAGGTTTGGGCCTTGTCCCGGGAAGTTTCCCCACATTGGCCATTCTTAGCTTTATTTCATGTTTTGTCTTTATTAAATTAAAGATGCAGGGATATGCTTTTGCGGCTATGGCCGGTACTATATTACTGGGTACGGCAGTTGTTTTTTATGGACTGTTTCCTAATGTTATGCCCTCATCACTTGACGCTGCATACAGCCTTACGGTTTATAATGCCTCCTCCAGCCAGCTTACCCTTAAGATCATGTCTATAGTAGCATTGTTTTTCGTTCCCATCGTTATGGCTTACCAGGGCTGGAGTTATTATGTCTTCAGCAAACGTGTCAGCCGGGATGCCATCCCCCGTGACTAATAAATAACCGGAGCATAATCCTTAGTGAAAGAATCCATATCCTCCAACGAAGCTTCATCCATGCATATCCATCGCAGACTTTTCCAGCTTGCGAAGGATGTGCGTGGGTTTTTGCCGGGAATTGCTCTCCTTAGCTTTCTTATCACCATAGTGATTATCTTCCAAATGTACTTTCTCAGCCTTATCATTGCTGAGGTTTTTATGACCTCAGAATTTAACAGTCAGCAGTGGCTTTATCTGTTGTTGTTATGTATCATTTTGAGAAGTTTATTGCTTTGGATCCGTGAAAGGTTTTCTCAACAGCAGGCTGTGAAGATCAAATCTTCTTTGCGCCGGGGGTTGTTTCATCATATATTGAATTTAGGTATCTCCTTTACCCACACGGGCAAAACCGGAGCAATTATTGCATCTGTTTCTGAAGGAGTTGAGAAGCTTGATGACTATTTTACACGCTACATACCGTCAGTGATCCATATAATCATTTTACCAACTGTTATCATCGCGGTTACCTTTTATTTTGACTGGCTTAGCGGACTGATACTGCTCATTACCGGGCCCCTGATCTTATTTTTCATGTGGATGATAGGCACATACGCCAAAAAACTCACGCAAAACCAATGGCAGGCCATGAGCCGACTGTCATCACATTTTCTGGATGTTTTACAAGGATTGAAAACCCTGAAGATTTTTGGAATGAGCAAGAGGGAATCCGGACATGTTTATGAAAGCAGCAACCGTTTTCGCATCGTTACCATGGAGGTGCTCAAAGTTGCATTTTTATCGGGCATGGTGCTGGAACTTGCAGCAAGTATAAGCATTGCAATGGTAGCGGTCCAGGTAGGCATAAGGCTTATCGAAGGAATGATGATGTTCCGGACAGGTCTGTTTGTTTTGTTACTGGCTCCTGAGTTTTATCTCCCATTTCGCACCCTGGGACTTCATCATCATGCCGGCATGGAAGGAAGTGCAGCGGCATCAGAAATCTTTAAGATCACCGGCAAAGCCAACGGAGATGATACCCGCGAGAAGAAGCCATTTACCTTCGGAAAAGAAATAAGCATTATGTGCGAGAACATTCATTATTCGTATCCTGAAACTCAGCAACATGTGCTTAAAGGCCTGTATTGCCATTTAAAGCCAGGTACCCTAACCGCGGTGGTGGGACCTACCGGAGCTGGAAAAACAACCTTTGCCCATTTATTATTAGGGTATTTAACGACTGAAAGGGGGCGGCTACTCATCAATAATATACCCGTGAATAAATTGGACATGGAGCAATGGCAGCAAAATGTGGCATACGTGCCACAACACCCTCATTTTTTCAATGCTTCACTACTTGATAACCTACTGATGGCCAATCCAAAAGCAAACACCCAACAAGTGCAGGATGCTGCCATAGAAGCCGGTGCTCATCATTTTATCAGTCAATTGCCCGAAGGCTACCACACCATGCTTACTGACAACGCAGCAAGACTCAGTGGTGGTGAGAAGCAAAGGCTGGCTATTGCCAGGGCTTTACTAAAAAACGCCCCGCTATTGATTTTTGACGAGCCTACCTCAAACCTTGATCCTGAAAGCGAGCAGCTGGTGGCAGAAGCCACGACCCGCATCGTGGAAGGCCGCACGACCCTTGTGATAGCGCACCGGCTCAAAACTGTTAAAAATGCTCATAATATTTTGGTTTTCAGTAATGGTATCATAGCAGAAAGTGGGAAACATTCAGAATTGATCAGGCAAAACGGCATATATGCAGGATATTTATCATCGTTGGGGAAAAATACCTCAGGAAAAGAACCATGATACGCAAATTAACAAATTATATATCAGCGCATAAGTTGCAATTTGCCGGGGCATTGATCCTCGCTGCCGGAACTATTTTGGCAGGCATAGGGCTGATGAGCACCTCGGGTTATCTTATTTCACGAGCTGCAGAGCGCCCGATGATTGTAGACCTTTTTATGGTCACGGCGGGAGTAAGGTTTTTCGGGATATCAAGGGCAGTGGTAAGGTATTTCGAAAGGGTCGTATCCCACGATCTGACCTTTAAAATTTTACTTTCCATGCGCACCCAACTCTATAACCAGATTGAAGCTTTCTCTCAAAGATGGTTGATGAGCAAAAGGCCCGGAGAGCTTTTATCTTCGATCACTTCTGATATTGAAACACTTCAAAATGTCTATTTGCGGGTTATTTCACCGGTCATCGTGGCTACTATAATAAGCATTATCACTTTCGCCGGCCTGGCTTTTTATAATATAACACTGGCAAGTGTTACACTGGCATTTTTTATCATTAACGGGACGGCGGTACCCTGCCTTGCAGCATATCTGGCAAAGGGGAGAGGGAAAGAGGATGTTGATACCCGCACCAGGATGAAGGTTTTTCTTGTGGATCGTTTACAGGGGTTGCAGGATTTGATATGGATGAGCAGGAAAAAAAACACCATGGCAGAATTTGACGAAATGCAGGAGAAGCTGAAACAAATTCAACATAAAAATGCCGGCACATCGGGCCTCGTCGAGGGATTAAATAACCTGATGGCACATACGGCCATGTTTTCCGTGCTTGTCCTGGCCATTCCGCTGGTTATAAATGGGGAAATAAAAGGAGTAATGCTGGCGGCGCTTACCCTCGGGGTGTTGAGTAGTTTTGAAGCATTGCAGGGGCTTGCAAATGCATTTGTGCAGCACGAGTCTTCTGAGGAAGCAGCCGGCAGGCTTTTTTCACTTGCGCAGGAAGTGCCCGGCACCTCAGCAGCCACCTCAGCGGGTACCTCAGCAGCCACCTCATCAGGCACCCCTGTCGCCCCCCAGCGAATGAAGGAGCCGGCAGGCAAGAACATATCGTTATCTTTCAATGATGTTTCTTTTTATTATCATGACAAAAAAGATGTATTAAAAAACATATCGTTCACATTATTTGTGGGTTCAAAAACAGCCATTGTCGGACCCACGGGAAGTGGAAAAAGCACGCTTGTCAATTTGCTGTTGGGTTTCTGGCATCCCAATCAGGGAAAAATAATGGCAGAAAGGGATGATATCCGGCAGCTGGATATGGAAAAGTACAGGAATTTGTTTGGTATAGTATCACAGGATGCCTATATTTTCAACCGTTCATTACGTGAAAACCTGTTGCTGGCCAATCCGGATGCTACTGATAAGCAGCTTATTGAAATACTGCAGGCGGTGGGGCTGACATCTTTTGCCAATAACCTTGGCATGGAACCCGGCACACAGGGAATGAGGTTTTCAGGGGGTGAGCGGCAATTGTTTGCCATGGCAAGAGCATTGCTAAAAGACAATTCCATCTGGGTATTTGATGAGCCCACCGCACATATGGATGTGAATACGGAACGAAAACTCCTGGATACATTATGGGAAGTACGGGGAAAAAGGACTTTTCTTCTGATAACACACCGGCTTATCGATATGGAAAAGATGGATCAGATCATTGTGATGGATAAAGGGAGTGTCGCAGAAAAGGGTACCCATTTGGATCTTTTGGAAAGAAAAGGCTTTTATGCCCGTATGCATGATCACCAGATGCAGCTGATTATAGACTGAAAATGATTAGTTTTGCAGAACCACGAAATGTTTGTAAAATTTAAATATACACAAATGAACAATTCTCTTAAGTTACTACTGCTTTTTACTGCAACATTGTATATCTGGCCGGCAGAGATTATATCACAAAGCGGCAGAGATTCTGATATGGTTGAACAAGATGCCGGTCCTGTATTTGTCGGGGGACTGGCACAGAAGGTTGAGGCCTTCTCTGACCCGGACACATGGATACGTCACGATTTGTGGGTTGAAACAGAGTTTGATATTGACGGCGATGGCCAGCTTGACCGGGTTCACGTTTCAGTCACCCGTCCCCCTCAAACAGAGGAAGGGCTCAAACTGCCCGTGGTGTTCCAGTCCAGTCCCTACTATGCAGGCAGAAGTTCCACCGAACGCAGGTATTTCTGGGATGTCAGACAGGAGCTGTATACCGATCCCGTTCCGCGCGAATTCCCTCCTGCCCCGGAGCGAACCGTTGAACGTCCTGTTATATCCAATGCAATGGTGGACTTCTGGGTGCCCCGCGGTTTTATTGCCGTTCACTCATCGGCACCGGGAACGGGCTATTCGCAGGGTTGCCCCACTATAGGGACAGAAATTGAAGCCCTGGCACCAAAAGCGGTAATTGACTGGCTTAACGGAAGAGCTAAAGGATATAATTCCCCTTTCGGGGATGAAGAGGTAGAGGCATACTGGACCACCGGCAAGGTGGGAATGATTGGTACATCATACAATGGCACACTGGCACTTGCAGCTGCATCAACCGGTGTAAAGGGTCTCGAGGCCATAATCCCGGTGGCTCCCAATACATCATATTATCATTACTACCGGTCTAACGGACTGATAGTTCATCCTTACGGATGGATGGGGGAGGATATAGATTACCTGTTTGATTTCGTCCATTCAAATCCGGTGAACCGGGATTATTGCAACCTTACTGTGAGGGACACCGAAATGGCAGAAGGAATGGACCGTATTACCGGTAATTATAATGATTTCTGGGAAAAAAGAGATCTTGCCGCCAACCTTGAAAACCTGAGGGCGGCAGTGCTGATGGCCCATGCTTTCAACGACTGGAACGTAATGCCCGGCCACAGTTACCGGGTAATTGAGGTAATGAAAGAGATGGGTGTGCCTCATCAGATCTATTACCACCAGGGTGGTCATGGCGGTAACCCTCCTGATGATATGATGGTAAAGTGGTTTACGCGCTACCTTTTCGATGTGGAGAATGGTGTGGAAGATGACCCTGTAGCCTGGATCGTGCGTGAAGATGACGATCGCCTTGAACCTGTTCCATACGAAGACTATCCACATCCAGATGCCTCCGTTATTGAATTGTTCCTTAAACCCGGAGCCCCTAAAACCGGGACTCTTGTTACGGCCAGGAATCCGGGACAGGAAACTGAAACGCTGACAGACAACTTCTCATTCAGCGGTTCTATGCTGGCACAGGCCGAGTGGACCAACCACCGCCTGTTATATGTAACACCAGAGCTGAAAGAGGACCTGCACATATCAGGCGTACCATCAGTAACGATCAGGCTCTCTCTTGACAGGCCTGCGGCAAACCTCTCGATATGGCTGGTTTCATTGCCATGGACAGAAGGGAGAAATGCAAAAATAACCGATAACATCATCACCCGTGGATGGGCTGACCCCCAGAACCGTAACTCCATTACTGAAAGCGAACCGCTCGAGCCCGGTAAATTTTACGATATTACTTTTGATCTTGAACCGGACGACCAGGTTATAAGGGCTGGTCAGCAGATAGGACTGATGATCTTCTCAAGTGACAAGGACTTCACGCTCTGGCCGGATCCAGGGGCCAAAATAACAGTTGACCTTGATGGAACAACTCTCAGGTTGCCTGTCGTAGGAGGAAAAATCAGGTATACTGAGCCAGCCGGTGCGGCAACCACGAATTAACTGATAAAAGGCAGGTGTACTGAACAAAAGCATAAAACACAAACCTCAAATTACACCAGAAGTAGACAGGGTTGGTGATATTGGTTGTATATTATACACTTTTTCCTTATTATTGTAAAAGCTGGTTTTGTCCTTTCCGATGTTCAATGCCTACATATGCGGGTATTCCATATATACTGGTTTAGCTTTTGCTGAGGGTGAAAAGGGTAATATGTGCCGATAATATACTTGCTATTAGTCTGGTTTAAGTCAATATGCAGGGATCCATTCGAAAGGCATTTTGCTGTTTTTAAAAAGAACCAGCCTGGATAAAATCAATAAATTAAAAATATGGTTCAGAAATTTTCCATGCTAATCCTTCTTATCTCTATTTTATTAAGCAATGTAAGTTGCCGTCAGATGGTTGAACCCCAGAACCCTGTGATACACGCTGATGTACCTGATATGTCGATTGTAAGGGTGGGTGACAGCTATTATATGGCCAGTACAACTATGCATATGAGTCCCGGTGTGCCNATCATGAAATCGAANGACCTGGTNAACTGGGAGATTGTGAACTATGCTTACGAAGTACTCGGTGATACTGACGCCCTGAACCTGGAAAATGGCAGAACCGCCTATGGCAGAGGGTCATGGGCTCCCTGTATCAGGTACCACAACGGTACTTATTATGTCAGCACGTTTTCAAGCACAACCGGGAAAACCTATATTTATAAAACAACTGATATTGAAAACGGTTCGTGGGAAAAAATCTCGTTCAGTCCGAGCATTCATGATCACACAATATATTTTGAAGATGACGGACGCATTTATATAATCTGGGGTGTAGGAAGGCTGATGATTGCAGAACTTAAAGAGGACCTTTCGGGGGTAATAGAGGGAACTGAGCGGGTGTTGATTGAAAATGCAAGCATTCCTGCTGGTGATGATATGGGCCTGCCTGCTGAAGGTTCGCAGCTATTCAAGGTTGACGGCATGTATTACCTGTTTAATATAGCCTGGCCCAGGGGTGGGATGAGGACGGTAATTATTCACAGGGCAGATAATATCAACGGCCCATATGAAGGGAGGCTTGCATTACAGGACAGGGGTATTGCCCAGGGTGGGATTGTCGATACGCCTGATGGTGAATGGTTTGCTTACCTTTTCAGGGATTTTGGTTCTGTGGGGCGAACACCCTATATAGCTCCTGTTACCTGGGAGGATGGATGGCCTGTTATCGGCATTAACGGCAAAGTGCCTGATACGCTTGAATTGCCCGCTCACAGCGGACTTATTCCCGGGATAGTAGCATCAGATGATTTTATCAGGGCGGAAGATGAACCTGACCTGCCGCTGGTCTGGCAATGGAACCATAACCCTGATAATTCACTTTGGAAAGTCAACAGGCAGGAGGGCTACCTGCGGCTTACAACCGGTCGTGTTGACACATCATTTGTGATGGCCAGAAATACATTGACCCAGCGTACCATTGGCCCCGTATGTACAGGTGAGGTCAGTATTGATGTTTCCGGCATGAATGAGGGAGATTTTGCCGGGCTCGCGTTGCTGCAACGGAGATATGGACTGGTGGGGGTTAAATATGAAGACGGAGAAAAATCTATTGTAATGGTAAACGTCGGGGACAGTCCGCCGGAGGCAGAAGGGGTATCC
>SL_3KL_010_SEDDRAFT_10002803_pt1 | contig 15866 bp, 12 predicted proteins | sample SodLakKL_010_SED_2_FD_10381 | JGI IMG/M metagenome (IMG submission 10381) | reverse complement strand
ATCTCCCTCTCCTGTTCCCTTTTTTTATTGTAATTAATTTTATTTTCAGAAAAAATGCTCTCTTTCCGGATGGTTTTTCCTTTTTCTGCAGGTGTTTCAAGCTGGGTTAGACAGCCAATATTCCTCCTCCTGAGAAAATCGTAAATACCGCCAGTATGTTCACTTAACTTCCTGTTCCGGAACTCATAAATCTTGCTTACCAGTCCGTCTAGAAACTCCCTGTCATGCGAAACGACTATCACAGTTCCGTCATACTTAACAAGGGCCTGCTTAAGAACATCCTTGGAATGCATATCAAGATGATTGGTTGGCTCATCCAGCACAAGGAGGTTGCAGGGCTCAAGCAGCATCTTTGCAATTGCCAGTCTTGAACGTTCGCCCCCTGAAAGGACTTTAACCTTCTTGTCCACTTCCTCGTCACTGAAAAGGAATGCCCCGAGGATACCCCTGATCTTCTTCCTCACCTCGCCGGCAGCAATGGAATCTATTGTTTCAAGCACGGTTTTCTCCTCATCGAGCAATTCATCCTGGTTTTGAGCAAAATAACCAATTTTTACATTGTGCCCAGGAATAAATTTTCCGGAATAATCGAGTTCTCCTGAAATTATCCTTGAAAGAGTGGTTTTTCCTTCGCCGTTGCGTCCTACAAAAGCAATCTTTTCGCCCCTTTCAATTATAAGGTCGATATTCTGCAAAACTTTAATATCGCCGTAACTTTTACTTACTCCCTCCATTTCCACAACTATACTTCCTGCCCTTGGAGAAGGGGGGAAAGTGACGTTTATGCTGCTCAAGTCCTCCTGATCTATCTCCACCCTCTCTATTTTTTCGAGATGCTTGATGCGTGATTGTACCTGGACTGCCTTGGTTGCCTTGTACCTGAAACGTTCTATAAATTTTTCTGTATCCCTGATCTCCTTCTGCTGATTGGTATATGCCGCCATCTGCTGCTCCCTCCTTTCCCGCCTCAATTCAACATATTTTGAATAGGGTGCCTTGTAATCGTAAGTCCTGCCAAGCGAAATCTCTATTGTTCTGTTTGTCAATGCATCCAGCAAAGCACGGTCATGCGAGATCAGAATAACCGCACCGGAAAAGTCAGCGAGGAACACCTCAAGCCATTGGATCGATTCTATATCAAGGTGATTTGTGGGCTCATCCAGCAATAGCAGATCGGGTTCCCTTAAAAGTATTTTGGCAAGCTCTATACGCATTCTCCATCCTCCGCTGAATTCCTGTGTTTTCCTTCCGAAATCCGCAGATCTGAATCCAAGTCCGTTCAAAACCCTTTCAACCCTTGCATTTACGGTATCACCTCCCAAAATGCGGAATCTTTCAGTAGTCTCAGACAGCTTTTCAATAAGCTCCATATAACCGGGAGATTCATAATCTGTCCTGCCTGAAATAAGAGTGTTCAGTTCTTCAATCTGTTTCTCGAGAGCCCTGATCTCTGTAAAAGCAGACAAAGTTTCGTTGAAAAGGGTTTTTCCGTCTTTATGTACCATCTGCTGGGGGAGGTATCCTATCTTTGTGCCCGATGGTACGGAAACCTCGCCGCTTTGGGGTTCCAGTTCACCGGCCACAATTCTTAAAAGCGTGGTTTTTCCCGCTCCGTTCCTGCCTACAAGCCCGATCCTGTCCCGTTTGCCCACCTGAAAAGATATATCGCCGAAAAGCTCAACCCCTCCAAAATAAACTGAAACACCGTTTATTGTTATCATACTCCATTTTTTTCAAGTGCAAAAATAACTATTCAGGTTTTAAATAAAACATTTATAATACGAATGGATAATATTGCAAAGCTACTTTTCATTTTTGTTCCGCAATGGAAGTATTATGATTATATGCAGTCAATTGACGCTTCAAGGTATGAATTGCTTAACTTTGCCGTTTTAAACCTAATGAGCCGCTTTATTGCAGAAATTTTAACTATGGGCAGAAAAAGAAAACCTGAATCATTTGAAAAAGTTGAAATAACCGGAATTGCAGCCGGGGGAAAGGCAATTGCAAAAATAGAGGGGATGGTGGTATTTGTCCCTTTCGCCGCTCCCGGAGATATTGCTGATATCACTTTTCGAAAAAAGAAAAAAAAGCATGCAGAAGGAACAGTTGACCGTTTTCACAGCTACTCTCCGCTTCGGGCCGAACCTTTTTGCAGCCATTTTGGTATTTGCGGCGGATGCAAATGGCAGCACATTACCTACACTGAACAGCTCAAGTTCAAACAGCAACAGGTAGTTGATAACCTTGAACGTATAGGAAAAATGGATATTCCTGCTGTAAACAATATATTACCTTCCCCAAAAACCACCTTTTACAGGAATAAGCTTGAATACACCTTTTCCTCAATACGTTGGCTTACCCGTGAGGAAATAGAATCGGGGGAAGAGATAAAAGAGACCAGTGCACTCGGGTTCCATATACCGGGGCGCTTTGACAAGGTGCTGGATATAAAAAAGTGTTACCTCCAGAAAGACCCTTCCAACCAGATCAGACTGGAAGTAAAAAAATATGCGGTTGAAAACGGAATACCCTTTTTTCACTTAAGAAAGCAGGAGGGTTTGCTGCGAAACCTGATTATAAGAACATCCTCAACGGGAGATGTTATGGTGATTGTGGTTTTTTCCGGAAGGGATGAAAGAATTGTTGACGGACTGCTCAGCCATTTAAGGGATACCTTTCCGGAAATAACTTCACTTTTGTATGTTATCAACCCAAAAGCAAATGATACCATAAACGATCTGGATGCCGAACTTTTTCACGGCAAAGACCATATCACAGAGAGAATGGAAGACCTGGAATTCATGACAGGTCCAAAATCGTTTTTCCAGACAAATCCCTGCCAGGCATATAATCTTTACAAAGTTGTAAGAGATTTCGCCTCCCCGCAAAAACACGAGGTTATATACGACCTGTACACCGGCACGGGCACAATTGCTAACTTCATAGCACGTGATGCAGGAAAAGTTACCGGAATAGAATATGTGCAGGAAGCTATAGATTACGCGGTGCTTAACTCAGACCTGAACGGTATTGGTAATACAAATTTTTTTGCGGGAGATATAAGAAGACTTCTTTCATCAGAATTTGTTGAAAAAAACGGGGCTCCGCATACTGTTATACTTGATCCGCCCAGAACGGGTATTCATAAGGATATTGCAAAAAAGATCACAGAAATAAAACCTTCTAAAATAGTTTATGTAAGCTGCAATCCCTCCACTCAGTCGCGCGACCTCCAAATTTTATCGGAACACTACAAGATTGTGAAAGTTCAGCCGGTTGACATGTTCCCCCATACACATCATGTTGAAAACGTTGTGTTATGTGAACCTTTTATGTAAGCGTCCACAAGCATGTCATATTCATATATAAGCCTGTCTATCAAAGTGTTATCAACATCATATATAATGCCGTTTATACTTCTTACAGGCAGAACTTTGGGGGATGTGCCCGTAATAAAAGCAGCATCCATACCCTGGAGATGATCCCTGTGTATTTTTTCTTCACTTAAAGAAATACCTGCCCCTTTACAGATACTGAAAACATATTTCCTTGTTATGCCGGGTAAAACATCCTCTTCAGGCGCCGTTATTATTTTGTTGCCCCTGACTGCAAAAAAATTTGACTTGCTGCCTTCTGTTACATATCCCTTCCCGTCAACCAGCAATGCTTCATAAACATTCGTTTCTTTTATGAATTTTTCAATTCTGTCCCGAAAACTGATATCTATGATCTTGGTGTGGGGTTTATCCCTTCTCCCTTCAAAAAGAGCCGTATCAACTCCACTCTTGTACTGTTCCGGTTCCGGATACCTGTGTTCTGTAAAATATGCGAGGAAAACCGGTTCTACAGTTCTGTCAGGGTCAGGGAAGTGCAACACAATCCTAATATTTCCTTCCAAACAGTAATCTGAAGTAACAAGAAGCAAAACCCTTTTTTCAATTTCCTTTATGGTCAGGGAAGATTTCAACCCCTCTTCATTCATTGATGTGAAAAGCCTCTCCAGGTGATCTTCCATAAACAAAGGCACACCATCAATAACACGAATTATTTCATAAACAGACCGCCCCTCCGATATAACCCCTTCATCAAACCCGGATGAGGAAATCAACCTGCTGTTCATTAAAATCTTTGATCCTTTGCAATCTGACATATTCCTGATTTTATCGTCAAAGGTAAGGGAATTAATTCAGACCGGCTCTTCAACCCTGCGCGGAAGGTTGAAATTCTGCCACCGGGCTTTTTTCAATAAATCAATGTCCATACCTGTACTGTACAGTAATAATAATACTTTTGAAATAATAAAAAAAATATTCCATTTTTTTATGGTGATATGTTGTTTTTTTTTCAATTATTCGTAATTTGTTGATGCAATTTTGCTTTTTAAAAAATTACTGAACCTGAAAATGGCAAGCCGCAAAAATCTTAAAAAGGAGATAAACTCGTTTTGCATGAAGGTAGTATTTGAATGTTTCACTTTCCTGGAATACACACCTTCACTAAACCAGGAAAACACGATGGAAATAATGTCCGATGCGATCAATCTGCGAAACAAGTTGATTTATATGGCTAATCATCCTAAAGGCAAGGAGTGGCCCGGATCGGTCAAAGAGTATTACAATCAGATAAGGGAAGAGCTTTACAGGCAAAACGTTTCACTGCTCAAACGCCTCAACGGCCTTTCCAGTTAATCAGTCATTATAAGGAATATCCGATGTTTGTATATTTTACCCGGAATTCTTATATTTATTGAAAAATAGCCCGATGGAAATTAAGCTTCAAAATGCCGAATGGCTTAACTTCGTGGAGTTCAATATAACCGGGAACAATGATTATTTCAATAAATGCGACCCGGAATCCAAATTTATGGATGAGGATCTTTTCACCATTTTTGCTCCCTGTTTTGAGCGAAGCAACGAGTCATTCGACTATTCAGGCCCTACCAGGTATAATCTGCGCAATATTTTACCCCTTCAGAACGAACTGAAAAAAAGGTATAGCGAAATTGAACAACTTGAAAATATTGATGGTTTCAAGGCTTTTTTATTGCAGTTTTTTATGGGTAACAACTTCATTCTTGAGCTGGAAAAAAGAGACAGTGACTGGGAAAAAGAATGGAAAAAGTACAGGGATAAGCTTGCCGAAGCGAACATGGATCTTATCCGTCTGATTGATAAATGTATTGAGGAAGAAAGGGTATTATGGGTAGTAGGTTACTAAAGTGCCCAGGACTGGATTCGAACCAGCACGCCCTAAACGGGCACCAGCCCCTCAAGCTGGCGTGTCTACCTGTTCCACCACCTGGGCGATGTTAAAGTGCCCGGAACTGGACTCGAACCAGCACGTTCTTGCGAACACTAGTCCCTGAAACTAGCGCGTCTACCAATTCCGCCATCCGGGCTGCTTTGGAGTGGCAAAATTATAAATATTTTTTGATATTTTAAAAATCTGCTAAAAAAATTATGCCCGGTCATTTAATTGCCAGTATTTAACCGGACTTGTTACACTCAAAGATTCTCCAGTATAAAGGCGGTCATATGGTTATACATATGATACCTGGCCTGTCCTCTGACACCGTGCCTTGCATTGGGATAAACCAGCAGGTCAAAATGCTTGTTTTCCTCAACCAGGCGATCAATCATTTCTACAGAGTTCTGGAAATGTACATTGTCATCAGCCGTTCCGTGTATAAGCAGATAATGACCCTTAAGCTTTTCCACATGGTTTATGGGTGAGTTGTCATCATACCCGTCGGGGTTTTCCTGAGGTGTTCTCATGTATCTTTCAGTATAGATTGTATCATAAAACCGCCAGCTGGTAACCGGTGCACCTGCAATTGCAAGTTTGAAAATATCAGCCCCCAGTGTAATACAAAGCGAAGTCATATACCCACCGTAACTCCAGCCGTATATGCCTATGCGTGATTTGTCAATGTAGGTTCTCCCTGCAAGGTATCTGGCTGCTTCAATCTGATCAATAGCCTCAAGTCTCCCCAGCTGCATGTAGGTGGATTTGAAAAACTCCTCCCCTCGTGCTCCGGTTCCCCTGTTATCTACACTTACAATTATGTAGCCCTTTTGTGCCAGCATATGGAACCAGGCACCCGGATTACCCCATGAATCGATAACTGTTTGGGAGCCTGGGCCTCCATACACATACATCATAAGAGGATATTCCTTGTTTTCATCAAATCACCTTCCATATCGTAAAGGTAAAAATGCATCCATCCGCTACGTTCGCTCATTATCACAAAATGCTCATTGTCGTCGAGGAAGGTAACAAAATTATCTCCTGTTTCAGAGATAAAATATTTGTTCTTTTCTGAAAAAACAATTCCGGAGCTGCCGGTCACAGGATCGGCAAACAGCAGTTCTATATGGTTTTGCAGCCTGTTAAGCCTGTAAATGCAGAGTTTCCCGGGATCTTTTGTCCATTTGATCCTCGGTATATACTGGTCTGTTTCGTCACCCGTATCCATCAGTACTGTCTTCTCATTTTCAAGGTCATACACATGTATAGTAACCAGGGAGTTCTCTTCCCCTGCTTTTGGATACTTAAAGCTGTACCAGTGGGGATAAAGCTCCCCGTAGATGGTCATGTTGAACATTTTTACATCACTTTCATCAAAGCGGTAAAATGCAATCTTTTTACCGTCAGGAGACCATTCAAATGCCTTGTTGAATGAGAACTCCTCTTCATAAACCCAGTCAGGTGCACCATTAATAACATAATTCTCCCTGCCGTCAGAGGTTATCCTGACAATCTCTCCCGATTCCAGGTTCCTGTAATAAAGGTTATTTTCAAAAACAAATGCAATTTTTCTTCCGCAGGGTGAAAAAGTTGCAAGCTGTTCCTTTCCTTCCCCGAAAAGAGAAAAAAGGGTTTTTGTCTCAATATCCCATACATAAAAATCCGCTCTGTAGGAGTGCCTGTAAATCTGTTCCCTTCCGGTGGTTATCAGCAGCATCGATTCGTCGTCGCTGAATTCATATCCCGAGAATGAAGAAAAACGGTTTTCCTCAAGCTCTTTTACCGAGAAGATAACATCAACCACCTCTCCTGTTTCATAGCTGTATTTTACGATTTGACGGCCACCTTCAAGTGTAGTATAATGAATACCATCTTTCATTGAGCGCAGACCTGTAACAGTACGCGGCGAAAAGGTATTCTCCAGGATTATATGATCAAGTGTAATCTCCTTGTAATCCTGCATGGAATGGATCACATCAGTCCTGAAAACGAACAACATTAACAAAAACAGGCAAAATAATTTCATAAAGGTTAGTTTTAGTTATTTCAAACCAAAATACAACCAAAGATTTTAAATTTTTTTATCTGTTTAAAATTTTTTCATGAAAATTTGCAAAAAAAATTTCGCATGCTCTGGAACCTTTTCTCTCCCGCTCTTAAGAGTATATTTAATCATCCTCCTGTTTGCGGAGATTACTGGTTAATTTCTCATGTTTATTACAGGGTTGCCACACGGGTAAGCCGGATTATGATATGGTATTTTTATAAATATTTCAGGGATAAATGTAAAAGTTCTTTCCGCAAAATATGCTATTCTTGAAGAAAATTACATGTGCATAACTGAAATCTAACCTAATAATGGTTCAATGAAAAATAACCAGACAAATGTTTCCAATAAGACCGGTCATAAGATAAATAAGGTAAGAAGTGAAAACGGATACCCAAAGGAGCATGAAATCCGGTATGCTGTTGAAAATATCAGACAATGGCCTTTGAACAAACTGTTGCTGCAGTTACGGGAAATGGAAAAACAGAATGACAGCTTAGTTGAACTTCTGGATAAACGCACCAAAGAACTGGAAGAGGTTGTTACTGCAACCGCCAAATCTGTTTCTGTCATCGGACATGACCTGAGAAGTCCTGTATGCACCGTTTTGGCCGCCCTTGAACTATTAAAGAAAAAAATGGAAAGCGATGGCCCTATTGGTTTTGAGCAGTATATCAATGCTGCATCAGATTCTGCAAAAAAAACTTTAAATTTACTTGATAAACTTTTGGAATGGTCTGTATCAATAAATAATTGTACTACCGTTAATCCGGTAAAAATTAATTTGCATGAATTGTTAAAAGATGAACTGGGAAAGGTTATGTCCCCTATAACACTAAAATCCATCACAGTGGACTACTCTGTATCTCCCGGATTAAATATATCCGGAGATATTCAAATGGTTAGATCAATTTTCAGGAACCTGATAAGTAATGCCATAAAATTTACTGATTATGGAGGTAAAATAAAAGTAAAGGCCAGGGCTGCCGGACGGTTTGCAGAAATTTCCATAGCAGACAATGGTGTGGGAATGTCTGCGGAGCAGAAAAAAAACATTTTGAAAAATGAAGCCGGCATTTTTATAATCCCCGGCAGTAATGGTCAGGTTAATGGAATAGGTCTTATGTTATGCAGGGAATTCATTGAAAGTCACGGTAGTATCCTGCATATAGAAAGCAAACCGGGTAAGGGAAGCATATTCAAATTTTCCCTGGAGCTTATCGACTGATCTGGTATTTATTACAGGTGTGAAATCCCGGCTAATGTAAAATATTTATGGTTAAAAGAAAGATGGGTGCTTCAGACTCCTTAACTGAAAAATCAGCGGGCCCGGACAAGGTTCAGTTTCCGGTTGTAGGAATTGGTGCATCTGCCGGAGGTCTTGAAGCGCTGGAACAATTCCTTGGAAATGTTTCTGAAAACAGCGGAATAGCTTATGTTGTTATCCAGCATATGGATCCGACAAAAAAGGGAGTTTTGCCTGAACTCCTCCAGAAGGTTTCAAAAATTCCCGTACACCAGGTTTTGGACAATATGGCGTTAAGTCCCGATTCGGTATTTGTGATCCCGCCAAATAAAACCCTGTCTGTTCACAACGGTATACTACACATTTTTAATCCTTCAGAAGCCAGAGGATTTCGGTTGCCGATTGATTTTTTCTTTCATTCGCTTGCAGAGGATATGCGGGAAAGAAGCATAGGACTTATTCTTTCAGGTATGGGGTCGGATGGGAGTGATGGTGTGGTCGGCATAAAAGAAAAAGACGGGATCGTAATGGTGCAGGATCCGGCCACCGCAAAATTTGACAGCATGCCCCGAAATGCCATGGAAGCGGTAAATGCTGATATTGTGGCTTCACCTGCCGGGTTGCCCGCTATGCTTGCCGATTTTCTCAAAAAAAGCCGGGCTGTCAGTTCGGCCCTGGATGCGGATATCAGGGACAAGAATGCTATTGAAAAGATAATCATGCTTTTGCGAACCCATACAGGGAATGACTTTTCCCAGTACAAGGAAAATATGATCTACCGGCGTATAGAAAGACGCATGAGCATACACGGGATAAACAAGATATCCCAGTATGTTACCTATCTGGAGGATAATCCGGGTGAGTTGGACATCCTGTTTAAGGAATTGATGATCAGTGTAACCAATTTTTTTCGTAATCCCGAAGTATGGGACAAGCTAAAGGAGTCGGTTATTCCACGGATTATAAATAACAGGCAGGAGGGATCGGTTATCAGGGTATGGGTGCCTGGCTGCTCTTCCGGTGAGGAGGCATATTCCCTGGCAATGATCTTCCGTGAAATCATGGACAAAGCCACTCCCCGGCGCAATCTTTCGATGCAGATATTTGCCACCGACCTCAGCAGTGAAGCAATTGAGTTTGCGCGCAAAGGCGTCTTTCCTGACAGGATTAACAAAGAAATGTCGCAGGATCGGCTGAGCCGTTTTTTTGTCAGGGGGGATAATAACTATCATGTCAATATCGAGCTCAGGGAAATGATCGTGTTTGCGCAACATAATATTATCATGCATCCTCCCTTCACAAAAATGGATCTTATTTCTTGCCGGAATCTGCTTATATATCTTAACCCCAGGCTGCAGAAGAAAATACTCGGACTGTTTTACTATAGCCTGAAACCTGATGGAATAATGGTTCTGGGCAATTCCGAAACTCCCGGAACGCAGAGCCATCTTTTTAAAGCTGTCGATTCCAGGCTGAAAATTTACAACCGTTCCGACACTTCCCTGATCTATGAACCGGTAAATACTTTTCCGCACATCCGAACCAATCCGGTAAATCATGAAAAACCGGCAACCGGCAAATCTGACATGAATGTCCATTCACTTGTCGACAGGCTCTTATTACAGGAATTTTCACCTCCGGGTGTTCTTGTAAATGAGAAAGGCGATATCATTTATATCACCGGGCATACAGGCAGGTACCTGGAACCGTCCGCAGGCAAGGCAGATATGAATATTTTTGCCATGCTGCGAGAGGAGTTGCGAGATGAATTTTCTTCAGCCTTCCGGCAGGCGATTTCAAAGAGGGAAACTGTAATATTGCAAAATACCGGGACAGGAACAGATGATAAAGTGCAGAATGTAAATATAAAAATCCGGTGGATTGACAGTCCTGAATCAATAAAAGGCACTGTTATAATTGTATTTGCAGAATCACCGGAAACCGGAATCAACAAGCCGGCGGATGTGGGTAAAAATAAGGTTACAGGCAGAGGCAGGCAATCTGAACTGGAAGAGGAGTTGTTGCGTGTGCGCGAAAAGAACCAATTTATCCAGGAGGAAATGCACACTTCCCAGGAAGAGCTGAAATCTGCCAATGAGGAATTGCAATCGACAAACGAAGAGCTTCAGTCAACCAATGAAGAGCTTACCACATCGAAAGAAGAATTGCAAAGCCTGAATGAAGAACTGCAAACAGTTAATGCTGAATTGCAGGCGAAGATGGATGAATATTCCAGAGTTAACAGCGATATGAAGAATCTTCTAGACAGCACTGATATTGCAACACTGTTCCTTGATAAGGAGTTGAATATCCGGCGTTATACCAACCAGACAACCAAAATTTTCAATCTTATAAGCAGCGATATCGGGCGGCCTTTTACTGATCTGACTACCAACCTTGTTTATCCGCAGATGGCAGATGATGCGGTTAAGGTTCTGAAAACCCAGGTTCTTTTAGAAAAGCAGGTGCAGGGTAAAGACGGGCAATGGTTTAATGTCCGGATTATGCCCTACCATACACTTGAAAACAAAACAGACGGTCTGGTCATAACCTTTATTAACATTTCCGATCTCAAACAGACAGAAGAAGATTTACACAAAAAAGAACAGGTATTGCAAACGCTTCTGGTCTCCTCCGGTGAAGTGATAGTTAAATTGTCGACAGATATGAAAATAACCCGATTTAATTTCCGCGCGGAACAATTTTTTGGCACTAATTACAATGATGCAATTAACAAAAACTGGATTCAAATGTTTGTTCCTGAACCGGAGAGAAAAATAGCAGAGCAGAAAATACGTAAACTGCTGGATAAGCCAGATGGAGGCCAATTAAAATTTAAGGTGTCAACTGCCGGAGGCGTGTTAAAGGAAGTTGACTGGTCTGTTAAAATATTGAAAACAAAACAAAAAGTTCCGGACGGAATAATTCTGTTCCACAAAATACAGTAATAGAGAAACCCGGGATAAAATAAATAAGTATAACATAAAAATATACCGATAAGCTATGGCTAATGAAAAACAGGAAAACACTAATGCCCGGATGCTGCGTCTGAAAGCAGAAAAACTGCTGGAAGAAAAGAAAAAAAGCAGTAGAAATTCATTGGTTGCTTCAGACGATTTGAAGCTACTCCATGAGTTGCAGGTACACAAGATAGAACTGGAGATGCAGTTTGAAGAGTTGCAACAGGCATACGAAGCCCTGGAAACGGCTCTTAAAAAATACACCATGTTATATGATCTTGCCCCAATGGGCTATCTAACCCTTGATAAGGAAGGCATGATAACTGAACTTAACTATACGGCTGCCGATATGCTGGGCGAAAAACGCATTTGTTTGATTAACAGCAACTTCAGATTTTTCATCCCGGAAGATTCATTACCTGAATTCAACAATTTTTTTAACAAGATCTTTTCGGATCATGAAAAAGAATCTTGCAAACTGATACTTCTCAATAATAACGATCATAAACGCGAAGTCTACATGGAGGGCATAGTCACCGGCGAAGAAGAGCAATGCCTTCTTTCTGTTGTTGACATCTCCGGGTTTAACGGAAAATGATCACCGGATTTTCCCGATAATGTTTTTCCTGAGCTGATCAGGGATAATCTAATGGTATATGAGGGCGATTATTCGAAAAATCAGGAAACTCATAATAGCAAATCACTTTCGTAAGATAACTAATCCCCGGTTCGGAATTAAAAACCTTTATTTCCCGGTTTATCCAAATGTGTGAAACGTGCAAATTTCCGTATTAAATATGTAATGATCCGCCTGATTAAAGAACTACCTTTATACCAGGATTAATTTACTTACATATGTTCCATAGATTGATATTCAAAATCATTCTTACTTTAAATGTTATTAAAAATTTTAAATAAATCATGAAAACAAAAAAATTAAAATTCCCGGCAAGAACAATGTTTTTTTTGGGGATGGCCGCAATAATGGTATTTTTATTCCATTCATGTGCACAAAGAGCAACCTTTCAAACATCTTCTGTGGTTCCGGCCGCTGAAGGCAAGGTGACAATAAAGCAAGACAAAAACGAGAATTACAATATTAAGATGGATATTACCAATCTGGCGGATGTCGACAGACTCCAGCCACCAAGAAAAAGTTATGTGGTATGGCTGGAATCAGATCGCGGATCTCCAAAAAATGTCGGAAGAATAATTACCTCCGGCAGATTGAAAGTGTCATTTGAGACAGTTGCCACTCAAAAGCCAACCAGACTGTTTATTACAGCCGAGGAAAACGAAAATGTCCAGTATCCCAGTTCAATGGTTGTATTAACAACTGACAGATTGAATTGATCGGGGCACCGGCTCAGCAATTCACATCATGGAATCTCACATGATTTTACGGGTTGTGAGTAATCTAAATTATCTGATGGTTTGGGTGTAATTTGGTTTTCAAATAACTGAATTATCCCCAAATTGTCAGATATGTTCATGGCATCAAACTTTTAAAGATAAGTTTATGATCAGACGTCATCCAGGTTCCGGTTACGCTTCAATTTCATTTTTTTATAAAAGGATGGAGTAACACCGGTAATTTTCTTAAACTGGTTAGATAAATGGGCTACGCTGCTGTAGTGTAACTTATAGGAAATCTCTGTGAGGTTAAGTTCATCGTACAACAGTAATTCTTTTATCCGTTCAATTTTATGTTGAATAATGAATTCCCTCAAACTAATGCCTTTCAATTCAGAAAAAATATTAGACAGGTATGAATAATCATAACCCAGTTTTTCGCTCAGGAAATCGGAATTATTTACATCAGGAAGTTCATCAGAGTAGTGGATCATTTCTATTATCAGTACCCTGATCTTCTCAACCAGAATATTTTTTTTGTCTTCCATCAATTCCAATCCCCATCTACGCAAGTTCTCTTTCAGCTCTTCACGTTTATCATATATTATCTCTTCCGGTATTTCTACTATACCTAGATCAATATTATTGTACCTCAATCCCAGCTTTTGAAACTCCTGTTGCACAACCATTCTGCACCTCAGGCTTACCATATTTTTAATATAAATCTCCATTAATTTGATGTGGGATCTTTGATCAGACCAATAGTCAGTTAAATATACAACACTAATCTCAAAGTTCTAGTTAAAACAAGGAATTATTATATATTGTTCAGGTAAAGAGCCTGAATTCTGTATCATAATATTACAAAATCGATAGTGACAGAAGGAACCGCTTCGCTTCAGAATAAATTATTTTCTTTTAACTTTGCATTTTGAATAAAAAAAATAGAATGATTGAGATAAAGTTGCCGGATAATTCGGTGAAAAAATATAACAGGGGGGTAACCGGACTGGAAATTGCAAAAAGTATAAGTAACAGTCTGGCCAAAGAGGTTCTTGCCATATCAGTCAACGGTCAGGTAAAGGACTTAACACTCCCCATTGAGGAAGACGCTGAAATCAGGCTTCACAAATGGGAAGATAAAGAAGGGAAGCACGCCTTCTGGCATTCTTCAGCACATCTGATGGCAGAAGCGCTGGAAAATATCTATCCCGGAATAAAACTTGGCATCGGCCCATCAATAGAAAACGGCTTTTATTATGATATAGATCCGGACGGACATAATGTCTCTGAAAGCGATTTCCCGAAAATTGAAAAAAAGATGGCAGAGCTTGCCCGTTTAAAAAACAGGTTTACAAGGAAGGAAGTGTCCATCGACAAAGCTGTTGCCCGTTATTCAAAAGAGGGCAACCAGTATAAAACGGAGCTGCTTGAAGAGCTGAAAAGCGAGACTATAACCTTTTATGCCCATGGCAGCTTCTCCGATCTCTGCCGTGGCCCTCATATTCCCGATACCGGCTATATAAAAGCGGTTAAGCTTCTTAACATTGCAGGTGCCTACTGGCGCGGGAGCGAAAAAAACAAACAACTTACCAGGATATACGGTATCAGCTTCCCGAAACAGAAGCTCCTTGATGAATATCTTGAGATGCTTGAGGAAGCTAAAAAACGCGATCACAGGAAGCTTGGCAAGGAGCTTGGATTGTTTGCTTTTTCGGCAAAAGTGGGAGCCGGACTCCCTTTGTGGCTCCCAAAAGGAGCACAACTGAGGGAACGTCTGGAGAATTTCCTTAAGAACGTGCAGCTGGAATATGGGTATGAACCGGTACTCACTCCGCATATCGGACATAAAGACCTTTATGTCACATCCGGGCACTATGATAAATACGGGGAAGCTTCATTCAGACCGGTAAGCACTCCTGTTGAAGGAGAAGAGTTTATGCTCAAGCCTATGAACTGTCCCCATCACTGTGAAATTTACAAGTCATCTCCCCGCTCATATAAAGACCTGCCGGTAAGATATGCAGAATTCGGAACAGTTTACAGATATGAACAAAGCGGAGAGCTTCACGGCTTAACCAGGGTGAGGGGGTTCACACAGGATGATGCACATATTTTCTGCAGGCCTGATCAGCTCAAGGAGGAATTTATAAAAGTAATAGACATTGTATTCATCATATTCAGGGCACTCGATTTTTCAGATTTCGAGATACATGTCTCTTTACGTGATAAAAAAGATAAGGAAAAGTATATAGGCAGCGATGAAAACTGGGAAAAAGCCGAAAGTGCCATTATAGAAGCCACATATGAAAAGGGACTTGATGTAAAAACCGTTTACGGAGAAGCTGCATTTTACGGCCCCAAACTCGACTTCATGGTAAAGGATGCACTCGGAAGAAGCTGGCAGCTGGGAACAATACAGGTGGATTATAACCTGCCAGAACGTTTTGAACTTGAATACACCGGATCGGACAATTTGAAACACAGGCCGGTAATGATACATCGCGCCCCTTTCGGGTCAATGGAAAGATTTGTGGCAGTGATGATAGAACATTCCGCAGGAAAGTTCCCTTTATGGCTGGCTCCGCAACAGGCTGTAATTATTTCGGTAAGCGAAAAATTCAATGTTTATGCAAAAAAAGTTTTAAATTTCCTAAATAATTACGATATTCGCGCGTTGATTGACGACAGGAGCGAGAAGGTGGGAAGGAAGATAAGGGACAATGAAATGAAGCGTATCCCGTATCTTCTGGTTGTTGGTGAAAAGGAGGAGCTTGACGGAACGGTTTCGGTTCGTCGGCAGGGTGAAGGAGATAAAGGATCAATGAAGCTTGAAAAATTTGCCTCTTTCATTACAGAAGAAGTGAAAGATCAGGTAAAAATAAAGTAGCAAACATATTGTTAAACAAATTAATTAAGGAGGGATTTAACCATAGCAATCAAGAAAAGCAATTTTTATAAAGGCCAGCAAGGCGGAAGAAGATTTGGCAAAAAAGGGAGCCAGGAGCCC